>Ga0206821_10079_pt1 | contig 23837 bp, 11 predicted proteins | sample Alteio_BWOrgCont_85_FD_152860 | JGI IMG/M metagenome (GOLD analysis project Ga0206821, IMG submission 152860) | Enriched cells from forest soil in Barre Woods Harvard Forest LTER site, Petersham, Massachusetts, United States -... | ecosystem: Environmental > Terrestrial > Soil > Temperate forest >...
CTGGCCGCGCAGTTCAAAAAACGAGGCGTGCCGATCCAATGTAAGAAAATCGATCACGTGCTTGCTTCCGGAAGAGTCGAGAAAGGAGGACTCTTTCATATTGACGAGTCGATCGCGGAACACCGAAGCGACTTGGTCCGGTTTGATGATCGAGTCCTTGTAGACATAAGGACCGTAGACATTCCCTGACATTGCGTAGTAACAACCCCAGGAGAGGTAATAGCGGCCCCTTCGCCGATGCAGAAATGGCTTATCGTCTGTCATCCCTGCTCCGTAGGGACCCACCTTGCGATCTAACTCGATTTTGCGCGGAGTCTCCGCGAGAGAGACCATATCTTCGTTCAGCCTGGCGATGTAGAAATCCCACACACCGAAAACGATGTAGCTCGTACCGTCCTCTTCCTGCAAGATGCCAGGATCGCGCGCTTGTGTCGGAACAGATCCCTTCGCGATAAGCGGCTTGCCTATCGGATCGTGCCATGGGCCTCGCGGCGAATTCCCTACTACCACTCCGATCTCTTCAGGCCCACGGGAGAAGTAGAAGTAGTACTTGCCATTGCGGCGCATGGCATCCGTCGCCCAACACTCCGTACTTGGCTTGCCCCAATACGTCTGATCCGGCTTGAGAGTGCTCACCTGTTCCCAGTGAACCAGATCCATTGAGTGCCAGACCCACCAATCATTCATGACAAATCCCTTGCACTTCGGTTCTGCATCGTGGGTCGCGTAAAGGTAGGCTTGATTGTCGTAAATGCGGACCTGCGGATCACATAAGCCGACACCCGTCACAATGGGATTTCCGCCAAGTCGACTGTCCTCGGGTGTTTGTGCGAAAGCTCCCTCCGCAAAAAGCTGCGGGAGAGTTGTCGCCGCGTATGCGCTTCCGGCATTTTGAAGAAACCCGCGTCTTGATAGCGCCATGGGGCCTTGAGTGTATTACCTTGTGACTCAGTTAGGGTCGTGTTAGTTGTCGCCTTCCATAGTTAGCGAATGCCAACGTTTCAGCTTCAACTGGCAGAATGCCCCGCAAAGACCAGCTCGTAATGGCAGATGCGAGGTTGGGCATCGACACGCTGGCGAACGACGCCTTGCTCATACGCGGCAGCCAGCGCTTTGGCCGTAATCAGCTGCTCCGCGGTTTCAGAAGAATTGATCAGATTGAAACGCGCCGATTCAAGGGTGTTTACTCTTTCTGTATCGAATGCAACCAGCCGCGCCCGTTCAAGCATGGGCGTTTCCATCGTGGCAAGGTTGATTCCAGTGGAAAGCTGATCGCTGGTGAAGCGGCCAACTTTAAGACCATCGATCAGCAGGTCGAATTCACCTGGACCGAGTGCCTTCACTTGCAAGGTTTCCTGATCAAGTGCAGCCACGATATCGGAATGCCTGAGCGTAAGCGCGAGCACCGGGTCGAGCTCAGGCGCGGCGAACGGCAATGGCAGCGCCTTGTCTGTCTGCGTCCAACTGAGCCTGGTTGTGACCTTTCCTTTCGCGCGAACAAGATTGCTGACCTCAGTGTTTGACACCGTGGCACTTGGCTTCAAGCCGCCTTCGATCACGACGGAGGTCACGAGCGACGGGGCATTCCAGCTCTTAAGCAGGCTGGCTGCCATGACCCAGTGGCCGCCCTGTTGTGGATGAACACGATCCGGTATGATCTGCTGCGCTAACGCAGGAGATTCGTCATCGGCCGCTTTGAGCACCGCAGTCATGGGCGAATTGAAGTCGGCTACCCGCGCACCACGCTCGTGCGCCAACTGAGCAACCGATGCGCCGTATTTCAGCAACACGGCGTTCATGCCGCCGGTAATGAGTGGATCGCGCGTCACATCGTCATACGGTGAAGGCTGGATGAGCGTGAGGCGGACCCGTGGATTGTTTTTGTTAATCGACCCGACGAGGTGCTTGTACCCGTCGGTGAAACTTGAGAAGATGCCCGGCTGATCGGGACGGTAGTAAAAATCGTTCATGCCAAGCATGATGGTGACAACATCGGGATGCCACGCAAACACATCGCGATCGAGGCGCAAGTCGACGGGCCCAGCCGAGCCCCCGCTGACCTTATCGCCGTCGACGCCGGCGTTATGAAAACTGACCTTCCACGCTGGATACCGCGTGAGCACGAATTCTTCCACGTCCTCGGTGTATTGGCGCTGCGCGGTAATACTGTCGCCATAGAAGGTAACGCGGTCGCCGTCGTGGAGGGCAAAACCGGTTGAAGGGTCCTGCGCATGGACACTGCAGCTGAGGCAAAGAAAGCCAAGAAATACAGCGGCAAATCCCAGGAAGTTACCTGATCTCACATTTCCTCCCATTTCATAAGTCATCCATGCCGAGTTACGGGTGGAACTCGCAGTGGCCTTGAGAAAGTCCTCAGCACGAGTTCCTTCTACTGGCGATCGATCTCGATCCTCTTGGGCGCCCCGCTCATCCCACCATCAACCAATTTTGTTTCTTACATTGCGCAGCAACGCAAGCGATACTGGGTTCAGCAAGCCTGTCCTGTCGATGTCGAGATTGAATGTGACAGGGACTTTGCTTTGGTTGCAGACATTTACATAATCGGCTACCGAATCCAGTCGAAATCGAGGTGAAGCCATCTGCGTCATCACACGGTAGTGGATCCACTCCGGGTTGTCGAGGCAGACCCAACGGTGGCCTTGCAGATGATCGGGCGTGAATTGGCATGACGGGACCGCGACAAGATCGTTTGCTTCGCCGCCTTCATAGTCCTGATGAGTGGAGTAGATGAAGTGAATCAACATGCCGGAACTGAGGGCCACCAGGCGCTTTTCGTTGCCGGCTTTTGCAGCCTCGGTCCACTCATCCCACGGAAACTGAAACCCATGCATGTCGGTGGATGTGGCGTCGTAAACTCCGCGTGGATCAAGGGCCGGACAACTATCGAACCACCATGCATCGAGCCTCGTGCCATAATGGGTTCCAAGTTCCCGCAGGATTGCGAGTAGATTGCTCGCCAACCTCGATTTGTCTTTCGCATGATATCCGACCGCGTGCTCCCAGGCGGGGTCGTCGCCGTGATTGCATGAATGGTTGTAATAGAGGATGAAGTGCAATCCGCGCGCATGACAGGCGTCAGCCAGTTCTCCGATGAGATCCCGCCTCGTAGTCCGTCCCTGTGCAATACGGTCGATCGCGGCGCAGGGTGCGGGCAGCATTTGCAAAGCGTGCGTGCCGGTGAAGATGATGTATTGCGCCCCCGCATCTGCAATCTCGTTTACATATTTTGATGGGTTGAATTGAGAGACAGCCTCCTCGAAAGGAACCCAGTCGTCTTCTCCAACCGGCTGCGAGAGTGCGGTCCAGTGAGTGGAAACGCCGAAGTGGCAGTTGGCCAGCCAGCTTGCATCCGCCCGGTGATATTCCGACCCATGCGCAAAACGACCGGTCGCCGCCATCAGAGTGGCAGCACCTATCGATCGAAGTACATCGCGCCTGGTTGAACACTTGATAAGTCTTGTAATTAAAATTCTCCGCGTTGTGTCGTTGTTCTTTCCAAATCCACCTTGAGATGCTTTTCTTGAAAACCAATGCAGGTTATTGAGAATCAGCTCGAGCTTGTTCGCGCTGGCGTTCGACAACGGCTAAAGCCTGGTCAAGATCCGGGTCGTCCGGCTTCAACGCCTTCGCCAGCTTCAGCTCTCGCTCCCCGGCATCGAGCTGTCCCCCGCGGCAATACGCCAACCCGAGATTCTTTTCGATGGTTTCCAGAAATTCGCATTTCCCGCACAGCTCCATCGCTCCATGCAGATCGTCGATTGCCGCTTTGTAGTCGGCGTGATCCATTTCCGCATTCGATTTGTTTCCCAGCATTTTTATCCGATCAGTCATTTGCTGGTCGTGTTCCAGCGCCCGAATCCGCTCCACGAGTTGCCTGGACTCAACTGGATTGGACCCTTTAAGCGCGCGCGCCAGCGAGTAGAGGACTACCATATAGTTTGGATTGAGCGTGAGTGCGCGCCTCCACGCGGCAATCGCGCCTGACTGCCGGTGTTCCTGGTCCAGCAGGTTCCCGAGTTGAACCCATGCCGTCGCGTTGCCCGGACGCAATTTGAGGTATCGTTCGAGCAGACGCTCCTGCACGACTTTGCTGCCTTCATCGCCTTCTAGCTCCGCCCAATAATTGAGTGCTTCGGCATATGCCGGCGCAATTGTCAGCACCTTGCGAAACTCCGTTCGCGCCTCATCGCGTTTGCCGAGATCGCTGAGCAGGCGTCCGCACAAAAAATGCGCGCTCGCTGAGTCTGGCGCAAGGCGCACCGCAACAAGACTCTCCTGAAGGGCGTCCGCCAACTCGTCGTGATCACCCAAGGCAATTCCAAGATTTACATGAGCATCCGCAGACTGGGGATCGAGCGCAATCACTTTGCGAAATGTTTCAATTGAATCGGGTACTTTTCCTAACTGGTCTTGCACTTGCCCCAGAGCAGTCAGGGCGCGAGGGTCGTTTGGATGAAGAGCGACCGCCTGCATAAACGCCACTTCAGCTGCTTCGAATTTCCCTTTTCGTGCCAGCGCAATCCCCGCGTCCAAGGTTGGATCCGATGTCCGGTCTGCCTCTTGTTGGCGCACTCCTTGGCAGTGTGAGGTAGAGCCGGAAAATGAAGCAAGAATCAAGCCAAGCAGGAGACAGCAAAGGCTACCCCATACGTCGTTCGCCTGTCCACGACGATCAAGCTCCACTTGAAAGCTCCGCTCCATACCTGAAAGTGATCTATGTTTAGGGCCCTGATTCTAATTCCGCGAAGCGATTCGCCGCCAACGCAGGACGGGCGTAATCGTCATAAGAATATGAAGTAGAACCGGGACCACGGTGAGGTGGTCCCGGTTCATGGAATTCAGGCATCGTTTCTTAGAAAACAACTTTACCCGACAACTGCACTTGACGAGACTGTTGGACCGAAGATGTAGCCTGGCCAAAGAACTGGCCATTCTGTTGCCGGTTCGGGATACCCCAAACGGGGTGGTTGAAAGCATTGAATGCATCCATGCGCATTTGGAACTTCAAAGATTCGAAAAACGGGAACTCCCGGAAGAGCGAAGTATCAAATCTCTTCAATGGCTCAGTACGCACCGGATTTCTCGCGCTATCCCCAAACGTGTACGGATCCGGGGTGGTGTAGGCAGCGGGATTGATCCATTGTCCTCCCGCATGATTGCCACCCCTGGGGTTGCCCACCAGATTCGGACGCTCGTATCCGCCACCGACCCAGTCAAAGTTACCCGTGTTGGCAATGTCGCCCCCATCGAAGATATTGAATGGTTGGCCGGACTGCATGGTGACTATTCCGTTGATCTGCCAATTGCCGACCACGTAGTCAGCGAGCTTGTTTCCAGTCGAGAAACGACCCTTCCCGACGGGAACTTCCCATACCCAGGATGCTGTTAAGACGTGCGTCAAGTCCAGGCCGGTAACACCGCGGTCACACTTGAAGCAATAGGGGTTTTGGATGCTCGAAGTCCCGATGCCCAGGGATCCATCCACTCCGTAGTTGAGAGCTTTCGACCAGCTGTAAGAAACCAGGTAGCTCAGGCCGGTCGCGCGGTTCCTACCCTGAAACGTCGTCTGCAATGAGTTGTAGTCCAGTTGCCCTATGGGCTGATCCCAATAGGATTGGCCCATCCACGGGAAGGGGACCCGATCGGCGAGTGGGCCGGGACCCGGAGTCATTGCGGTGTTGCCTGCTGGACCATAGTCCAAATGCCGCCCCTGGGAGCCAACGTAGTTGATGGTCCAAACGTTATCGCTTGCGATCTTCTTCTCGACGCCGAAAATCCATTGATCCGAATAGCCGGTTTTGGTTTGTGGAGGGGTGTTCCAATTAACGCTGCCGAAGGGAGTCGGGCCTGGGTAGTCGCCGGTGAATTGCGCCATGGGGTTCTGTGCGGTAACGATGGTTGCCGGGGTCAGGCCAGCCTGGTTGTTCTGATTCTCTACCATCTCGTTCGATTGCAAGAGCCAGCTCCCCGTGCTGGCGGCCATTGCTTCAATCTGCGCCCAATTGTTGTACACGCGTCCGAAGGAAGCGTGGATGACCGTACCCGGCCGGAGCGAATAGACAACTCCGACTCTGGGTTGGATGTTGGTTTTATCCGGAAAGAAGAGCTTGCCAGGCTGGCTGGAAACGACGACGTGAGCCGGCAACACACCCCCTGGCATGCAAGGTGCGAACTGCGTCGTGGAGCACGGCGGCGGCATCTTTTGAATAATATCTGTACCCGTGTAGAAGTCATAAATATCGTAGTAGTCACCTGCGGGATTGTGCACTATGGGTATGAGCGAGACGTCATAGCGCAGGCCGAGGTTGATCGTCAGGTTGTCGCGAACCTTCCACTGGTCCTGAGCATATACGCCGTTCACCCAGCCTCCGGATTCCGAAGTCGAACTGTCAAGCCGGTTGGCGCCACCGGGCAAGTCCATCAAGAAGGACGCGAATGCGTCGCCGCCGGTCGAGCCGTTAGAGGTTTGAAAGGTTGAGAAATTGATACCGGAGCCGCCAGTTGTGCTCTGGCCTTTGTTGTTGGTGTCTAAGTTGAATCCAACGAACAATGTGTTGCGTCTGATTGTCTTTTCAAAATCTGCCTTATATTCGTAGATTCGCGAAAGACCTCCTCCTGTCGAGAGTTCTTCGCCGGCGCCCGAGTACGTTGAGAATGTTATCCCGGGAAGGACACAGCGCTTGGTCACAACATAATTACAATTGAAGCTCGATACGAAGCCGGCAGCGGAGTTGATGGATGCGACGTCGCCACTGTATACAGTGTTGCCCACCTGTGCACCGAAATTCTCTCCAAACGCCACTGTGAGCATGGTCGTTGGGTTAAAGGTGTGAATCCACTGAGCACCGAAGTTGTGAGCGACATAACCCGTGATACTGAAAAGATTGGGAAGTCCGCCGTATGAGCTGATTGGGTCGTTCTGATGCAGATAGTGCGCCCAAACCAAATCCTTCTTGGTGAGATATTCATCTCCGCGAATATCGTATTGGTCCGAGTCGTGGGTACCCGGCGAGGAGTCCAAATAGTTTGAGGCGCCATTGTTCCAACTGCCGTTGGGCAGAGGATAGAGTGTGTTCGCATACGTTACCAGCCTCTGGTCAATCAGGCTGGGAGAGAGTTGGTCGAGCCGGTTGCCTGGTATGGGATCCCTGTTGGCAGTGAAGGGATTATAGAGTTGGATTCCCTGAGACAGCAGGCCACTGAAATCCCCAGTGCGTTCGGCCGAAGTGGGAAAATACTGGAACGTCTGGGCTGCATTCTCCTGCCTGAACCCTTCATAGCTCGCATAAAAGAATGTGCGATCCCTGCCATTGTAGTAGGGCAACCTGACTGCCCCGCCTAGATCGACACCAAACTGGTTCTGATGCAGGTCCGCCAATAGTCCGGATATAAAGTTCGGGGCATCGAGGAATTCGCTGCTGCGCCAGTATTCCCAGGCCGCCCCGTGATAAGTGTTTGTGCCCGATTTTGTGATGATATTGATGGTTCCGCCCAATCCTTCTCCAAATTGTGCAGAGTCGGAGTGCATCACCAGTTTCAATTCTTGAATGTCGTCGGGAATCGGCGTGATGATCTGCGACCCGCCTATGGCTTCATCGTTGTTTACGCCATCAAGGAGGTATGTGTTGCTGCGGTTGTTATAGCCCTGGATGCCGGGGTAGTAGGCGTTACCGACTGAGTTTGACCAGTTACCAGTCTCATCGTCGTTGATAGGAGATACACCTGGTTGCAGCAGGAGCAGCGCGGTATAGTTTCTGCCCAAGGTCGGCAGGTTGTTGACGGATTGCGAATCCAGACTTGTCCCGAGGGTGGTGGTCGTAGTATCCATTGTGATTGCCGATGCGGTAACTTCGATCGTCTGGGTGGACGATCCAGGTTTAAGCGTAAAGTCAAGCGTCGTGCTTTGGCTTACGCTGAGTGCAACACCTGTTTCGGTTGTGGATGAGAATCCACGCGCGCTGGCAGTGACTCTGTAGATGCCCGGCGGAATCTGGCTCAAAACGTAGATGCCCACTGAATTGGTCGCGGAATCCCGAATCAATCCCGTGTCCCGATTTTGAATCTGGATCGTTGCGCCCGGTAACACAGCGCCGCTTGTGTCGCGGACGGTTCCGTTGATCTGTGACGAATCGAACTGCGCCAACAGCTGTGTGCCAGACATGAGACAAATCACAGATAGGGTAAGGATGTAGAAGAGGCCGGCCCACTTCCTGGAGGATCCGGCACTTCCACCAGAGACATTCGAATTTATTCCTGAAACCTGGTTCTTCACTGTTGTCCTCCTGAAGTGAAATCGGCCGCGGAGCTTGATGCTCTTCTGGCGAATGGTTATGGATGTCTACCTTGATTGGCGCCCAGAACCTGGGTCACCTTCCCCGTGATTGCGCCGGCTGCACCTGATTGAGGGAATGCTCCAGCTGCAGTACCCGCGAGCGGTGTCCGCCTTTCGCAAAGTCGAGTCTTTCGCATCTCATCCCTCCCTCTTTGAAGTAGGACCACCAAACGGATCCAAGCAATTCTTGAATGCGTCGCCCACTTACCAGCTTTGAGATTGCACGCACCCAAGCACTTATGATCGGAAGCGTATCCGCTCAAATTTTGGTGGAAGGAATCGGGGAAGCTCCTAACCCGAGCGAAATCTAGGCCTATTGGGGGGGAATGGGCAAGTGTTGCACGGTGTCTTACGGTATGGATAGGCATAAATAGCTTGTAATAAATGCGTTCTGTTCGGCCTCGCAGTTTCATTGATTTACCTTTCCCAACATGCCTTGGGCTGGTTCCCGCAAACCGGAGGTCGGCCAGCGACGGGTGGGGACACTGCTGGATGAATCCCGAATTTTCGTCCCGCGTTCGCCGCTTGCTGGCGCTGCATCGCTGCCTGTTCCAAATACTGCGGCACACCAAGGGGGCCTTTCTTGCCGCATTTGAAGCACAGGCGCTCTGCGCCGCCAGCTGGCTCGTGAGTCGCTTTGTTTGAGTGGAGAATTCAAAGCGCGGAAGTAAACGGGCCATCGGAATCGAAGACCAATAAATAAAACGGAAAGAAAATTACCCAACAAATAAGGCGCGGAAGACCCAATGCTGCATACCCCCCGCCCTCGCTTCAAAGTCTATGGCGCCGCAACCCGCACCACCTCCACCGGACCAAGCAGTCCCGATGCCAGCAGAGGCGAATCCGCCTTGTACGGCTTCACGTCCGCAAATGTGTACTTCGTCGCGCCCGGCTGCTGGTCGCCAATCAACCGGTTCACCCAGGCGTTGGTAACTTTCACGGTAAGTTCGTTGGCGCCTGGCTTCAATGCGCTCGATACATCCACCCGGTACGGCGCGTGCCACACGACTCCGAGGTCCTTCCCATTCACACTCACTTCAGCGAGGTTCTTCACGTCACCCAGGTCCAGCCAGATGTGCGTGCCCTTCTTGAACCATGATTCAGAAGCATGAATCGTCTGCGTGTAGGTCCCGGTCCCGGAGAAATACTTCACGCCGGCATCCGCGTTCTGGCTCCACGACGAAAGCCTGTTGAGTATCACGGATGGTGGCGCGCCACGGCCTGATTCGAAGCTGATCTTCCAGGTTCCATCTACGGCAGCCAATTGGGTCTCGATCATCCGGGGCAGGCTTCGAGAGGTTTCCGAGGTTGGCTTGCGGAATACGACAAACACTGTGCCCCATGGCTCCAAGTGCAAAGGCAAAGTGGTGCGGCCATCGGCAATTTTGAACGATACAGGCTCCGATTTTCCGGTTTCCGCATGCCATAATTCCGGCGCTTTGCCGGTCACGCGAAAGCTGGCATCCAGTGTCTCTTCGCGGTCCTTCCGGTTGTCCACAAAGTAGATGTCGCCGTCGGCGAGTTTGCGGTGCAGAAACTGGAGCCGGGCATCGCTCTCCGGCTTGGTGTAGTCGAAATCAGGTGCCACTTTCAAGGCAGCAAACACCTCCCCGGGAGTCTGTCCCGCATAGACGGTCCCCTTTCCAACGTTGTGGACGCCAGTACCATCTCCAAACAGCTCCTCATTGAGGCGGCTAAATTCGACATGGTCGTCCGCAAGGCTCGGATCGTCAATCGGCTTCGGTCCAGCCACAATGGCCCCGTCACTCACCAGTTCGTGAAGTGCGCGTAGCACCGGCAGCGACATGTGTTGGCTGTAAGGATCGAGTCCCAGCACACGGTAGCTCATGCCCCCCTTGGTCGTGATGCGGCCATTCGACACGTTCAGCTCATGGATTAAGGCATCGGCATTGACGTAATCGAATCCGTAGCCATCGGGCACGTCAGGAGATTTCTTGTCGAATATCGCGGTCAGGTTCGAGTCCTCGCCATAGAAATAGATCAGGTCGGCTCCGAACCGTCCCTGCTGCAGCAGGAAGCTGGTTCGCGCCAGGTAGCTGATCCATGGACCGGCCTGTTCCGCCCATGTTTCGTTGCGGTTGAACCACTGGCCGAACGGCCCGAGCGTAAGCCCCGGCGCCTTGCCCACCAGCGGCTGGTGCGCCGATTCGTGAATCACGATGCGGTTGATGCCATTCAGAAACTCCGCATCCGCAGTTGGCTTGAGCGTGGAAGGCGACCACGCCCAGGGAGCGGCTGCGGCCGTCATTGATTCGGCCGCGGCCAGGTTCTGCCCATAGATGTGCGCCACCGAAGCTGACTCGCGATCATCCGCGTTATAGCCATACTGCTCGTTATTCACTCCGGGAGACTGAGTCCACATCGCGCTCATGGGCACTTCATTGAACTTCTTCACTTCCATGCCATCGGCGACAAGTGCGCGGCCGCCTTCGTGCGATTCGCCATAATGCCCCATGTGCCACTCGTGCAATGTCGCTTCCAGTTGGCCATAGTGCTCGTTTGCAATCAGGTCGGCAATAGTCTTGCGGAAATCCCACAGAAACTTGTCGCTGGCTTCCGCGCTTTCGACTACATGCCCGGCAAGCACAGGCATCCACGGCACTGGATCGTAGCCGCGCAACTTGCGGAATTGCGCAACCATGTTGTCGGTCCAGTTCGGCGAACTCGCCTCCCAGCTATCGTTCACAACATAACGAATGCCCCGCTTGCCCATCATGTCCGCGCCAACCGTGTCCTTGTAGCTGTTGAGATAATTTTCCATGTACTGCTTTACAAATCGCCGATCCATCTTATCGACTTCAAGGCCTGTTGCCTCGGGAGTGGCCGGATGATTGGTGATTCCCATTAGCGAATACCCAAAACGCAGCACCACCCACTCACCCGCCGGAGGAGTCCAGTCCAGCGTGCCGTCTGTATGCATCTTCGCGGTCAAGTCAATCACGCCAGATTCGGGGATCGCATCCGCCGCATCTACCGGCGCCGTCGCAAAACCATATAGATCGGGCGGCGAAGAGAAAGCCGCCTTCTCTTCAAAATGGTTCACTCGCGCTCCGGAGTGCAGTGCCAGCTCGGCAATTTCATAGTCCGTGGGCGGAGGCGCAACCAGCGATTCGAACTGGCTTGGATCTTCCATCCATGGTGGAAGAGGATCGCTTGGCGTCCGCTCGAAGACGATACGGAAATACTTCGCCGTCACCGGTGGGAACGAAATCGTATGTTCCGGAGCGCTGCCATCGGGGAGTTTTGCAACCGGCCGGAAGTTCTTTCCATCGTCGCTCGCTTCAAGCGTTTTAGCCGGCGGCCCAATCCCCATCTTGATCGCCGCCAGCCAGTCCAGGTTGCGAACCATGTACGTGATGGATCGCATCGTCTGCGGCGAATCGAATTCATATTGAATCCACGAGCTCTGGCCCTTTGGAGAAATCGGCAGCTTGGTTGAATTCACAAGGTCGCCGTCCGTCAGGATGCCAAAGTCCGGCGAGCCTCCGCTGGCGGTGAGCTTTGGATGCATTGATTCGATGGACACATCGCTCGCGAGGCGGCGATAAGCAACGACCGCCGCATCCGCATAAAACTTCGGGGCCTCTTTGCCGCGCTTCGCCATTTCCACCATATCCCCGCTGCCGAGTGTCTGGAACGAGCCTGTTGTCGTCGGAGGATGCGTCAGCATGCCGGTGAAAGGCTTGCCGCCTTCAACGAGCGTCTCGCTCCAGACGTATTTCTTCATCCCCTGCGCGGCCGGAACCCAGGGGCCGCCCGACTCGCTCCAACCCGGCGAACCGGCAATCGCCTCTTCCATCCCAAATTGATCCGCAAGAGTGGTCGCATACCGGAATGCGTCTTTCCAATCAGGTGTCATATACACCAACCGGTGCTCGACCACTTGAGGTGTGTCGAGTGCGGCATCGAAGTTTTGAAAACCGCCGATGCCGACACGATTCATCCATTCCAGATCCAGCTTGATCCCTTCCTTGGTGATATTGCCGTTCATCCAATGCCACCACACACGCGGCCGGGCAGAGTTGGGCGGATTTTCAAAGCCGCTCTTGATGGTATCGGCGACCTGCCCGAAAACAGCTGTATTTCCGGCAATAGCCAGTGACGCAACAGCGAAAATCAATCTCTTCCAGTTACAGGACATTTCCATCTCTCCTCAGCTGCCCATGCTGTTGCTCAATCTGCACGGTCCGGTCATCAAATGCCAACACGCCTTGTCACGAAACAGTGCAAGCCTACTCGTAATCACCGAGGCCACCGTTCACTCAGTGGGGGGAATTTCGGAAACTGTGCGTGAGGCTCTCTCTGGTACCAGAAAGCTGTCGAGGCAAAGTCGTCATCGAGGGGCTGATATTTCCCGTTCGGCCACCATCCAAGGTCTTGAATTGTGACCTTCAGATCCCTGTGAAAGCTGATCGGGTCCGGCACATGCCAGCGATAGAGACTCCACTGCGTTCCCAATCCGGCATCCTTGCCTTTGTGATCGAGAACGTTGCCTATATACGCGGTTGAATAGACAGCCGGAAAGCCCCAGTCGGCCCCGAAGTAGTCTTCTGTTCCCGTGCCGGAAATTGTTGGAAACTTGCTGTCGCCATCGATGTAGAACTTCACTTCACCCTCGCCGGCCCAGCCGCTCGACAATTGCGTCCACGATAGAAACGTTCCAACATAGCGGCCTTCGCCTTTGACCCCGTCCAGGATCGTGTAAGACGGCTCCGTGCGGCTGACTCTGGCGCGCCTCCATTGTGCATGAAAATATCCCGAATCCCGCGCAATCGGGCCGGCCTCATAGTCGATTTGAAAGGTGAGAAGTGAAAGCTCTTTATCGCTGTCGTTGGTGAAGGTGATGCGTGCATGCTTGGCGAAGGGCATCGGCCAGTAGCAGTTCATCGAATCCTGAGGAACGTCAACAACCATCGAAGAGGTCACCGGCGCAAAGGTGCCATGGCCAATGGCGAAGAAGTCCGCGATGGGTACTTCGACGGAAGGATTCTCTTCGCCGTCCCAGAAGAACCGCAGTACCCCCGACCTTCCAACGTCATGCAGATCCGGACTCGTCGCCATCCATATGTGTCTGATCGTTCCCGGTCCGTCCACATCCATGATCGTTGCGGTTGCATGAGCGGCCACCTTGATGAATGGACGAACCTTCCATCCCTGGCCCAGATCGCTTGCGGCGCCCGAGAAAGAAAGATCCGGATTGCTCGGATCGGGCACGCTCATGGCTCCCTTCCCCTTGGCTCCGGTGGGGTTCTCGGGAGATACCTGGCGCGACTCGATGTTGGGTGTCAGTGTGGAGAGCGAAGTCGCAGTGTCGGCGAAACCGCCGCCTTGCGCCGCCGCCGTAACCGCGATGCACAGCATAGCGACTGCCGGAATCGCCTTCCATACTTCGCGGCCGGGAATGTACCTGAATTGCGATGTAGCGGAGTTCACTCTGTGACTCCTGTCGTTGATATCCATAGCACATTGGGGCGCCTTCGCGATTGCTTTACGAACCAGGCTCCGTTTTGAGGTAAGGTTCCGCTCTGCAAACCTGAGCGGATATTGAGGGTGCCAGTTCGCTTCCGCCCGCTGTCGATTTGACCCATCAGACTCCACCGATTCACCTTGATTTGAAATCGATCCCAAGCCGTTCCTTTAATAACGGCTTCACCTTGCCGGTCAGATCCATGGGATCGTAGCTGGTCGCGTAATCCAGCGGCATAATGTAGGCAAGCGCCGACCAGCCCCAGAAAGGATTCATCCCGTTGCCCTTTCCAGTATCCGAGTCGTAGTACTCACGAGTGTTGTCATTCATTTCAAGAGCCATTTTGAACGACTTGGTCGCGAGTTCTTTCGCCGGGCCCCTGTATCCATATTGGAGAAGACCATGAAAGATCATATAATTCGCAGGCACCCAAACGGGGCCGCGCCAGTTGCACTCTCCTGTACGGCTGCCCTGATAGAAATCAGGCTCTGTTTTTGCGTACGTGGCCACGGGAAACGTCAGCCAGAATTCGTCCTTGTTCAGCAGATGATCGCGAACAAGCCTGTCCGCCTGCTCTCGGGTTGCGACCCCCGCCCAGAGCGGCATAAACCCAGCTACCGACTTCACCCTGATCTGCTTGCCGGTCTTTTCATTGCGGTCATAATAGAAGCCGTCTTCTTCATCCCAGAAAACCTTGTTGATCGCTTTTGCCAGGCAGTCGGCATGTTCCGTGTACGCCTTATGCCCTGCAGCATCCCCTAATTTCTCGGCAATGACTGCCATCGCTCGTAACTCTCGAACCAGGTAACAAGCCAGGTCCACCCCTTCGTCCTGTGACGTGTCGAGGTTTCCCGAGCGCGACATCTGATTGTCCATGCCGCTCGCATCCGAACTATTCCAGACCGGTAAGCCGTTATGGTCGCCATCGTAAGCGAACCAGCGATCCAGATATTTCCCCAGCCGCGCGTAGTAATTTCCGCGCAGCCATTCGTAATCATCGCCATTCTGCTTTGAACCCAAGACAGCGATTTGAGCCAGAAATGGCTTGAACATTTGATTCGGTTTGGGGTACTTGATGCCGATTGTACGGGAAATGAAACCATCCGGCTCCTGCCGATCGAGGAACACTTTGAAATTTGTGAAGTCGTATTGATTGACTCCGTAATAGGAAAGATAGATATTTTCAAAATAGAGATCCCAGTCATAGAACTCGCCATACTCGTACCCGGTGAGGAGTTTGCCCTGGGACTGGGGAAAGTCGTGCAGTCCCCTCTTCTGTATATCCGCGTTCACGGCTGCCAGACGAGCTGAGAGCCTGCCGTAGTCCTCGACCCCGATAATTTTCTCGAATGCCGCGCCGTCGCCGCTTAGAAGAGACTTCTGCGGGTACGACAGCACTTGCGGGGTAAAGAGGACCGCCCCCAGTAGGATCGCTCTCAACATCCTGACTCCTCACCTAGCGCCTCCCCAAGAGTCTGGATCTAGCGGCCAAGGAAATGAATGGCTGACTCAGTGCAAAAAGAGAACCATAGAGGAAAGAGTAGGTTGGGTTAAGTAGTACACGGTTTCTTACAGTAGCGGGATTGAAGAATCGCCTCGAAAGGGATGCCGCTCTGCGATCTTCCCGGAAGTTACGGTCAGAGTGTATTTCGTGTCGAGTAGCGGAGAACTGGCATCGACGCGGACTTAGGAGATCCCATGCGGCTCCCCTGTCTCCGACGAAATGGAAATCTAATTGGATGTGAAAATTGAAATTGGGCCGCTGAGCGAGGTGCGCAAGCTTGCAACGGGAGATTGACTGCCAGCTCTTCCGCTTACCCATCCAGGATGCTTCTCAGGATGCGGCGGATCTCAAGACACTGTGTCCGCGATCTGACTTAAGCCAATGGATGGCTATTTGCTCGTCTTACTCTTCACCATCTCCACTAAATCTCCGGATGGCGAAGTGGAGACCTGCGCTCCATCCTGGGAGAATTTTCCTGCCGCATCATTCCAGGTCAATCGAGTCATCTGGCTTTCTCCCCGCTCATATCCATAGGTCTTGCCATCGTCGTTGTAGAGTGAGAAGGCCCCATCCGCACCGGGATAGACACGAAATTTCACAATGTCTTGCTTTTGTTCAGTGCTCTCGATCGCACTTCCCAAAGGAAGAATGGAGCCTGCCCTGACGAAGAGTGGAATTATATCGATGGGAGCGCTCACGTCGATCGTCTGGCCTCCATCGAATCGTTCGTTCGTCCAGAAGTTGTACCATTTGGCGCCGGCTGGGAGATAGACAGACCGGGAGGTCGCTCCCTGATCTGTTACGGGCGCGACCAGGAACGCCGGTCCGAACATGTACTCGTCTCCGATCGTCGCAATTTTTGGATCGTTTGGAAAGTCCATGAAGAGCGCGCGCATATAGGGTGCGCCGGTTTTGTAAGACTGATAGCCGAGCGAGTAGATGTAGGGTAGCAGCTGATAGCGAAGCTTTAAATATTTCTCGAGGATCGGCTCTGCCTGCTTCCCATAGGACCAGATCTCGTTGAAGGGGCGCGTACCGTGAGTGCGAAAAATCGGCTGGAACACTCCATACTGATACCAGCGCACGTAGAGTTCGGGATAGTCGTCGTAGCCACCGATGGTATCTCGCGCGTCAGCTGGATCGATGAGTGGCCGATAGATCGGGTGATGTTCCGCCGGGAGATTTTGAAACCCTCCGACATCGTTGCACCAGTACGGCATTCCAGATGCGGTGAAATCGAGTCCTGCGGGCACCTGGCGCTTGAGCGCGTCCCAGGTAGACGAAATGTCGGACGACCAGAAGACTGCCGCGTTTCGCTGGGCACCAAGATAGGCCGCTCGCGCAAGGATCAACACGCGCGCGTTCGATTCTTTCCTGGAACCCTCATACACAGATGCCGTGTGAAAAAGAGGATAGACGTTGTAGTAGCGCTGTCCGGGCCCCACGTAGAAGTAGCTGTTGTCCGGCGGAGCATCGGGCTCTGTCTCATCAAGCCAGATAGCGTCGAATCCCTTCTTGACGAAGTTATCTCGGATCACCTGCCAAAACCATCTTGCGGCATCTGGATCGGTGGTATCGAGGTTGGGACCGACCCGGTCCACATGCCTGCCGTTGGTCGGCGTTCCGTCGGCATCGTTCACGAACCAGCCGTTCTTGAGAATCATGTCGTGATATCGCGAACCGACGGCAAAGTGCGGCCAGATGCTGATCATCGACTTGAACCCCATCGCGTGGAGCTCTCGATTCATTGCCTCGGGATCAGGCCATTTGACAGGGTCCATGTCCATTTGGCCCATCTGCGTGTAATAGAGAAAGTCAACAACGATCGTGTCCGCCGGAAGATGGCGATCGCGATAGCCTCTTGCCACTGAGAGAATCTCATCCTGTGAATCGTATCGCTGCTTGCTTTGCGTGAATCCATAAGCTGCTTTGGGCAGCATTGGCGTTGGGCCTGTGAGCGCGCGATAGCCTGAATAAATCTCGTCGGTGCTGTCGCCTGCGATTACAAAGAATGAAATCCGGTCGCCGACGCGGGACTCCCAGTTTGTGCGTTCGTTGAAGCCGGCCTGGATGGTCGTTTTCGAAGGGTTATCCCATACCAGGCCATAGCCGCGGCTCGAAACCATAAACGGAACACACACGCTTTCTCCGCCCGGCGCGCCATAGTCATGCCAGCAGTTGACCAGATGGTCGCGGTGATCGAGGAAGCCCTCCTGATTCTGGCCCAGCCCATAAAAATGCTCATCGGGTGGCGCGCCAAATGTTGCGCCCACTGGCGAGAATGGTTCCTCTTTGGGATGCTTTTCATCCAGATTCGCAGGCTCCGACAGCGACCAGCCCAGCAGGTCTACCAGCACCTTTCCCTGCGGCGTGGCAACCGTGATGTGCTCCCGAGGGTCATTGGACAGGTCGAAGAATTTCCCTAGTTCAAGGTCATTCTCGGTGAAGTGCGGCGGTTGAGGGGCCGCGACATCGACAAGCAGCCGGTCAGACCGGTATACATCCCCTCCATTTTTTATTTCATGTGTCCATCCGGCCGAAAGCGGCGTAGCGATAAAACCATAGCCGGGAGCGGCAATCGCCTTGTCTTTAGACCGGCTGATTGTGACGCGAATGATGTTGGGGGCGTATGCCTCAAGCGCGACAGTATCGACGCCGCGCTCAACCACGAACTGGCTCAACACCTGGCCCTGCTGCGCGAATGCAGGCACACAAACGAGCGAGACTGTGGCGAAGAACGAAGCAACGAAACGCCTGCGTAGGAGCGATGACATATAAACCTTCTTGAGACCCACCCCTTCGCACACCTTGCATGAGGTAGCTTCAGAATCTAGCCCGCCTGCAGGCAGATAGGCAAGCCCTGCACGGTGTCTTACGGTATGCAGGATAGTAAGCACATTGTAGTCAGCAACTTATTATGGAGTCTGCTCACCAGCTCACGACCGAAACCGCAAAGGGTTCCATGTGAAGTACGCCGCCGGTCACTTCGACCTGGCGCGCCGGCCCCTCTCCGGTTTGCGAGTCCACGGTGAGTGCGGTGGTTTTTGCGGCATCCGGGAACGTTACGTCGATTGCACGATTCCTCATATTTGCAAGCAACAGCTTTCGCCCGGACGGAGTTACAAATGCCTGCGAGGCAACGTAGTCGCGACCATCCAACGAAGTCTCGACCAGTTTGTCTCCGGGATGGAAGGCATCCTTGATCAGCTTCAGTACCCAGTAGCGCGCATTCGGCTTGTTGTCCTGCCAGTTCATCATGCTCACACTCGGATACTGCGTCGGATATCCGACCAGTTGCGAGGCGCCGATGATGTCTATCTGCTGCCGGGAGAGTTCGATGTAGAGGTAGGCATAGAGTGACGCACCCAGGTTCCAATAGGCAGGCGGAGGCGGTACCGTGTCCGCGGGCGTGTTATCGGTCGGCAAAATCGAGCCCAGTTCATCCGTATCAGTCTTCGTCCCTGGAGAAAGCCGCTTGCGGATCGACTCGACGTAGCGAACCGTGTTCAGGAAACCATCGGCCTGATCGAAAAACGTATACTGCCAGTCGTCGATCGTCTCTTTCGGATCAGGCATCGCGTAGAAATGATAGGAGATCATATCCAGCGGAATGCCCGGCTTGTGATTCTTGGGGTTGAGAAAATACTCGAAAAACCCCGGTTGGTATCCTGGCAGCGCCAGGGCAAGACCCACAAACTTGGTTGATGGCGAAACCTTGTGAACTGCGCTAACAATCGCGTCATAGCGCTCGGTGTACTGCTCCGCATTCATCTTGTGCTCGAACTCAACCTCGTTCAGCACTTCCCAGTAAGGTAGCGAGTAGTGATAGCCGGACTCGTGGCGGACGTTGTTCTCGTCCGTGAAGCCGCCATTAACATACCAGCTGGCAAACCGCGCAAAGTAGTCGCCTAATTCCTTTCCGCTTGGATCGCGCAGCTCCGTTCCCTGCGAATAATCGAAGATCGCCTTGTTGGGGTCCGCGGGATAAGTTGACGGCTTTTCGGTCTTGAAGAGCCAATTGGGAATTGTGCTGAATTCAACAACCGTCGGGTGCCCTGCCGTGGCATCGAGAAAGTCTTTGGTCATAGGATCGATCAGGCTGAAATCCCAGTTCGTCTGCTGCGGCGTGGGCGGCTCAAGCTCCGCCACACCCAGCTTGGGGTACGCCGACCACAACTGGTAACGCACATAGTCGGCGCCCAGGTTTTTCACCGCTTGGTACGACGCCGTGCTCAACGGTTCTCCGTGGCGCAGCGGCGGATTGACCACGATCTGAAACGTGGGCGTCGATTTCGACACCACCAGGGTCTTGTCCCAGTTGATCCCGATTTTGTCGACCGACTGGCCGTGCATGACAACTGCGGCGCACATTGAGGCCGCAGCCATGATCAACCGGCCGGCCGCGCCAAGCTCGATTCCGTTCATGCCGTCTAGCTTCATCCCTCTCTTCTCCTCCGACGCGCGGGTATCCCATGCCGAATGCGCGACCCTCAATCGTTTGCGTTTTGGTTGCTCGCGTACCGTATGCAGGCAAATGAGTGAACTGAGCGATTTCCAATCCTCAACATGCTGACTCCTAACTGGCCTTCCCCAAGGCTCCTAAACCAAGGCGACAAGGAAACAGACGGCTTATCCACCATAAAAAGAGAACCATACACGAAAGAGCGACTTAGCTTGAGTAGTACACGGTTGCTTACAGTAGCGGATTGGAGAGGAGCAGCGAATTATTCAGATATCCAGGTTTCCCTCGCGCGGTGACGAATCAGCAGGCTGAATTCAAAATGACTTGGGCTGTTCTGAATTAACCCGAAAAAGAGGCCAAATAACCGCCGAGCCAGTATCTGTTGCCTTTTGCTACAATACCCCGAAGGAAATTCAACCACTATGACGGGTCCGCTTGAGCATCATGCTGGCGTTGCTGATGACCGAACCGTATCATCGGAAGCTCGCGATCGAAGAGAATTGATCCTCCAGGAGATGGAGAGCATTCTCAAGAGCCAGCCATTTCGTACTTCCAGCCGCAGTAAACAGTTCCTTTCCTATGTAGTGCTCAAGAGCCTGGATGGGCATTTTGATGAACTCAAAGAGCGCACCATCGGCGCCGAGGTCTTCAAGCGTGACCCTAATTATTCAACCGGGGATGATCCGGTCGTTCGCGTGCAGGCAGGCGAAGTTAGAAGAAGGCTGGAGCAATACTATTATTCCGCTTCCGCGGCGTTACCGGTCCATATCGAAATACCGCTCGGCTCCTACGTTCCAGAGTTTCGCTGGCACGCTCCGGAATTGACCATTGAGCACCCTGCCCCCGTTATGCAGCTTCCACACCAGGTTGAAGAGGTAGCTGCCTACTCTCGTTCTGAGCCGGCGCATGCACCGGCAACGGAAACGGCGAAGAAATTCAGGGCGCGCGTCTGGATTGCGGCCGCTTGCGTTCTTTGTCTGGTTTTGGGCGGCCTGGGGATTTCGCTCGCCATTCGCAATCGGAATCATTCTCAGTCCACCATCGACAAGTTCTGGTCTCCTATCTTCATTTCTTCACAACCGGTGCTGATCTGCCTGGCGCGACCCGTAGCCTACCGCCCAACTTTGGATCTGTACAAGAGGTATTCCGATACCCATCCCGGCACATTTCAGAACGAAGTGGAGCGAGAAAATGAGGTACTGCCTCTCGATCCGAACGAAAAGATGGCGTGGAAAGATATCGAGATTCTTCCCGGCTATGGCGTAGCCAGCGGGGATGTCGATCTAGCAGTCCGGCTCTCGAATCTCCTCACGCGCATGAATAAGACGAGCCAGGTGCGGATCGGCAACACCTATTCGTTTGAGGATCTTCGCACCTCGCCCACTGTGGTCGGCGGTGCATTTAACAACCGTTGGACAATGCAGATGACGTCGAACCTGCACTTCGTTCCGATTTATAAGGTCGGAATCCAGGAACAGATTCCGTCAGGACGCCTGTGGAATGCCGAAATCGGGCCAAAGGGTTATATCACCGATTACGCCATTGTGACCCGTCTTATCGATTCGAAGACCGGTCAGTTTTTTGTTGCGCTGGCGGGTCTCGGAACCGCAGGAACGCAGACAGCAGGCGAATTTGTTTCCACGCCGAAGTATCTTGAAGAGGGGCTTAACTCAGCTCCAGCCGACTGGTACAAAAAGAATATGCAGATTGTGCTGCAGACGACGGTCACCGATTCGATTCCCGGCCCGCCTCACGTCGTTGCTTCTTATTTCTGGTAACAGCATTCTTTCCATCTGGTGAGGCTATGCCTGAACAACCAGCTGTGTTGTGGGGGAGACTTCCACCGTTTCTGAAAACTGAAGCATGACGCCCGCATCTTGATACACGGCGGTATGCTCAACCGCCCGGCCTGCCGCAGTCACTTTCAACCCCCCATCGGACGAATGATAGAACGGACTAATCGACAGACTTTTCAGGTTGATTGAGCCCTTCGCGGGAATAAGCACCATTTTTCGCGGAGTGAGCTCAAAGTTTCCCCAGGCGCCGGGAGCGGACCAGAAGCATCGGAACGCATCGGCGTTGATGCGTGGCGCAAGCTCCATCCTGCGCACCCGCGCATCGTAGCGAAATCCTGAAAGCACCGGAACTGCGGCCCAGCTTGCCATTGCGCGAGCATAGTGTCGGCCCGCCTCAGCCTCGCTGTATGGGTTCGCTTTTTCGCCATCGTATCGGGCGCGAATATTCCCGATGCACTCAACTCCCTGGTCAACCATTCCGTAAGCGAGCATCAAAATTGCGGCGGAGTATTCAAAGCCGGTCATTACTTCGGCGTAATAGGGCATCGGAACCTCGGGCCGCGTGCCTCTTTTGAAATCGCAGATCACCAGGGCGGATTCGTCGTTGAGAGCATATACACGCTGAACCGATGCATGGTTCAGCAGGCTGCTCTTGTGGTTATAGCGGTAAATCGAGGCAAGAGTCTTGCGTATGTGAATCGGGTCCAGCAGATCGCCCAGGCCTGAAACCGTAGCCATGTATTGGCCAACCAGCTGGTCTACGAGGCACCCATCTCCAATTTGAAAATCCGGATGCATCGTGTCCTTCGCGCCCACGCCGATTCGCAGGCCGCTCGCAATTTTGTCTGCCGGTATGCTGCGAATCTGCTGAATGTAGTACTCCCCGTTAAACAGATTTGCGTCGATCCAATGGCTTCCCTGCTCCAACATTTGCCTGCAGCTGCCCGCTAAATCCTCGTCGCCCATCGCTTCCGCCATGCGCTCCGTGGCGCGTAATGCAGCCAGGTACCATGAGCCGCACATCGGATTTGGGCCATATAACTCGATATCGTACGTGTTGTGTTGAACTCCATCCATCACTCCAAATTTGCGTTCGTCCCAGCCTCCCGGTCTCCAGGCATACGCGAGAGCGCGCTTCGCCGCGGGCCATTGTTTACGCAGCCACTCATCGTCACCCCACGATATCCAATCGAAATAGAGCTTGACGATCTGCCCCATCTGGCCATCCGCGGCCGCCGCTCCCCAGCGATGATTGCCCGCCGGAATATAGTGGCGAAAATCCATGTGTCCTTCGGCGTCAGTCGCCGCGCCAAAGCTGGTCTCACGCATGGAGCGCGCCAGGGAAGGAAACAGAAACTGCGTTGCCACTTCATAATTCCAAACATGCGTACACGTCCCGAACCCGGAGCCGTGTTTGTCATCGCAGCCTTCAAATCCCTCAAAGCTGCCATCGGCAATGCGGAAGCTCGTATTTGAAACCAATGTGGTCAGGTTGGCAGTGGCGGCATCCTTCACCGCATCTGGAATCGTGGACTGCTTCACGATCTGTACAAAGTCGCGCGTTCCCTTCTCCAGCTGGAGGATGTTGGCCGTGAGGTGTTCGGCCACTGCCCATGCGTCTTTGAAGCGTGTGCAATAGTAGTTCCCCAGCAGTGACTTCTCCGTCCCCGGCAGCGCGTCCCATCCGCACCGCTCATGTGTTCGATTGGGAAAATGCCAAGCCAGCAGGAAGCGGAAAGAACGCGTCGAGCCGGCAGGTATCTTCTGACGAAGCGAGACGGAACCCACAGGAGAGGACGGCTCCTGAACGGCTCCGAGGCTTCCCGTCTTCGAAAACTCATCAAACCAGAAGTGCTGCGGGCCAACCCGCCAGATGGTTCCTCCGCGCCACCCGGGAAGCACTTCAACTGTGCTGCGGTCTTGCGGCATCGCCGCCAGCACAAATGAACCCTTCATCACATCGTCCTCAGCGAGCGAAGGGTCGGTCATGAGCAGGCCCTCCAAATTCTTTGCGGCGCGCACTTCGTTCCTGCGGCTGTTCGACCCGCCCACCGGATTCGTGATTGACCAGGCCACGACTACTTCAGTTTCTGAAGAGCCCGGGTTATGAATCTCGTACTGCAGCACGGCGCACGGCAATCCCGCCGCATCTGCATCGAGTGGTTCAAAGGGTGAAAAAGCTTCCAGCGCAACGCTCACCGGGCATGCGGCGTCCTCGAACTCGATGCGCGATA
>Ga0206821_10066_pt2 | contig 23828 bp, 25 predicted proteins | sample Alteio_BWOrgCont_85_FD_152860 | JGI IMG/M metagenome (GOLD analysis project Ga0206821, IMG submission 152860) | Enriched cells from forest soil in Barre Woods Harvard Forest LTER site, Petersham, Massachusetts, United States -... | ecosystem: Environmental > Terrestrial > Soil > Temperate forest >...
CCGCGAACGGCGCGTCGCCAAGCCGGGCGAGAAGACATCCGATCTGGCCGTGAAAGCCGCGGAAGCCGCACTCGCCGACGCGAAGATTTCTGCGAGCGAACTCGATCTCATCATCGTTGCGACGACGACGCCCGACGAAACATTCCCGTCCGTCGCCACGCGCGTGCAGGCGCGCCTCGGCATGACGCGCGGCGCAGGTTTCGATGTGCAGGCTGTGTGTTCGGGCTTCGTGTTTGCGGTCGCCACGGCCGACAATTTCATCAAGACCGGTGCCGCGAAAACCGTGCTCGTCATCGGCGCCGAAACGATGTCGCGTCTGATGGACTGGACGGATCGCACGACATGCGTGCTGTTCGGCGACGGCGCGGGCGCGATCGTGATGCGCGCGGGCGAAGGCGAGGGCAAGTCGAGCGATCGCGGCGTGCTCAACACCGAACTTTATTCCGACGGACGTTTGCACGATTTGCTCTATGTCGACGGCGGTCCGTCATCGACGCAAACGACCGGCTTTCTGCGCATGCAGGGCAAAGATGTTTTCAAACATGCGGTGACGAACACCTGCGCGGCGATCGAAACATCGGCGCGCATCGGCGGCGTGAAAGTGTCCGACATCGACTGGATCGTGCCGCATCAGGCGAACCAGCGCATTCTCGACACGACGGCGAAGAAACTTCACGTACCACTAGAACGTGTAGTCTCCACCATCGCGCAACACGGCAATACGTCGGCCGCATCGGTGCCGCTGGCGCTCGCCGTGGCCGTCACCGACGGCCGCATCAAGCGGGGCGATCTGGTCCTTCTGGAGGCCATGGGTGGCGGCTTTACCTGGGGCGCGGCCCTGATCCGCTGGTAGGCCCATTAACAGATTCTCCTATCCCTTTGAGATTGACGGCAAATCGCCTCCCGCCTAGGCTTTGGGCACGATAAGGGAGTCGATTCTTCATGACGACAAACACCCTGACCCGAGCCGACCTCACGGAGGCCGTGTTCCAGGCGGTCGGCCTATCCCGCAACGAATCGGCCCAGATGGTCGAGGACATGCTCGAAGAAGTCTGCGAAGCGCTGGCGCGCGGCGAGACGGTCAAGCTCTCCTCCTTCGGCACCTTTGCGGTGCGGCAGAAATCCCAGCGCATGGGACGCAATCCCAAGACGGGCGACGAAGTGCCTATCGCGCCCCGCCGCGTGCTCGTGTTCCGGCCGAGCCATGTGCTCAAGGCCATGATCAATGGCGAAACGCCCGATCTCGAGATCACGGAATGACATCTGCGTTCGCGTCCGTTTCCTCGGCGAGAGGCAAATCGCCGGAGGCCTTCCGCACCATCAGTGAAGTGTCGATGGAGCTCGACGTGCCGCAGCACGTGCTGCGCTTCTGGGAGACGCGTTTCTCGCAGGTGCGTCCCATCAAGCGCGCCGGCGGCCGGCGGTTCTATCGTCCGGAAGATGTAGCGTTGCTGCGCGGCATCCGTTCGCTGCTTTATTCCGACGGCTACACGATCAAGGGCGTGCAGAAAGTCCTGCGCGATCGGGGCTGGCGGCACGTGGCCGAACTCGGCCGCAGCGTCCAGGCCGACGGTGTCGCGCCATGGCGCGCGCTCGACGAATATCCGACCGACGATGCCGCCGACACGCTGGCCGCGTTGCCGAATGTCGATCTGAAGAGCGCGGACATCCGCGAAACCGAAAAAGAAACCGGCGCCCGCGCGGCGATCTCAGCCCTGATGCGCGCCCACGCCGACGCGTCCGACAAGGTCACCCTCGAAGAGCACAAACGCGTGCGGCTGGAGCTGCTGCTGGCGGAGCTGCTCGTGATGCGGGACCGCGTGCGGACGGTGAAGCCGAAGATTTAAGGCGCTGCCCTTTTTCGAGTTGAAACACTCTCTGTCCGTCATCGTCCGGTCGCGCGAAACAGCGCGATCCGGGCGACCCATTTTTCCCGAACTCAGCCGCAAAATTGGGTCACCCGGACGCGCTCTCGCGCGCCGGGTGATGACGTTTGGGGGAGGGGCGGCTCAACCGCGTCCAAATCTGCTCAGCAACAAATAAGAGGCTTTCCGCCCGTTGCCGCGCCCGGAGCCCCCGACTATAGTCCGCGGCCCTCGGCGGGGTTTCCCCGCCTTTTTGGTAACGGAGCGTGGCGCAGCCTGGTTAGCGCACCAGTCTGGGGGACTGGGGGTCGTGGGTTCAAATCCCGCCGCTCCGACCAAAATTTCCAAGCACTTAGAGGAAGGTTTGGGGAAGCCGAAAACTGCAAGGCTCATGACAGGCGCTCAATAATGAGCCTTGGCTGCACCGAAATCCTTGAGACGGCGAGGGCGATACAATGGAAATTGCAGGCCTACTCATCGGCATCATTGGGTTGATGGCTCTTCCGACTGTTTTCCAAATGATCTTCGGACGACCCCGCCTGTCATTTTGGACCGACGAATTCACAGGGCCCGACGGCCGGATTCTATTGTTCGCGTTCAAGAACGAGGAAGTGAGCAACTGGCTATTACGCATGCTGCGCGTCGAACGCGAAGCACGCGACGTCCAAGTGTTCTTCAACGTTCAGGAACAAGGCACCCACAAAATAATCGTGAAGGCCGCATCCGGGCTATTGAACAACGTCGCCAAGCAGGAAATTGCGATACGCACGGAAACTCCTCCGGGATTTACAGTCGCGGCAACAATAGTTGGAACTAAAGATGGGGCCGCTGACCTCCTGGAGGGGAGAACGGGGAATTACATCCCGATTCCTCCCGGACATTATAACGCTTACGTCAGCGTTCTTTGCGGGGCCCGACAGTATAATTTCATCGAACCGTTTCAGATCGGCCTTCAGGATTATCAAACGATTTGGCCACGACGGGGTCCCGTCCGGCCGATCGATGGAACGCGTCGCGCGCGCTTTGGTGATTAAGTATCGTGTCGCCGCATTTTAACTTCACCCATAGTAACGGCTGCGCGAGAACCGCGGAAATCGAGCTGCATTGGCCATGTGCCAGTTACGCGCCTGTTGCAGGAACGCTGCTCGTTCCGATGCTGTTACAAATGCCCGGGTTGGAATGATGAAGGCATTACCGTTGCGAGTGCGCAGCCAAAAAATGCCGAACGGAATGCCTCCCGCAACAACAGCCGCGATGAACTCGCCCCGGTCAACAATCGAAGAAATGTCTTTCCAATCTCGATGACCCGACATTTCGCCGATCGACGTGTCTATGCCATCGGCGCTGACTTGCAGAACTCGTTCCCGAGCCTTGTACATGAGCTGCGGGTACAAAACGAAGAATGCGCATATTCCGACCGCAATGACGAGAGAGATGGCGGCGTCGTCTATAGTGGCCGCGTGTCCACCGGTTCGGACGAAATAGGACGCCGCAGCAACTGCCAAACCCCCAACAATCCAATTTGACCAAAGACCTCGAGGCTGGCGCCAAGACCACCAATACCAATTCCAAATTTCTCGACGCTCGACGCGATACTTGAGGACGAACGCCTGAGCACTCGACGCCGGATCTATAGGATTCATGCTCGGCCCCCTATGATTTCGAGAATATGACGCTGGTCGCTTGTATCTTGGTTTGTAACACAGAGTGTAAACATCGTGGACGAAGTCGCGGATTGGCAGGGATACTCTCCCGAGACGGTTCAAGCGATGAAGGACAAGATCAGGAGCCTCACGCCGATCGACGACTGAATTGTTGGCCGCACGTGATGCATCGCGGGGCCTCGGCGAACAGGTCGCAGCATTTGACAGGCCACCTCGTCCCGGACGCCCATTCGACAACGCTTGTCGTCGAAACACGCAACGAAGCGGTGACCTCTGTCGATGCGGCAAAACTACCGGACGATACGCGGCGCGCCGTGATGGCGGAGGTCGAAACGATCCAGCCGCAGTTGAAAAAACCGTCACCGAACGCCGTGATCGTCCGTGAAGCTGGCAAATCCATTCGCACGATCCTGGAGGGTACGGCGTCTGATCTTCTCGCCACGGCGCTTTGGGCGCTTATGACCGCAACAGGCGCGCATTAGCGGCGAACGGGATGCACAAGCTCTGCGAATCCGCCTGCATGTATCGCGTCGCCGGATTCATTCCAAGCAAGGCCAGAAAATTTGGGCAAATGGGCTGTCCGTGCCACGAGGTGGCGCTCAAGACGTTAGAACCGCGTTTTCGTTTCCCTCGCTCGCAATCACTGCCAGAGCTTTTCGAATATCGGCTCAACCACTGCGGCGCCCGCCGGTGAGAGATGCTCGCCATCCTCATAAAGTGATCGACCGTGCTGTGTGACGGCGCATGCGTCACGCGTGCAAAGTAAATCCTGGGGCCGCAACAAGCTAAAGGCGTGCCGGCTCTGCATCGCGGTGAAGATTTGCGTTACGTTCAGCTGCTGCGTTTCGTAAGCCCTCGGGCTTAGTGCGAAATTGGGATGCCGGCCCAGGCGTTCAGCAGAAGCCAGCGTGTACGGCACGTTGGCATCAATCTCCGGCACGTCCTCGACGATGAATATCCGTATGTGCCGCTCGTTGAGGGCCTCCAGCAGTCGTTCGAACCCGCGTTGAAAGACAAAAGGATTGCCGGCCAGAGAAGCAGGTCGCGGCAATTTTTTATCGGAAAGGAACAAAACACCGACATTTTGATCCGCGCTGGCATAAGTGCGCCAATGACCGGCCAAAATGACAGTGGCAATCCTTTTCTCGATTACCCAGCGCAACACGTCATCATTGTGCTGTTCGCATGCATCGCCTTGTTCCAAACCTGTAGCGCTCAGCGTTGCAAGGAAGATGGGAGAATCGATACGCCGCGGGGGGTGAAGCTGCACCCCCAGCAAGGGTGGGCAGGCCCCCCGTTCGGCAAATGCGACCGCATCCTTATGCTCCGCAAAGACCGCGGCTACAGCAGGCAACATCGCCAGAGCATGAGAATCGCCCCAAAGTATCGTATCGGCAGGCTTCGACGCATCTCCAAGCGTGCATGACGGATCGGTCGCAATGCCGGGCGTTGAACCTGTGCATCTGTTTTGCGCTTCTGTATGCACGGGAAACAGGGCTCGTTCGCGCGGCGTAAGCCATTGGGGGCTCGAATACGCCCGCTGCAGGAAAATCGCACCCAAGAATATTCCGCCCGCTGAGAGAAAAGCGCCAATGTACAGGCGCGCGCTGCCATGAAGCTTGTTTGGGTCACGAAAGGGTCGTTCGACAAAGCGCCACGACAACGCTGCGAGCATGAGTGTCGCCAGGAAAAGGAGGATGCGCGTCGAAATGGAAAGCGGCTCAAACGCGTAATAACGCGCCAGCACCAGAAGCGGCCAATGGAACAAATAAAGCGAGTAAGACCAGAGTCCGATGCGCACAGCGGCAGGATTGTCGAGGACCCGCCCGACGGGTAGCTCATTGTCACAGGCGGCATAAAGAAGTAACGCGGCTCCGCCACAGGGGAGCAACGCATACTCGCTTGGAAACGGCGTCCGATTGGTCAACAGCGCATCGGATAATGCGATCAGCGCCAAACCGGAAATTGCCAACACACTACGAATCTTCGGGTTTCGGTGTGGAGAAGGCCGTAGCAGGACGACGAGCGCCCCTAACAGCAATTCCCAGCCACGGAACGGTGTCAGATAGAAAGCCGCAATCGGTGCGATACGCGCCGCCAGTGCGCAAAGCACAAAGGAAATGATGGCCAGCGGTGCCAGCACTAGCCAATAGCGCCGTCCCACAAAGCGGGCGGCCGCTAACATCAACAGGGGAAATAGAACATAAAATTGTTCCTCCACCGCCAATGACCACGTGTGGAGCAGGACGATCTGCTGGGAGAAGGGGGCACCATACGCTCCCGCGGCCTTGTAGAATTCGACGTTTGCCAGGAACGGGATAACAAAGAGTGCGTCGCGGGCGAAAGCGTGCAGGTCTGGCGGGAAGAGGACGACTGCGGCGGCAAGCGTCACAGACGTGAGCATGAAGAATAAGGCGGGACAAATGCGACGAATACGACGCTCGTAAAAATTGCGCAGCGAAAAGCGTCCTGCGTCTAATTCGTTCGCAATATGACCGCCGATCAAATAACCGGAAATAACGAAAAAAACGTCGACGCCAATAAACCCGCCACCGAATCCCGGCACGCCGTAATGATAAAAGACCACGGAGAGTACTGCGACAGCCCGCAGGCCATCGATGTCTCGTCTGTAACCGGTGCTGTCGATCATTCGCCCGCCGAGCCGCGGACGTTACCCGGTTGGCTTAGCGGCTTTCAATCGCTGCGCACCTCCTTTATCGCGTAAATATTTGGATCAGAAACGGCGCAGCCGAATGAGGGGACAGCCAACATATTGCAGCATCCCTTGCTCGATCATTTCGCGCCGGACCTCCATTCGGCAACGGCTGTCGGCGAAATGGATGACGAAGCGGCAACGCTTGTCGCTTAACTGTTGCTCTTCACGCGCGCGCGGGATGGGTGCAGACTCGATGTCTGACAGCTCTTTGACATTGTGAAAAAACCCGATGGTGGCGCAAAGCGAGCGCGCCCGATCGGACTTGGAAAACGAGTTATGCGGGCGCTCTACCTGCGCTGCTTCGGAGGGCGCCGGCATGATCTTCGACGGAGAAGACCCGTTCTGCCGGAAGACAGTGTTACGCTGTTTATTGCGTGTTATTGGCCACGCGCGTCGGCACGGAGTCGAAGAAACTCGTGTCTTTATTAGCTCATACGCGTGTTAGTCGCGGCGGCACTTTTAAAAATCCCTGTAATTATCCCTGTTGGCAGGGATCGAGATTTCCGGTGACGCAGATGCCTTCCTATGCCGTGCCGCTCAGCCGTAAGCGATGCCCGTCTTGCTTTGCCCGACTTCGATAATGTAGCCGTCGGGATCGCGGATGTAGCAGCGTGTCTCGCCGTATTTGTCTTTCGGCTCGGTGATGAATTCGGCGCCGCGCTTCCGCCATTGTTCGTAACACGCTTGAATATCGGCAACGCGGATGTTCATGAAGCTGCTGACTTTATCGGGGTCGGGCGGGATGCTCAGCGTTGTCTTCGGTTTGTCGGGTGTCGGGCCGCCGCCGACATTGACGATGAGCCATGTGTTCGCGATCTGAAGGTAGCCCGGCGCGCCTTTTATATCGCCCCTGCTCAGAACGCGGCCGTCGAATACTTTTTCGTAAAATCGAAGGGATCGTTCGATGTCGGTGACGACGAGGAAGTGTGCGACGGTGAACCCGTCCTGCGGCGGCATCTGATAGGTTTTCTGCTCGACTTGCACTTGGCTCGTAGATGGGCTCATAGACGGCTCCAATTCGGCTATCGAATTTATCCCCGCGCCAGACTACGTCGGGCAGGCTCGCCATGAACAGTGACATCCGCCGGTTCGCCGTCGCGACGACAGGAACTCGCGGAGCGGCGGCAGCACTATGATGAACGATATCAACGATGTGCTCCTCCTCGCGGCGCGTCTATTTCTCACGACGCTGTTTCTGATCTTCGGCTGGCGAAAGCTGCGGGATTTTTCCGGCACGGTCCGACAGATGGTGCAGGATGGTCTTCCGATGCCGGTATTCGCTGCTGCCGTGGCGACCTTCATGGAGCTTCCGGTTGCGTTTGCGGTAGCTGTCGGCGCGTTCACGCGTCCTTCGGCCGCGCTGCTGGTTCTCTACACGCTGGGAACTTCGCTTGTTGAGCATCGCTATTGGACGATGAAAGGCGAGGGTCAGCTCGAGAGCATGGAAGCCTTCTACAAAAACCTCAGCATCATGGGAGGTTTCCTGTTGCTGACCCTTACCGGTGCCGGACGATATTCGCTCGATGCATTGTGGGGCATCGCCGCGCCATGAGATCGGCCATGATGCATTTGCTGTTCGCCGGCGTCGGGTGGACCGATATCGCGGTCACGCTCAACCGCATCGCGATCGGGGCCTTCTTCATGCTGTCGGGATTTCACAAGCTGTTCAACGCGGAGCGCCACCAGACCGTCGTCGACGAGCTCAAGGCGCTCGGCGTTCATGCCGTGGGGTTCAATCAATGGTGGGTGCCGCTGGTCGAGTTCGCCGGCGGCGGGGCCGTCCTCATCGGACTCCTGGCGCCGCTCGCAGCCCTTGGCCTGCTTGTCATCATCCTTGTCGCCATCGCCACGGCCGGGCGACAACGGATCGCGCTCTACAAGCCGATCGATGAGGCCGATCGCATCGACGACTGGCTCTATCTGCCGGAGACGCTCTACGCCTTCATGTTGATCATGGTCGTTTCGGCCGGCGCCGGGCCCTACAGCCTCGATGCCGTGATCCTCAGTCTGATGAACAAGCCCGGCGCGTGACGCTGCGTCTTCATTGTGCGGGCGCCGCGCCCTTCGCAGGATGCTTGCTCGCATACAGCGCTTGCGCGCCCTGCAACGTGTAAGCGCGGATGTCGGCGACGTCTTTCTTGGTCAGGATGTCCGTGAACCACGACATGCCGTTGTCGTGCAGCACGCCCTTGAGCACGATGGCGTCATACTCTTTCCAGATCTCCGGCGGCACCGCGCGTAGGTCCGGCACTTCGCCCGAAGAGCCCAGCAACACACCGTGACAGACCGCGCAGTTCTGGTGGAACAGGTTGAAACCTCTCGCGGCCATCTTCGGATCGATTTTCTCATTCGGCGGCGCGGGAATGTCGGCGGGCACGGCCGACGCAACCGGCTTCACATCCGTGTAGCCGCCGATCTTGAAGGCGAAGATGCGCCCTTCGTTGTTGCCGTATTTCTGCAGCGCCGTGTTCGGATCGCTCGTTGCGCCCAGGCCGCCCGAGCCGCCGAACGCCGCGGCGATGGCGATATATTGCTCGCCGTCCACGGTGTAGGTGATCGCGGGCGCGCTCATGCCGGTTCGGAGATCGATGGTCCAGAGTTTGGCGCCGGTCTTCGCGTCATAGGCGGAGAAGAATCCGTCTGAGCCGCCCGCGAACAACAGGCCGCCGGCCGTCGTCAGCATGCCGCTGTTCCAGCCGCCGCTCATCGGCACCTGCCACACCATCTTCTGCGCGACAGGATCCCAGGCACGTATGAAGCCTTTGGCGGGCGCCGGCATCTGACCTTTTTCGATCGACGCCATCACCATGTGGCCCAGCTGTGCGAAATCGCTGACGTTCCACGCGCCCGGCTTGTAGCTGAGCTTGTCCTGCTGCGCGTAGATGAAGTTGCCGTCGATGACCGGGATGTAGACGAGTCCCGTCTGCGGATCGAACGACATCGGCTGCCAGTTGTGCGCGCCGATAGGTCCGGGAATCTGCACGGACGGCTTGCCGGTCGTATAGCGCGCTGTCGGGTTTTCGATCGGCCGGCCGGTTTTCATGTCGACGCCGCTCGCCCACGTGATCGCGGTGTAGGCTTTGGCGGAGAGCAACTTCCCGGTCTCGCGGTCGATGACATAGAAGAAGCCGTTCTTCGGCGCCTGCATCAGAACGTGGCGCAGCGTGCCGTCGATTTTCAGATCGGCAAGGATGATGTGCTGCGTGGCCGTGTAGTCCCAATCGTCGCCGGGCGTCGTCTGATAGTACCATTTCAGCCGGCCGGTGTTCGGATCGAGGGCTACGATGGATGAGAGATAGAGATTGTCGCCGCCGCCGGGCGAACGCAGATTGCGATTCCACGACGCGCCGTTGCCGGTGCCGACATAGAGCGTGTCGAGCGCGGGATCGTAAGCCATCGAATCCCACGGCGTGCCGCCGCCGCCTTGCACCCACCATTTGTGATCGGTGCCGCCGGTGGACCAGGTTTTCATCGCCGCCGCCATCGCAGCGTCCTCGGGCTTCTTCGCCGGATCGCCCGGCACGACATAGAAGCGCCATTTCATCTTGCCGCTGTCGGCGTCGTACGCAGAGAGATAGCCGCGCACGCCATATTCCGCGCCGCCATTGCCGATCAGCACATTGCCTTTCACCACGCGCGGCGCGCCGGTGATGGTGTAGGGACGTTTGCGGTCGATGGTGTTGATGTCCCAATCGACCTTGCCGGTCTTGGCGTCGAGTTTGACGAGACGTCCGTCCAGCGTGCCGAGATAGACGGCACCCTTCCACAGCGCCACGCCGCGATTGACGACGTCGCAACAGGCATAGCGGCCCCAGTTGCCGGGCACTTGCGGGTCGTAGGCCCAGATCTGCTTGCCGGTCTTGGCGTCCAGCGCCCAGACCTTGCTCCACGAACCCGTGACGTACATCACGCCGTTCGCCACGAGCGGTGTCGTCTCCAGGCCGCGCACGGTATTGGTGCGGAATTCCCAGGCGACGCCGAGCTTGCCGATGTTCGCCTTGTCGATGGCGGCGAGCGGCGAGTAGCGCTGCTCCGAATAGGTGCGGCCGTTGGACAGCCATTCGCCCGGCGTCTTGTCCGCGTCTCCGATGGCCGTGCCATCGACATTCGCGGCGCCCGGCGTTTGAGCGATGGCGGCATTGGCGAGCCAGATAAGACCGATCAGGCCTGTGGCGATAACTCCGGCGAGGCCGGCGATGCGGAGGTTCATGGATGCTCCCCTGGTCCGCGGCTCTTATGGCTGCGGCGATTAGGGCAGGTTAGGCAGAGTCCCGGCGCCTCACAACCACCAAGCGGAGGGCTTGCGCCGCTGCTGCCGTAGCGTCAGCGTGGCCGAAACGAGGTGCGTGATGCCCGAAGAGGCCAATGCCCGATGTATCGGTTGTGGCGCGCTTTTCCAGTGCCGGCCCGGGCCGGACTGCTGGTGCGCCAGGCGGCCATTCCGCCCGATGCCCGGAAACGCCGCGGGCTGCTTCTGTCCCAGCTGCTTCGACAAGGACAAGCCGGAGGACCTTGGTTTCAACCAGGGTGAAGTCAGCCGGGTTTGCAAAAACACCTCCTAAATTCAATGATCTCGGCGAGTCTGCTTCGGGCCATGCATGTCCGTGCTTGCCGCGTAAGCGCTTTCCAAATCGATTGACCCGATGACCACCGATCTCGATACCGACGAAGCCTCCGCGCACCGCCTGTTTGAATCGCTGGGCAGCATGGAGGGGTTTGACGGTCCACCTGTCCGCGTCGTGCCGCAGCGCTTTCCGGGCGAAGCATTTCTGCGCGCCATCTATCCGGGTTTCCTCGCCGCCGTGACCATCGGTGTCGCCTGCACCTGGCTGTCGCAGCACTACAACGCGCCCGTGATGCTGTTCGCGCTTCTGTTCGGGCTCGCGTTTCATTTCCTGCATGAAGAAGGTCCGTGCGTGGCGGGTATCGAGTTTTCGTCGAAGGCCGTGTTGCGGCTGGGCGTGGCGCTGCTCGGCGCGCGCATCACGGCGACGCAGATCCTGGGCCTCGGCGTCATGCCGATCGTCATGGTCATCGTCGGCGTCACGACGACAATCGGCTTCGGTTACGTGTTCTCGAAAATGCTCGGCCAGAGCCGGACCTTCGGCGTGCTTTCCGGCGGCGCGGTCGGCATTTGCGGTGCGTCCGCAGCACTCGCCATCGCGACGGTGCTGCCGAAGGACAAAGACAGCGAACGCGACACGATCCTCGCGGTCGTCCTCGTGACCGCCTTGTCGACACTCGCGATGATCCTCTATCCCGCGCTCGCCACCATTGTCGGACTCAATCACGTGAAGGCCGGCGTCTTCCTGGGCGGCACCATTCACGACGTGGCGCAGGTGGTCGGCGCCGGCTACACGATCTCGCCGCAGACGGGCGACATCGCGACCTATGTGAAGCTCCTGCGCGTGACGATGCTGCTGCCGGTGGTCTTCACCATCGCGGTGGTCGTAGCGCGCACGAGCAAGACGGGCCGCACCGGCGCCGGTTCGCTCATCCCGACATTTCTTCTGGGCTTTGCGGCGCTCGTGGCGCTGAACAGTTTCGGTTTGCTGCCGAAGATGGCGACGGATGCCGCGTCGGATGTTTCGCGCTGGTGCCTGGTGACGGCAATCGCTGCGCTCGGCATGAAGACGTCGTTCAAGTCGCTGGTGGAAGTGGGCTGGCGTCCGGTCGCCCTCATGGTCGGCGAGACGCTATGGATCGGCGCGCTCGTGCTGGGCGCAGTGCTGCTGGAGTCCTGAGATCAATCGCCGCCGAAGAACATACGGCGCAGGCGCTTCTCACCCAGTGCGTCGTCGATCGCGCCAAGCCCGAAATAGGGCACGAGGACCAGGCACAGAAGCAGGCAACTCGCGAGAATCTCCGGCCACGTGGTGCCGCTGACGCGTGCAAGCGCTTCGGCGACCGAGCGGCCGTGGATCTTCGCGACGATGACGTCTTCGATGACGGACAGCGCGCAGAGCAGGGCGGCGAACCCGATCACCTTGTAAGCGATGCTATAGATCAGAGGCTTGTCGCGATGGCGCTCGCCGATACGAAGCGCCTGGCCGATGAGAATGAATTTTCCAAGGATGAGCGCCTTGACAATGGCAAGCCCGAGGATGGGGAAGTCGATGTCATGCACGCGCAGGACGGCCGCCTTGTAGAGAATGATCGCGCCGAAGCAGACATAGAGATAGGCCGATACGGCTGCATAACGGGTTAGCTCGTGGCGCAGCTTGGCGGAGACGTTCGACAGCTGCGAATTGCTCTTGGTGCTCATGCGTGGTGAATCCAAAGCAGGCCACGTCCGCGCGGGACGCGACCTGCGAGGAATTCGCGCGGGGCCGTTCAGCGGCCTCTCGGTTGACGTCACAAACGGGGTGGAGGATTAACCCCGCTCGCCCTTTTTGTGGTGCTCTTCGAGCACATTGACGCGCTGCGTCAGCGCATTGATGTCCGAATGCGCAGAATCCGCACTCTGCTGCGCTGCCTGCGCCGCCTGCTGCGCGGCATTGGCTGTCGATTGCGCCGCCTGCGCTGCCGACAAGGCCTGATCGGCCGTCGCCTGCGCGTGCTTCACGTCGTCGACTGACGCGCAGCCGCTGACGAATGGTCCGATAGCCGCAATCGATACGACGGCCATGATCTTGAATGCATGATGCATAACGCGAACTCCTTAATCCAAAACGTTGTGCCGGCGGTTGAAGCGCCGGTCGAAGACGCTCCTGCGAGCACCCTTCGCGCATCCAAGCGGTCTCTCCCGCGTGCGCCTATTGGACCAAGGTCCAACTGCGCGAATGCTCTCGAAGAACAAAATGCATGCGGGGCTACCGAAATGAGAACGCCATGCGCTTCATCGCCAGAACAGCGATGCCCCGATCGCTTTGGACGTCGTGGATATTCCTCTGCGCCTTGACGTGGGCAAGCCTCGCCTTTGTCGCGAACGCGCGAAGCGGCGAAGGCGCCTTCGCGAGCGCCGACGACGATCCCGGCACATCGCTGCAAGACATTGTTTCCGCGAACGATTCCGACAAGACACCGACGACGCGCCCGGGCATCGTGAAAGCCCAGGTGCAGGCCTTTTATGCGGCGCGCGATTTCCGGCTTGTGTGGAGCGGCGACGACGATGCGCAAGAGCGTGTGGCGGTCGTCCGGCAGGCGCTCGAACACGCTGACCGGCAGGGTCTTCGTCCAAGCGATTATCTGTCCGATCTCGCGCGGTGGGGCGACGCGCCCATGCCGGGACGAGATGCCGCAGACTATGACGTGGCATTGACCACGGCGCTGTTCGCGTATGCGTTGGATGTTCGCATGGGCCGCGTCGATCCACTCAAGGTCTACAAGGACGTGAACCTGCCACTGCAGGATTTCGACCTCGCCGACGGTTTCGCAACGGCGCTGCGGCACGGAACGATAGCGAGATTCCTGGAGGAGCTGCCGCCGCCCCATCCCGGCTATCGCCGGCTTGTCGAAGCGCTGGCCCGTTATCGCGGCATCGCGGCGCATGGCGGATGGCCAACCGTGCCATCGTCGGCCGCCGTTGCTCTGGAGGGCAAAGACGGAAAGCCGTCGTCGCTTGCGCGTCGCCTCGCGCTGGAAGACAGCACATTCGCCGATACGGCCGATCCATCCGATGCCGATCTTCGTGAATCGCTGTTGCGCTTTCAGCGGCGGAACGGATTGGAAGACAATGGCAAGCTGACGGCGGAGACGCTGAAGGCATTGAACGTGTCCGTGTCCTACCGCATCCAGCAGATCATCGCGAACATGGAACGCTGGCGCTGGGCGCCGCGCGCGTTCGAAGCGCGCTATGTCCTCGTCAATGTCCCGGACCAGAGTCTCGAATTCGTCGAAGACCAGTCGGCAAAACTATCGTCGAAGGTCGTGATCGGCCGGAAGGATGCAAAGACGCCTATCATGCGGACGGAAGTTGTGGCCGTCGTCGCCAATCCGGCGTGGGATATCCCTGACGACATCGCGGCGAAAAGAATCCTGCCGCATATGCGGCATCATCCGGGCTATCTCGCATCCAAAAATATGGTGTTCGCAAACGGATCGCTGCAGCAGAACCCCGGCGACGGCAATGTGCTCGGCAGGCTCATGCTCGATTCGCCCAATCCGTTCGGCGTTTACATGCACGATACGCCGGACAAGAAGCTGTTCCTGCTGAGCGTACGGGAAAAAAGCAATGGCTGCATTCGGGTGGAGCAGATCGCGCCGCTGGCATCGCTCACTCTTGGTGGCGAAGATCCAGACGATCGCATCATCGAAGCCATCGGGACGGGCGAAACGCAACGCCTGGAGTTAACTCAGCCGCTTGCCGTCTATGTGCTCTACTGGACAGCATTCGCGGACGACGATGGTGCGATGGAATTCCGGCCCGACCGCTACGATCGCGATCCGCCGCTGATCGCAAAACTCGGTGCGCGCGCGGAGAAGCCGGCCAAGTCGCTGGCGACGCTCGATCCCAGCACGGAATAAAAAAGCCGGAGCAGCCTGCGCTGCTCCGGCCTGAGTTCGCACCAAAGCTCAGGGATGCGGTATTGCCGGCGGCGGATTGTTCCGCGCCTTGAGCATGTTCGCATATCCGGTTTCCGCCTGATTGACCGAGGATTGCGTGAGATAGCCTTCCTGCACGCATTTCTGCAGGTTGGCCTTGATGGCGTTGTATTGCGTAACAAGCAGCAGCGGACCGCGATCCGTCGTGATCTGATTCAGTGAGGCCAATTCCTGCTGGCATACTGTTTTTGCCGATGGCGGCGGCTGCGATCCCGGAGCCGGCGCGTCATAGAATGCGAGTGCGATGGTGCTGACGCCCTTGCCGGCCGACAAGGCCGATCCGTTCGTCGTCGCGGCAGACGGCTCGAGTTTCACCCAACGCGAGAAGTCCACATTGCTGGGCGACGTCGGCGTCAGAGCGGTGATTGTCTCCGCGCTCCCCGTCGTGTCGACATAGCCGTAGACGTTGCCGCTTGTCGTCAGCGCGCCGTTCGCATCGGGCGCCACTTTGACGAAGGTGTCGTTGAAGAGGCTTCCCGTCGTCTCGTCGAACGCGTCGATCGTGGCGCCGGAGCCGGGCGGGCAGGGCGTGGCGCCGCAGCCGCCGCCGGTCGGGACATAGACGGCCAGCACGACGATGTTCGTGGTGCCGACGATCACGGAGGGCGGCGCACCGGGTTCGGTGGAGGTCACGCCCACTGCCGGCCCGCCGGCCGTCTTCGAGCCGCCAGTGATGGTCACGAAGGAAAAGTCGAGAGTCTGATTGCCCACCATCTCCGTCGCCGGGAGCTGGCCGGGCTGGAAGGTCAGCCCCGTCGATTGCTGGCCGCCCGGTTGCGACGCGATCGTCGTGAAGCCGCCATTGGTGACGGTTCTGGGTTGACGCTGATGTTTTCCGATGGTGCCGAAGTAAACGTAATTGTAGGTCACGCTCACCGTGGACGCCTGTGCGGGCAATGCCTGGAACGACAATCCCGCGAGCAAGGCTACGCCCGCGCCGAATAGCTTCTTCATTGCAAATCCTCCCCTCACAAGCGCCCTTGTGGACGCCCGTCGTTGCGCCGCTGCGAATGCAGCGACGTCTGCGCAATCATCGAATGACTCGGATAAAGGAACTGAGTGGATCGCCGGGGTTCCGGCAAACTCGACACGCCCGGCAAAACTATAGGCATTACCTTGTAAGAGAGGCAATGAAATTTCGTGATGTATATTCAGTCTGGTCTGGTACGCGCCTGCACATTGCTTGAGTATGATGATGTTCTATTCAACCGGAGACGACGATGACGGCGGTGCGTAAGACGGCGATTGTGACAGGGGGAGGAAGCGGCATCGGCCGCGCCGTGGCGTTGGCTCTGTCGCGCGAGAGTTACGCGGTCGTCGTTGCCGGGCGGCGCATCGCCGAACTGGAAGAAACCGTCAAACGCGCGGGGACAGATGCGATCATCGCCGTCGTCACGGATGTCGCCAATCCGGAATCTGTGCGCGCGTTGTTTCGCAAAACCGCAGATGCGTTCGGACGCATCGATCTTCTGTTCAACAATGCCGGCGTCGGCGCGCCGCCAGTCGAGCTCGACGAATTGTCGTTCGAACAATGGAAGCGTGTCGTCGACACGAATCTGACGGGCGCGTTTCTCTGCACGCAGGAAGCGTTCCGGCACATGAAGCAGCAGGAGCCGCGCGGCGGCCGCATCATCAACAACGGCTCGATTTCCGCGCACACGCCGCGGCCGAATTCCGCACCTTATACGGCGACGAAGCACGCGATGACCGGCCTCACCAAATCGACGGCGCTCGACGGCCGTAAACATGACATCGCCTGCGGTCAGATCGATATCGGCAATGCGGAGACGGAACTGACCCAGCGCATGCGCCACGGCGTGCCGCAGGCCAATGGCGCGGTCGCCGTCGAACCCATGATGGACGTCGAGCATGTTGCCCAGGCGGTCGTTTTCATGGCGGGCCTGCCGCTGGACGCGAATGTGCAGTTTTTGACGGTGATGGCGACGAAGATGCCGTTCGTCGGACGGGGCTAGCCCGTCCTATTCAGGGCGCATCTCCAAATCGGTGCGGCCGCTGCGCCAGCGGCGGCGCGAATAGATCGTCGGGTGGAACGACCATCTTCCCGCGTGAGCATCGGTCGGCCAAGTGCAAGTCTTCCAATTGGCTGCTTCATCCGCCAGTGGCGGGCCGGTTTCGGCTTCAACCGCGGTAAGCGTGCGCTATAGTGAAGCCACTTGAATCTAGGGGGCGGTGTGGCTGGGGAAGCTGAGGGTCACGGACCGAGCGCAGTGGCGGCGGGGGGCGCCGCCATCAGCATCGCGATGGGCACGCTCGCCAACCAAAAAGGTCCGCACTTCGTCGATCCGCTGGAGATGAGGGGCGAAGCGTTGATGCCGAAGAACAGCTCCGATCTCGCGCTTTCGAAATTCGAAGAAGTAGACATATATGCGCCGAACTGGGGCCCCTCGCGGCGAATCACGGGGCGGGGGCATTGGACCCGACGTGAGCAGATGGCTACGATCAATCGGTTTCGGGGAGGTGCACGTAGTGGGGGCTCGCACTCAATATGCGATCGCGGTCTTTCGGCTCACCGCCGTCGCTGTTTTTTCTCTCGTCGCGATGACCGTCAGCTCATCTGCTGCGCAGTTGGAGTTCGAGAACGACTGCGACTTCATAGTAGAGGTACCTGGGATATTCAGCAGCTCTCATCCATACCATGCGCGAAAAGGCACAGTTCTTTCCGAAAGCGACGATCACAAATTCTGCGGCACCCTGACCGCATCGACTCCAATCGGCGACACTCAGGCCGAAGAATGCTTCGCCGTTTCGAATGGCAAATTGATCTCGGGTCGGTTCTCCAACAAAGTGACTAGTTCCAATTGCGCGCTGTCGGATGCGGGCAGATTTGCCGCACTCGCTCCCACCGATTTCGCATTGTGGAGCGGACCTGGCCCTTCAAATCTGCACGGGCAAGCGTTTCTCAAGACCGTTGGTGGAGACGTGAAAACCTGCGCGGGCGAGGATGTTCTTCTGCTGCCCGCGACGCCCTACATCGACGAATTGCTCGCCAAGGAAACAGCCGGCGTGACCGCAAAGCCTGACTCACGCGCCGTGTCGCTCATTCGGAGAACGATCTGCGATGCGCAAGGCAATTTTTCCTTTTCGCGATTACCCGCCCAACGTTGGTACGTGCTTACGAAAGTAACCTGGGGCGTGCCGCATATCGACCAGCCAGGCGAGCGTCCCGGGCCGATTACTTCTCTCTTGCTAGGGATACCTCCGGCTCCGTCAACGGACCAGCAGGGTGGCGAGCTTTTTCAGGCGGTGCCGCTAGAGCCCGGCGACAATCAGGTTTTTCTTACCGATCGCGATCAACGATAGCTCAAGGGCCGGTGTCATGGCGCTCAAAAAGCAGATCGCGATTGCGGCAACGCTCAATCTCCCGCCGGACGACAAAGCGTCGCTGGACAAATGGATGTCGCCTGCACTCTACGAAGCCACATATGTGAGGCCCTTGCTCGCGGAGGATTTGGCGCATGCCGGCGCTTTCGCCCGGGCAGAGGCAGTCATCGCGACCACGCCGCGCGACTGTTATCTGTGCCTGTGCCTGTGCCTGTGCCTGTGCCTGTGCCTGTGCCTGTGCCTGCGCATGCGCGGAAACATCCGCGCGATCGAACGGAAATGGGACGCCGCCAACTACTGGTTCGCTGCAGCGGTCGCTCAGGGGTCGTCCATTCCGTTCGCCTACGCCGACTGGGGCACGATGCTTTTGCACAAGGGCGACTATGGCGGCGCGATTGCGAAGTTCAAGCTCGCGAACGCGAGGGGCCCGCACTTCGCCGACCCGTTGGAAATGTGGGGCGAAGCGCTGATGCAGGAGAACCGCTCCGATCTCGCGCAGGCGAAATTCGATGAGGCGAACAAATACGCGCCCAACTGGGGACGGTTGCATCTCAAATGGGGCGAGGCGTTGCTGTGGTCTGGCGACAAGCCCGCCGCGCAGAGGCAATTCGCTATCGCCACGCATCTCGATCTGTCTGCGGCCGACAGGGCAGCGCTTGCCAGAGTGAACGCCATGCGTGGATGAACGATTGCCGCTGCGGACCGCCCCTGCGCCTTCAAAACGAATGATTCTGATGAATAAGAAGGGTTAGCACCAAAGCACTATTTTGGCGGTGCTATTTCGGCTGCTGCCCCTGGTTGTGGGGCAGCGGGGCACGCGGTTGTGCGGCCGTCTGGGCAGCGTTCTTGGCGGCAATATCGGTCGTGCCCATTTGCGCGAGGACCGGGGTCGCCGTCAGAAGGGCGAGGCTCAATTCGGCGATACCACACTTAAACAAGGGGCGTTTCCCGGACCATACTGCCAAACAAGAACGCGGTGGCAGGGTTTGCGTTTCATGCGGGACGCAGGACAAGCCGAAGTGAAGAGCTCGCCGGTCGCGATCCCGGAGCGGGTGGGGCATACTCGGCGTTGCTTCTAGAACGGTTTCACAGGGACAATTATGCGTTCGATTTTATTCTGGGTCATTGGCGTTCCCATCCCGATCATCCTGCTTGTCTGGCTGCTCACGGGCCACGCCTAGATTCGCACGTTGGCGCGAGCGTCCCGCGCTCCCCGCATCTATTTGTTGCGCTCGCGCGTTCTTGCGCGCGGAGGGGAGAACAGGGAAAGACATCGTGAAAACAAAAATCATTATGGTATGCGCAGGATTGCTCCTGCTTTCGGCTTGTGCGGACGAGCGTCCGGGACCGGGCGTCAACGTCGCCGTAGGCGGCGATTATTATGACGGCTATTACGACGGTTATTATGGACCGTTCTACGATGGCTATTGGGGCGACGACAACATGTTCTGGTATCGCGACGCCGGCAACAATTGGCATCGCGACGAGGGCCGTCACTTCAGCCGTACGGCCGCGAGCGGTTTCAATCACGTTCACGGCTCGGGCATGCATCGCGAGCATTGAACGAAAGTCTCCGGTCTCTGCGCGGTGCGCAGAGACCTTAGATTTCAGGCGATACTCTTCAGCACGTCCGCGATCTTGTCGAAGATCTGATCGATCTGCGCTTTTTCCACTATCAGCGGCGGCGACAGGGCGATCGTGTCGCCCGTGACGCGGATCAGCACACCTTCATCGAAACAGCGATGGAACGTCTCCATGGCGCGCGCACCTGGGGCGCCGTCGCGTGGGCGGAGTTCGATCGCAGCCATCAGCCCCAGATTGCGGATGTCGATCACGTGCGGCGCGCCGCGCAAGGCATGCCCACGCTCTTCCCAATAGGGCGAAAGCTCGCGCGCCCGGGCGAACAAACCTTCCTCGCGATAGACCTCGAGCGTCGCAAGACCGGCCGCCGCCGCCAGCGGGTGGCCGGAATAGGTGTAGCCGTGAAAGAGTTCGATGCCGGGCGCGGCGCTGTCGAGGATCGCGTCGTAGATCTTGCGCGCGCAGAAGACGGCGCCCATCGGCACGGCCGCGTTGGTGATGCCTTTGGCGCAGGTGATGAGATCGGGCGTCACGCCGAAATACTCTGCCGCAGTCGGCGCGCCGAGACGTCCGAATGCCGTGATGACTTCGTCGAAGATGAGAAGGATGCCGTGGCGCTTCGTGATCTCGCGCAGGCGTTCGAGATAGCCCTTGGGCGGCACCAGCACACCGGTCGATCCTGCCACAGGCTCCACGATGACGGCCGCGATGGTCTCCGCGCCGTGCAGCGCCACGATGCCTTCGAGCGCATCGGCGAGATGCGCGCCCTGTTCGGGCTGTCCGCGCGTGAAGGCGGCATTCTTCAGATCGAAGGTGTGCGGCAAGTGATCGACGCCCGGCAGCAACGTGAACGTCCGCCGGTTGCCGACAAGCCCGCCGACCGAGATGCCGCCGAAGCCCACGCCGTGATAGCCGCGTTCGCGGCCGATGAGGCGCGTGCGCGCGCCTTGTCCGATGGCGCGCTGATAGGCGAGCGCGATCTTCAGCGCGGAGTCGACCGCCTCCGAGCCGGAGTTGGCGAAGAACACGCGATCCATGCCGGCCGGGAAAATCTCCGCGACTTTCTGCGCGAATTCGAAGACCAGCGGATGGCCGAGCTGGAATGTCGGCGCGAAGTCGAGCGTGGCCGCCTGCTTCTGGATGGCTTCGACGATCTTCGGGCGCCCATGGCCAGCGTTGACGCACCAAAGACCCGACGTGCCGTCGAGGACGGCGCGGCCGTCCGGCGTGTAGTAGTGCATGTCCTTGGCCGAGGCGAGGAGGCGCGGATTGGCCTTGAAATACCGATTGTCGGTGAAGGGCATCCAGAAACTGGATTCGTTGCTCAGCTGGTTCATGATGTGTCCGTGTAACGGCGGATAAGCGCTGAAGCTTAAAGGGCTTTCAGCCAGCGGAGAAGCCGCTCGTTGACCTCGCGCGGCCGCTCCTGCTGCGTCCAATGTCCACAGCCGTCGAGCACGTCGGCGCCGCGCAGATCGGGCATCTGGGCGCGCATGAGCGGCTCGAAATCCATGCGGCCGAACATGGTCAGCACGAGATCGCGCGCACCGCCTATAAACAGCGACGGCTGTTCGATCTTGCGTCCGTTGAATGGCTGCATATAGGCGAAGTCGCGCACGTGATTGCGGTAGCGGTTGATGGGACCGCGTAGACCGGAGCCTTCGAACGCGTGCACGAAATAGTCGAGATCGGCGGGCGTCAGCCAAGCGGGGAAAGGATCGGGATCGACCAGGCCCTGGAGCAACGTCGCATCCGCTGTCTTGTCGTTGGGCCACGCACCGTCCGGCGCATCGCCGCTGAGCGCGTAGGTGAATTTGCGCAGCCAGTCGCGGACGTTCTTTTCCGCTTCGGCCTCCGCCACGCCTTCTTTCTGAAAGTACGCCTGATAGAAGAAGCGGTTCTTCTGCGTGAAGACCTCGTCGAAGATTTCAGTGAACGGCCGCGTCGGGAAGCCCATATAGGGCACCGACAACAAGCTGACCGCGCGCACGCGATCGGGCCGGACGAGTGCGGTACTCCAGACGATCGGCGCGCCCCAATCATGGCCCACGAGAACGGCTTGGCTGTCGGGACTCAAGGCTTCTATGACGCCGACGACATCGGCGACCATGCGCTCCATCGCATAGGCTTCGACAGGGTGGGGTTTGTCCGAGCCGCCATAGCCGCGCACATCGATGGCGCACGCCGTGAAGCCCGCTTGGGCTATGGGCGTCATCTGATGCCGCCAGGAATACCAGGACTCCGGAAAGCCGTGCACCATCACGACCAGCGGGCCGCTTCCCTCAATGGCCGCGCGCAGGCGGATGTCGGCCAGCGCGATATCGCGGAATTCGGGCATGACGGCGCGGGCCTCTAGTGACAGGCCAATTGAAACGTCAGAACCGCCGTCATCGCAACCAGGCAATAGAGATGGTCATAAAATACTTTTCGCGCCAGATCGGATTGCGCCTGCAGCGAACCTTCGCGTTTGCCCAGCGCGACGGCGTTGCGCACCGTGCGCAGGATGGCGAGCGCGATGGCGCTGGCCGCCAGCGGCAGCGATACGACGCACATCCAGGCCGGATGGTCCGTGCCGATCACTTCTGCACCGAGCGCCGCCAACGTCAGCAGCATGACAAGCGCGACGATGTTGTTCATCGGCCGCGCCGCCGTCGTCACGCGCCGATAGTAGGACGAGATCGATGCCAATACCTCGGGCGACAGGATTGCGTTGCCGGTGCCGGCCGTCTGCACGTCGAACATCAGATCGAACCACAGAACAGCCAGCAGAAATGCGGCCCCCGCCGCAGCGTATGCATGCATCCCGCCCCCCGCAGAACGGCACCCGCCTGATTGCAGCACGATTGTCGCGCAAGCGGAAGAATTAGTTCATGCTCTGCGGCGACGGAGCTGTGCAACCGGGCTGTTGGCGGTCGCACACGCTCTTCGGCGGTATTTCGAGTCATATCGAAACGGAGCGCGCCATGAGCTTGGAAAGATTTGATCATTCCATCGAATCACCCGCGCTGCGGAACGTCGTTCGTCACTGGACCGAGGCGCGCGGCGCGCGCCGTATGCCGGGCTGGAACGATCTGAAGCCGACGGCAATAAAAGAACAGCTCACGATCATCTGGGTCTGGAGATTCGATTCTGCGAGTCGCCAGTTCATCGGCCGGCTTGCGGGCGAACGGATCGAATCGGTTCTGGGCGTGAGCATTCGCGGCGCGCGCATGTCTGACGTGCTTGCACGGCACGACTACGCGGCGGCACTCGCGCGCCACATGCGCGTGATGACCGAGCCGGCGCTCTTTCGCGGACACGGTCTTATCTTCCGCCATCTCGATCGGTTCGATATGGGCGAGCGAATCATTCTTCCGCTGGCTGACGACGGCGAACATGGCGACGGCATCATCGGGGCCACGGAATTCGAGTCGAACTATGGCACGCCGCCGAAAGACGTTGTGCGCGGTGCGGAAACCGAGAGCTGGTTCACGCTGGCGTGAACGCCGTGTACGGCGCGCGCGGAACCTGTCCCGGAACGGCACGCCTGATTTGACGTTTACCCACCGTCTTCACAAATGGCCTCGCCTGACGGCGACGGGAGTGCACGGTGGGATTGCTGAGATTTTGCGTGGTGTTTCTGCTTGGCCTCGGCGCGGCGCTCGGCGCCTATGCAACCGGCGGGCTCGATTACATGTCGCGTCAGCACTATTTCCGGTCCTGGTCCGAGCAGGCGGCGATCCCCAAGCACGGCATGGTTCTGCGGGTGAGCGGCAACGCGCTGAACGAACACTGTACGGCGCGCTACGTCGTCGACAATCGCTCGGGCCGCCGCGTCTTCGTCGTCTTTGCACCGGAAGAAGGTTCAGGCGACGCACGCGTCGCGCTCGATGATCGGCGCGACGATCAACAGGCCTACGGCTATGAAGGACCCGTCGACGCGCGCGATGAGTCCGGCAGTTACGGATCCGATGGCGATGCGCGCGAAGAATTTCGCCCTGCCGACGGCACATATCGCCGCGACGACTCGTACCGCAGCGCAGATGTGCGTTATTCGCAGGACTATCCGGAAGACGCGCGCGACGACGCGCCGCCGCCGGTCGAAGTCGGACCTGGCGAACATAAAATTATCGGGCG
>Ga0206821_10026_pt2 | contig 23720 bp, 24 predicted proteins | sample Alteio_BWOrgCont_85_FD_152860 | JGI IMG/M metagenome (GOLD analysis project Ga0206821, IMG submission 152860) | Enriched cells from forest soil in Barre Woods Harvard Forest LTER site, Petersham, Massachusetts, United States -... | ecosystem: Environmental > Terrestrial > Soil > Temperate forest >...
CGAGCGAACCAGTGGGCGCGTTTGTCAGATTGCCACCGGACAGTAGGCCGAGACCGTCGCGGCCGGATATCGACCCGCCATTGGTGACGCTGCCGCCACTGGCCAGCACCAAGCCGTAGCCCGCCGTACTGCTGCCTGAGATCAGGCCGCTGTTGGTGATTGTGCCTGCGGCGCCAAGTATGAAGACGCCATGGGCATTGCCCGCAATGACCCCGTCGCCTGCATTGCTGACGCTGCCGCCAGCCGCTAGCGCGACGCCATCCGAAGCTGCTCCGGAGATGGTGCCGGCGTTAGTGACCGTATCGGGGCCGGCGTTCCGCGTGTATACGCCGTCTACCAGGTTGGTGCTCCTGCCGTACACGCCGTTGCTGCCACCGGAGATGACACCACCTGCGTTGTTGGCGACACTGCCTCCGACGACAAGAACCCCGGTTGAGTACGATGCTAGCCCGATGATGGATCCGGCGTTTGTGACCGCACTCTTTGTGAGGTTGATACCGTCGATCTGGCCGGCGATAACCCCGCCCACGAGGTTTGCAACAGTGTCTGAACCAATCGCAAGGGCGCCAAAATTGGTGGTCCCGGTGATGCTTCCAGCATTGCTAAGTGTCCCCTGGCTCAACCGGGCACCTGCCAGGCCGCCCGAAAGAACGCCGCCCACAGCATTGGTCATGCTGCCATTGTTGAGTGTGACGGCGTAGCCGTTGGGGGTGATGTACTTGAAGGTTGTCTGCGGGGCAATGATCGTGCCACTGTTTCTGATATAGCTTGCGGTTGTGGTTGTGTCGTAGATGGAAACACCGTTCGTAATTCTAGCTCCGGCATTGTTTGTCACGCTGCCAAACGTCTGGATCCGGATGCCGGTAATGCTGCCGGAATTGGTGACAGTACCGCCTGTGCCGGAGCCACCTTGGATAATGACCCCCGTCGCGCCCCAGTCGAAGGAAGCGCCGATAATCGATGCGCCCGCCGCGTTCGTGACACTGCCGCCAGCGGCGAACGTGATGCCGAAATAGCCGGCACCGACGATCTTGCCCGAATTGATGACAGTCCCCGGACCGCCAGAGATCACAACCCCTATTCTATCGCCACGTATGTAGGCGGAGGAGCCGCTTACCGTACCATTGTTGACGATGCCGCCGCCACCCAAAGAAATCCCAAGCTCATTGTACGAGACGATCGTGCCATCGTTGGCGATGGTCCAGGCTACGGCAGACAAACCATCGATGCCATCAGCAGCACCTGTCGACGCGATCGCACCCGTGCGGGTGATAGTGAGAGGATCATCGGTGCTGCCAAGAACTACTGGCCCTGAAATCCTGCTGCTGATCGTCCTCGCCATCGCAACTTCCCACTGGGGCGATCGGTCTGACGCGGCTGGAGCCAGCCTCCTCACCCTCAACCAGATCGGCTCGCAGCTTCAGGCAGTGCGGGGATCAGATGAAGATGTCCCTCCGGTTCAGTACTAAGGTGTCAACAGGTCAGGACGAGCGGCCAGACACGCGGAAGCAAACGACCGCACGGGGTGCCCTACCGTTGACCGGTCGGTTGCGCAATACATACCAACCACCGATGCTGGAATGAGCCAAAGTCTGCATTCGAGTGACGAGGAAGCACCTTCGAACGACCGCGAGGGGCGCGAAGCAGAATGCGCAAAGCCGGCCGGAAGGAGACTGACGGGGAGTTCGACGGCGTTTCCTGGCTTTGGCCCAGCAATCAACGCAGTCGTTTCGCCCGGAGGTGGCGAATCGCGTCTGATTACGAGAAGCTGGCAGAACCTGTGGAAAAGCGCCCCGCGAAGGTACGGCAATTTATGTCCCTTGGCGTTCCAACTTATGACGCCTGAGGGCTGAGACGCACATGACCTCAACTGCAACGGCACCTAGGCCAGCACCAGCAACGAGCCGCCAAGCGCCAGATCATAGCCCTCGAGAAAGCCGACCGCGCGGAGCACCAGGGCGGTGCGCTGAACGAATGCCGTATCAAGTATTATCTCGACGCTGCCAACACACAGAAGCAGTCGATACCGGATTGCATGAAGACAAAATCCTTCGAGATGGCGGCGGTGTGCCCCCCTGAGGCTGATGAAGGCGAGAGAGGAAATTTTGACCGGCGCCGGCTCATCGGCTGGGGTGCGGGCTATGCCGGGAGTATGACGACGCTCCATCAGCGGCGCAACGCCTGGGCGTCAGCCGCGCCAGTCTTTCGAGATGTGATCCGATTGCCGATTTGCCATCTCTGCCCTAGCCCGAAGCTCTCGCAGGTGCGAAACGGCGGCTTCTTCAGTCGGCCATGTTCGCACGATGCGGATTTGGCCGTTCTGCTCAACCACTTCAACCTGGTAAGCGCTCCGGAGAGGGGTAACTCGGTAAGCTGTCATGCCGTCAATATGGCAGCGCGCCCGGAAACGGCACAACGTGTTCAGATGATCTACGTCTTTGTACCGTAGCGACACCCTCGGCGAGTTCTACCTAATCTCATGTCGAGCCGCGCTGCGTATCCGAGCGCGCGTCCACCGAACGACAGTCTTGGGCGCGCTGGGCTCCGTGGCCCTAGTGCGTCCGTTTTTCATGAGGCAGTGACCAAACTCAGAGCGCCCTGAGAGGTGATGCTGTAGCCATGCTCCCATTCCCGGACTACCCGAATTGTAAATTTGGCCACTCCGGTTCGCTGGGGGAGCCTTTTTGCGTCGAGCCATTCCGATAACGTATCAGCCCGGGGAATGCCGCCTTGCCGGCGCGCTCGTGCCTTTGATCTAAACGGCGCTTGTATGAGCGCCGCTAAGATCAGAGGCAGCCAGCTGAATGGAGATCATCACCGGGGTTGAGCGGCGGCGGCGTTGGAGCCTCGAGGAAAAGCTTCGGATCGTCGCGGAGACTGAGCAGCCTGGTTCGGGCATTGCCGAGATTGCCCGGCGATATGAGATCAGCCGTGGCCTGCTATGGAACTGGCGCAGCCAGGTGCGCCGTGGCGTGCTCAGTCCAGAATCGGCGCCGGTGTTCCTCCCGGTGCGGACGATCGGTGATCCTGCCACTGGCAACGATGCTAAGCATGTGGCGGCATCGGCGACGACCGGAGCGGAACAGGTGTCCGGTGGCAAGATCGAGATCACGCTGCCCGATGGAACGTCGGTGAAGGTTGGGCATGATGTCGGCCTGGTGACGCTGCGACGCGTGATGACTGTGCTGCGTCGATGATTGTCCCGCCGTCTGGTGTCCGCGTCTGGCTGGCCACGGGTGCGACCGATATGCGAAGTGGGATGAACAGTCTTGCCTTGCAGGTGCAAGAGGCGCTGCATCGCGATCCGCATGCGGGTGATCTATACGTGTTCCGTGGGAAACGCGGTGATTTGGTGAAAATTCTTTGGCATGACGGGTTGGGGATGTCGCTCTACGCCAAGAGATTGGAACGCGGCAAGTTCATCTGGCCATCGCCGTCGGATGGTGTCGTTCCGATCTCAGCTGCGCAGCTCGGCTACATGCTGGAAGGCATTGACTGGAGACATCCGCAACGAACATGGCAGCCCGAGATGGCGGGCTGACAGCTTAAGGAACGGACGGTCACTGGCAAAATACTTGGTGCACGACGCGGGTCGACTGTGATTCCCTTGTTGGTGCGATGGATCCTGCCGATTCGACCCCCGATGACATTGATGCACTGCGCGCGGAACTCGCTGTTGAGCGCGCGGCACGACGCGAAGCCGAGGCGCGAGCAGTCGGTGCGGAAGCTATGGTCATGCATTTGAGGTTCGTGATCGCGAAGCTCGAGCATCATCGCTACGCCCCTTCTTCCGAGCGCGGCCGCAAACTGCTCGACCAGGCGGAACTGCAGCTCGAAAAATTTGAAGCCGATGCCGCTGAGGAAGTGGCTGCTACTGAGGTCAATGCCGACCAGGCGGGCAGCGTGGTCAGGAGCTTCACGCGCCGCAAGCCGGTGCGTGGCCCTCTGCCGGCACATTTGCCGCGCGAGCGTGTTGTCGTCCCTGGTCCAACCGCATGCCCTTGCTGTGGTGGGGCATTGGCCAAATTGGGAGAGACCATCACCGAGAGGCTGGAGAGCGTCTCGCGTCTGTGGAAGGTGATCCAGACCGTGTGCGAGAAATTCGTGTGCCGTGCCTGCGAGACAATCAGCCAACCACCTGCACCATTCCATCCGATTGCCCGTGGCCGCGCGGGTCCGAACCTGCTGGCGATGATCCTCGATGCCAAATTCAGCAATCATCAGCCGCTTAATCGCCAAAGCGAGATGTATGCCCGCGAGGGGATTGATCTCGATGTCTCCACGCTGGCCGACTGGGTCGGCGCCTGCACGGCAACACTCGGCCCGTTGGTGGCGCTGATCAGGGATCACGTGCTGACGGCTGAGCGCATCCATGGCGATGACACGACGGTGCCAGTGCTGGCCAAAGGCAAGACGATCACGGGCCGATTGTGGACGTATGTTCGCGATGATCGACCATTTGGTGGGGCGGCGCCGCCGGCTGCAATATTCTACTTCTCTCGTGATCGGCGTGGTGAGCATCCGAGCCGGCATCTCGCCGGATATCGTGGGATCCTGCAGTCAGATGCCTATGCCGGCTTCGGCGAGTTATATCGCGAAGCGAGGCAGCCTGTCGCGTTGACCGAGGCTCTGTGCTGGGCGCACGGCAGACGCAACTTCTTCAAGCTGGCTCAGCTCGCGAAAGCGCCGCTCGCAATTGAAGCGGTGCGACGGATCGATGCGATCTTTGATCTCGAGCGCACTATCAACGGTCTGCCGCATGAACAGCGACGCGCAACTCGCCAGGATAAGATCGCTCCCCTCGTCACCGACTTGGAAAACTGGATGCGCGATGTACGTCGCAAGCTATCGCGCCACGTCGAGGTGGCGAAGGCGATCGACTATATGCTGAAGCGTTGGGCCTCCTTCAGCCGGTTCCTCGATGATGGAAGAATTTGTTTTACGAACAATGCCGCCGAGCGGGCGTTGCGAGGCATAGCCCTGGGCAGAAAAGCATGGCTGTTCGCGGGTTCCGATCGTGGTGGCGAACGGGCCGCTGCCGTATATTCTCTGATCGTCACCGCCAAGTTGAACAATGTCGATCCACGCACCTGGCTCTCTGACGTGTTGGCGCGCATTGCCGATCGTCCGGCTTCCCGTCTCCACGAGTTGCTTCCGTGGCACTGGCGGCCCAGCCGGGAGGCCCGTAGCCTCGCGGCATGACCGCCGCCAGCATCGCCCGCCTCCGGGTCAAGCTCGATGATGTCGAACCTGCTGTCGTGCGCCGGGTCGAGGTGCCGCTCACGATCCGCCTGGATCGTCTGCACCTTGTGCTGCAGGCAGCTATGGGCTGGACGAACAGCCATCTCTACGAGATCCGTGCACGTGACGTCGGCTGGGGCAGGCCCGATCCGCACTTCGGCGACGGGCCGCTCGATGCCAGCAAGGGCCGCCTCATCGACGTGCTGGAGGATGTCGGCACGAGGTCGCTCAAATACCTCTACGACTTTGGCGATGGCTGGGAGCATTCCATCCGCATCGAACATATAACTGATGCCGTCCCCGGCATGGCCTATCCGTGCCTGATCGACGCAGCCGGACGCTGCCCGCCTGAGGATGTCGGCGGCCCCTGGGGATACCGCGACTTCCTCGACGCAATCGCCGATCCGAACAACCAGGAACATGCCGAGAGGCTCGAGTGGATCGGCAGCAACTTTGATCCCAACAACACAGATGTCGAGGCTCTCACTCAGGCCGTGCATGGCCTCGCAAAAAAGTGGAACCGCAGCTCATCCTCCCGTAAGCGGGCCTGATCCAGGGTCTTCGGCGGATGGATACCCGATAACTGCCATTCTCGGGCTGGATCTAACGGTTATCCCGCTTTGGTCAGCGCTTTACCGTTCCGATCTGCCTCCATGGCACCTCAATAAAGCGGTTTTTCTTGTGATTCTCGCAATGCAGATGACCAACGAACTGCTGATCGTCCTCGCGTTTAGGCTGATAAGTTAACGCAGGCTAATCGCAAGCTAATCATGTAGCGGTGGCGATGGCCGGGCGAGGACGGCGACGCCATCCTGCCGGCCTGCGCCCCCTTTGCTTTTTTAGCCATGGTCCGGATCGCGGGATCGGAGGGGTTGTTATCGTCCGCCCAGGCGGCTTTACAGCGGCTCTTCGGCTTGGTGCGGCGACCACCGCCAATCCTTCCGCGGGCTTCCGGTCATCATTGGCCGGACGCAGGGCGCACTTTGCGATCGTTAAGCCGGTAAGCGGCACCGCCAGCATCTTCGGTCTGCGTTTCGGTCGGTGGGTATAGTTGACGATGCGGCATGGCATGGTGCGTCACAGCATGGGATGCGCAGTGCCCGGGGGAAGCCGCACCATCGGCGACGGTCCCATCGTTGGCAGTGAGCTGCTTGAGGTAGCTCGTACCTAGCTTCATTGGGCTCTCGGTCTTCAGCCACCGGAACGTACCGATGGGCCTGTCGAGCGATATAGGGCACGGATCGACTCGCTGGACCTGATCGCCGACGGTGCGACCGCGAGGGAGCAGAACGAATGTAAGACTTCTCCGGCAGGATCGCCATGGTGGCTGACGGCGGCTCTGGGATGGACCGCGAACTCGTGCGTCAACTGAGGGCCGAGGGCTGTGCCATCGCGGTTTGCGATCTATGCGCCCATGGCATCGTGGAAATGCTTCAGCCAACGCTACCGATCGCATTCACCTCTTTGTCAAAAACGCCGGTATCAACGGCCATCCGGTTGAGGGTTACTCAACTCTAAACCGGCCGATTTTTTGGGGTGTGATCACCCACTAGCTACGCGACGGTGAAAGTTAGGCGCCCGGCTGCAGCAAGCGCTAAGAGAACACCTGAAACATGGACGGCGTGCCCGAGCAAGCCGGACCGTAGGCCATCAAGGACAACATTGATGTCCAGCAGTTCGACTCTTAGACCTTCCTCGCCAGTATCGAGATTTGGTGGACGATTGTAGGCAGCTCCGAGGGCCAGAAAGATATGCACGCGGTTCGTGTGCGTCGCAGGATTCGGGTGCAAGCTCGTGATGAGTTCCAACCGTCGAGCAGTGAAACCAGTTTCCTCTTCAAATTCCCTACGAGCTGCCTGTTCCAGGCTGGTGTCCTCCGGCTCTACCGCACCGCCGGGTAGTTCGATGAAGAAGGCGCCAGCTGCATGGCGATACTGTCGGACCAACACCAGCTGCCCCGCCTCCGTAATGCCCACGACGTGGACCCAATCAGGGTAAGACAGTACGTAGTATGGGTTGAGTTCGCCCCCGGCCGGCGTGATGCAATGATCCGCCCGCAAGTGTATCCAGCGATCCTTCCGCAGAACCACGGACCGAGTGACGCGCCATCTCTGTTCCATACGGCTACCTACCAGCAATGCAGTTGACCACGCGTGGCACGACATTTTGGCCGTTGATTGGCCACATGCACAAGTTTTTTACTTGAATTTGCCGACCTAGGCTCAGGACCCATAAAATCTTGATCCGACGCGGTGCATTGTGATTCACGCTGCCAAACTGTGGGAGCGCTGCGATGAGCGACCTGTTCTGGCTGAGCGAGACGCAATTTGCGCGGCTGGCGCCGCATCTGCCGACGGATACACGAGGCAAGCCGCATGTCGACGACCTCCGCGCGATCAGCGGCATCGTTCATGTGTTGAAGTCTGGCGGACGCTGGGTTGACGCGCCGCCCGACTACGGTCCGCGCAAGACGCTTTACAATCGTTTCGTGCGTTGGACTGCTAAAGGCATTTGGGTGGACATCTTCCACGCCTTGGCATCAGCCGGCGGGCCGCCGGCCGATGTGTTGATCGATAGCTCGGCGGTCAAGGCTCATCGCTGTGCCGCGGGCGGTAAAGGGGGGAACTCAGCCAGGCGATCGGTCGGTCCCGCGGTGGACGCACCACAAAGATCCACGAGCTGACCGATTGCTTCTGCCGTCCCATTGCGTTCCTGCTGACCGGTGTCCACGTGGCCGATTGCATCGCTGCCGATAGCTTGCTTGATCAGATCGTCACAGCAGACATTCTGCACGGCGACAAAGGGTATGATAGCGACCCCCGTCCGCCGCAAAATCGAGAGCAAGGGCGCAGCGCCAAACATCCCGCCCAAGGTCAACCGCCGTTGGAAGAACTGTTTCTCGCCTTACCTCTACCGCCAACGCAACGTCATTGAGCGCATGTTCAGTCGTCTCAAAGACTTACGACGTATTGCCACACGCTATGATCGCCTCGCCCACAACTTCCTCGCGGCCGTCTGTCTCGCCGCGACCGTCAGTTATTGGTTATGAGTCCGGACCCTAAGTTTCAGACAGCACTTTTGATACTGCTGCAATCCTAAACTGATTGCTGCGGACAGTGCGCAACTGACGCAGCGCTAGACGGCGTCGCGCGCTCCTACTGGAGTCGTCGTGAAGGCATTGTCGAGATGGACGAGCCTTAAATTTACGGAGCCCGCGAAAGGATGTCGATCCGTCCCCTACTTGGTGGCTTCCGCTTTCAGCGCGCGCAGCCGCGTCGCGGAATCAGGATCCCGAGGTCGGCGGCCTTCTGATACCAGGCTACGGCCTTCGCGAGATCTGGCTTTAGGTCCACAACGCCCGACTGGCCGAAGGACGCGGGATCGTAGGTTCTGGCTAGAGCGCTGGCCGCGTGCGCATTGCCGGCGTTGGCCGAATATTCGTAGCATTTACGGGCTGCTGAAATGCCCCCAACACCTGCGGCAAGCTGACCTTGGTGGCGACCATGGCATTGCGTGGCCAGTCCGCACCGATGCAGGGACTGGCAAGGTAACTCGATCAGCCCTTCGTCAAGTGGTAGTCACGGGCACAGGCATCACCTTCGATGTGGGCATCAAGCACATTCCCAGCGATGTGGCCTGACGCCGAAATCCGTGACTGCTGCCTGGCTCCCACCGGAACATATTGCTGGCTGCCACTGAAGGATCCGTCAGGCTGGACCTCGAGGTTAATGCCAATATTGTGGGATTGGTCGTAGACGAGCGAGAACTGGCCATTCACGACTTGTTTCGTGACGCCAATTGGTGACCTGCCGCAAAATCCCGCCTCACCACGGGTAAGCGTGACCTGGCCTTTGTAGACCCCATCATATCCTGGACTGCCGGCAAGCGCTCCGTTGTCCGGAAGCAGAAATGCCAGGCCTGCTGCCAATGTAATCGCTGTGAAGCCGCACGTGCTCGACTGCGAGGTAACCATCGCACGGGTTCCTCATCTGGTTCGCGCCAAGCATCCGAGCACGAGACGACCCACGTCAAGCACACACTTTGGTCGAGGGCAGGTAAACCTTTATCCCAGCATAATGTATTCATCGTATCGAAAAATTCGTTGTCATCAGGGCAAAGGTAGATACGTCATCCGGCAGACCTAGAATGTCAACGGACTTCGTCTTTGTACAGGATGTGATTGGTGGTGATTAGGGTCCGGAGACGAAATGCCCGGCAGGCCAGGATGATATTCTGGATTGCCGGTCAGATGCTCGCGCCGCGGATCTTCTTTTGATGAGCCAGGTGCGCATCGAAGCGCTCGGCAACTTCATCCGAAGCTTTTCGATAACACAGCCGCAAGCCGTCGCCGCAGGGCATAGTCAGGAACGACGATGAAGCACCAATTTTGGGCGTTCCCCCCAGGTGGCGCCCTGAACGCCGCATGGGGACCGTCGTGATCAGCTCTTCGGGCACTAGATCAGGCTTGAGGCGTCGCAGTGCACGGGCCGTATACGTTGCCTCGAAGAGCCAAACCTCCGTCACCCTGAATAGCTCCTTCTGCGACCGGACCTGGTGGAAACTGCGCCGTCTCCCAGCGAACTTCAGACGTACACACTCTCCACTGCGGTCATCGACCCACCGATCTTCAACAAGTCCCTTGAGGTTCTCGATCACCGATCCTGTCACAACTTCCGCGGCAATGCAGATGCTCAGCAATTATACGCGTGAAGGTCGCTCGGCTGACCGCACAGAATCGGGCCATCTGCGCCCCTGACTTCCTGCTCGTGCCGGCGATGACGATCTCGGCAATCTCGCGCCGCTTGTTGGCATCGACCCTCTTGCGCAAGGCAGAGGTGGGCGTGAAGGCGTTCTTCGCCCGCATGGTTCTGGCCGAGATACTCGCTGGCAGGCGGTGCGATATTGCGCCGGCGTTCGGTGTTCAGAAAAAATCGGGCGCACCAGCGGGGGAACTGGCGCGCCCATTTAAGTCTCAACAAGAGTAGTCGCAATGACATTTGGTTTATCAGAAAAACCGTTAGGATGAGAATATATCAATCGGATCATTAGCCTTAGGAATAACCGCACCAGTCCAACGTGGACAGTGGCGTAGCTTCCCTTGAGCGACCTCGCATGCCATTTATGACGCACCACGCCAGCCGCATTGTCACTGACCTGAGCCCCGAAAACTCCACCAGTCTGAAGTAGAGTCCGCGACCCTGAGGGGGGACGGATGGATGAAGCGAAGCCGGTTCACGGAAGAACAGATCATTGGCGTTCTGCGCGAGCAGGAGGCTGGCCTGAAGGTGGGCAAGATGTGCCGCAAGCACGGCATATCGGAGCCGACGTTCTATGCCTGGAAGGCGAAGTTTGGCGGCATGGGCATCTCGGACGCCAGGCGCCTGAAGCAGCTCGAGGAGGAGAACGCGAAGCTGAAGAAGCTGCTGGCGGAGGCGATGCTGGATGTGGCGGTGCTGAAGGACATGACGTCCCGAAAGTGGTGACGCCCGTCGCTCGGCGAGCCGCGGTGAACTCTGCGTGCGAGGCGCACGGGATCAGCGAGCGGCGGGCATGTTCGATCATCGGCGCGGATCGCAGCACGGTGCGTTATCGCCATCGACGCACGGATGATGCGGCGTTCCGCGATCGTCTGAGGGAGCTTGCGGCGGAGCGCCGGCGCTTTGGCTACCGGCGCCTGAAGCTGCTGCTGGACCGCGAGGGGATGCGGATGAACCACAAGAAGCTGCGCCGGCTGTATGCCGAGGAACGTCTGCAGGTGCGTCGCCGCGGCGGCCGCAAGCGAGCGCTCGGCGCACGCGCGCCGATGACATCGCCACAGGGGCAGAACCAGCGCTGGTCGTTGGACTTCGTCGCCGACACGCGGACGGACGGTCGGCGGTTCCGGATCCTCGTGGTGGTGGATGACTTCACCCGGGAATGTCTGTGTCTGGTGGCTGATACGTCGCTGTCCGGCAAACGTGTGGCACGTGAGCTGACGGCGATCATTGCCCAGCGTGGCGCGCGTCCGCTGCTCTGCGTCAGCGACAACGGCACCGAGCTGACCAGCAACGCGATCCTGAGCTGGTGCCAGCAGAGCAAGGTCGACTGGCACTACATCGCACCGGGCAAGCCGCAGCAGAACGCCTTTGCGGAAAGCTTCATCGGCCGGCTGCGTGATGAATGCCTGAACGAGACGCTGTTCACCTCGCTGCGGCAGGCGCGCGTGGTGCTCGCTACATGGCAACGCGACTACAACGAGGTGCGGCCACACTCGGCACATGGTGGCCTCACACCGGCCTCGATCAGGCTGCCGCCGTGCTCGCCTGCATCGAGCCCGCTGCGCGCCGGCTTCGCCGGTGGCCTTCGGCCCGTCTTGACCCAATCTCCGCTCGCCGCGCGGATCGCTCGTGGGCCGGGACAAAAAGCGGCGCTCCAAGCCGAACAAAAAGCATCTTTTTGCTTGCAAAGAAAGCCGCGATTAAAGAACGGAGAAACGCCGCTCGACCGAACAGAGAAACCCCGTCACGATCGGCAGGACGGCAACCCAGGACTCTATTTTTGACTGGAGGGAACTTGGGGCGCAGGCCAGTCCCTTTCCATATTTGATCCGCTTGCAGATCATAAAGCATGCCACCTGCAGTGCATTCGTCGTGACTAGGACAATCATGAAGTTCCGTCGATGACGTTACCGGAAATATGTGGCAGCGGCCAGCTGCCTAGTCCCAGATATTCTCTCCGCACGCCGATCGTTGGGCTACACAATCCCCGACAGGCTACGCAGGCGGCGGCGATAAGCGTAACTATGAGCACAGAGCTGAAAAACCGGCGGTTTCAAAAGGTTAGCTAAGTGGTCGTAATCTATTGAAATCGCCCAACTACCTTAGTGTCACTTTTGGCGACCCCTACCACGGCCTTATGACAGGCTAACTTCGCGTGACTAAGATGCCAGCCTTGCCATCGCTGGTGAGTTGGAACGTTCCACTTCCAAGTGTGTAAACCTGGAACTCTAGGTCCGCCACCTCTGGCCCGTTGATCAGTTGCAACAAGCCACTTGTCGTATCGTAGCTCAGTGACGTTCCGGCAGCGGCAAAATCCTTGATGTCGATGGTGTCGTTGGCGCCGAACTCCTCGAGTAATGGGCCTACATAGGACTGGGTACCCTGACCGGTTCCAAAACTGTCGGCGGCGTCGATTATCAGACTGCTGGCGGTGATGAACGTCATTTTGGGCGTGCCAAGCGCTGCCGTAACTTCCAGTGTGCTGCCGGCGTCCAGGCTGAACAGCCCGGTACTGGAGGGGTCGATGTCACCTGTCACAGCGAGGTCGCCCGCCACCTGCAACGTACCGTCATTCAAAATCACGCCGGCGGAGTTGGTGCTGCTCACGGTCCAGGTGGCACCGGCATCGAAGGTCAACGCACCAAAGCCGGAGAAGGTCCACCCATGGCCGGCTTCCGTGACGGTACCAGTGCCGCCCGACAGATCGGAGATGATGCCGGTGCCACCGGCTAGCTCGATCGTGTTTGTGGACGCTCCGGAGCTGGCGGCCACGGAACCGGCGAAGACCCCGGTTGGATCGACTATCAGCCGGTTACCGCCGGCGTTGACGAACCGGACCGCATCGACGTCGCCGGATATTGTGCCACTGTTGGTCACGGTGCCGGCGGCATTGTAGACCGCGACGCCAAAACCCGGGGCAGAGATCACGCCGCTGTTCGTTGCGCTGCCGCCTGCAAGCAGATCGATCCCGATGTTAGAGGCCGACACAATCGTGCCACTGTTGGTAACTGTCGCCGCGCCTGTCGCGAACACACCGAAACTGCCGCCCGAAATCGATCCGGGAGCGTTATTCGTCACGCTGCCACTTTGTGCCAGATCGATGCCGGCGCCGGCACTACTGATGCTGCCGTTGTTGGTGATGGATCCGGTCGCCCCGGTCTTCACGTAGACGCCATTGCCGCCGCCGTAGACGACTGCGCTGACGGAGTTGGTAACCTGGCCTCCAGCGCCCAGTACGATCCCGTCGGCACCGGTGCCAGAGATTGTGCCGCTGTTCGCGACCGAGCCGGGAGCGCCGCTGATAAAAACACCGATGGCATCACCTGAAATGCCCGCGGCCGCCGAGTTGGTGACGCTCCCGCCATCGGACAGATCAACGCCCGCGCCCCCGTGCGCGATGATACTGCCAGCGTTGGTGACGGTGCCGGGGCCTCGATACTTGACGTAGACCGCGTTGGTGCCGCCGACGATGGTGGCGTCCGCGGCATTTGCGATGGTGCCACCGTCGGCGAGCAGGACGCCGTCGAAGGAGGTTCCGGTGATCGCACCGTTGTTCGACACCGTGCCACTCCCGCCGGCGATGAACACACCGAACACCTGACCAGAAATAGCTGCGGATGATGCGTCGGTGACGATTCCACCGTCCGCAAGGTCGACCGCCGCGCCATTTGCGGCGGTGATGGTACCGGCGTTTGTGACATTGCCCGCTGCCCGGTATTTGGCGTAAACACCATTGCTGCCGCCAGCGATCGTTGCTCCAGTGTAGTTGCTGACGCTGCCCCCGGCAGCCAGCACGATGCCATCGGACGCGGTACCGGTGATGGCACCCGCATTGGTGACCGTGCCGGTGGTCAGGCCGATGAACACACCGAACTGCGAGCCTGAGATAGCCGCCCCGGCGCTGTTTGCGACACTACCGCCATCCCCGAAATCAACGCCCGAGCCACCGTTCCCTCGGATGGAACCGGCGTTAGTGACCGTTCCAGGCGCGCGATATTGCACGTAGATGGCGTCGCTGCCGCCACTGATGGTGGCGCTGGACATGTTCTCAACCTTGCCGCCCAGCCCCAACTCGATGCCTGCGGAATTCAGGCCCGAAACGCTACCGTAGTTGTAAACCGTGGCTGAATTGCTGCTGTACGCGAAGATGCCGAAGCTGGTGCCGGAAATGAACCCGGACGACCGGTTGTCCACCGCTCCTCCATTTGCGAAAAGGATGGCATTGCCGCCGGTGATGCTGCCCCAATTCTCGACATAGCCTCCAGCGCCGCTGATCCGGATGCCGCCGGTGCTGCCCGAGATCAAAGCCGGGGCACCAACCCTCGGACCATTGTTGATCGTGCCACTGCCAGACAATTTGACACCGAAACCACCGGTGGATAAAATCGTACCGTCATTGTTGATTGTGGCGGAGCCGAGCGAACTGTCCACACTATCGATGCCAGCGCCAGTCGATATCACCGTACCTGCGGCAGAGAGGCTCAGTGGGGTGTCCTGTGCATTAATGACGACGGGACCGGTGACGCTGAATCCAATCGTTTCGCCATTGCTACCGCCAGGGTCGCTCGGTCCGGGACCGGTAGGACCCAGGGCACCGGTACTGAAGACGGCGATCGGCGCGGCGCCAGCGGCATTGTTGGGCGCGGTGAGATTGTATGCACCAAGAATAGTGCTCAAGAGGTTGTAGTCATTGTAGGCGGTGTCGTAATCGCCAGACACGACATCAGCGCCGTAAAGAATGGCCGGGATCTGGTTAGTGGGGCTGGTGTCGGCTTCATCCCAGACGACCACTAGCAGCGAGTTGTTGTTCACAGCCCATTGCGCATAGGCGGAGAGGTTCGCCTGCAGCCAACTGTCGCCCTGCGCAATCGTTCCGTTGTGCATGTCATCGTTGATGTTGGGAATGACGAAGGAGACGGTGGGGAGACTGGCGAAGTTGCTGCTGGTGGGGAAATTGGCAAAATCCTGTTCGACCGAGGTTCCCTCAGGGAAGGACTCCCACGGGTTGTGATCGGAATCCGTGTTGGGATGCTCGACCCAGCCGGTGAAGCTTTTTCCAGCACCCTGTAGAATGGTCGCAAGCGTTGGGTCCGGTTCGGTGACGGTATCATCGCCCGTGAGGCCAAAGGTGCTGCCTGCGTAGAGGGCGAAATAGTTCGGTTCGCTGGGATGCGTGATGGCGGTGAAGTTGTCCAGCAAAGCGCCGCCAGTCGCCAGGCTATTGATGTAGGGTGCCTGCGGATTGCCGATGATTTCGCTATAGTCTTTATTTTCCTCTATTACGACGACGATATGGCTATAATCCGGTACCGCCATGTCTACTGCTCCATATCGACCCCAGGCGACAAGCATCGCAGGGGGCGCGGTCGCTGTGAAATGATTCTCGTTCTGCAACTAAGGCGGATGCGGGGCTAGCTAATAAAAGGGTCTACACCACCTAGAGTCTATCCAGGATCATTTGGGTATCTGACAGTAAGCTATCGAGCTAGCGCGCGTTCGCATTCCGGGGCGTATTTCCGCGCCCTGCGGTGGTGCTCAACCGGGTACAGTATCCCCTATCCGCGGGTTCATATTCAGCTACGAAGCGGTGCGCGATTGGGAGGCCGACTGATGCCGGCGCCTGCCGAGAACCTGCGTCGGCGACGCAAGGGCACGGTCGGCCCCAGCTGGTACATCGATGAGAGATAAATCCGGGTGCGGAGCGGTATCTCTCTATCGCGCGATCGATCGCGGCGACGCTTTGGTTGACGTTATGCTGAGCGAGCATCGTGACCTTGCTGCCGCCGGAACATTCTTTCGATCGGCCAAGGTGGTAACCGGCACATCGTCGCCTTCGTGGGGTTCTGCCGGCTACGCTACAGGCTGACATTGCTGGATCTCAGCGAGATCCAGCAATCACGCGTGCCCTTGGAGATTACGTTCAGCCTCTGAACCAGCTTGGGTCTTCCGCAACGATGATCTGCAAAACTACCTACATGAGGCCCAGGCACCCCAACGTATCCGTGAAGGGTACGCTGCCGATCAGCGCGCCTTAACCGACCAGCCTGAACACCAGGACGATCAGCAGTGCGATGGTGATTGCCGCGGCGATGACGAGAAGCACGTCGAACCACTCCATCGAGGCGGCATAGCCGCCGCTCCGACCGGCGACACTCTGACCAAAAGACCAAAAGGAGGGATCACCTTTGGGTACTGATACGAGAAGACCGCATATCCGACGCTGACCGCGACGCGGCTGCCAAGCAACATGTGGCTCCCAGGGGGCAAAGCGGCGCAGGCTGGACCGCACAGACAACGCAAGCCCTACTCTGATACGATTCGTGCGGGGTGGCATGGGAGCTTCGATCACACCCCATCGGGTATGCTGTGGTCGGGATACGCCAACCTCACCACAATGCCGGGCCAAAGTGAACAAAACCCCGCCATTCCGAGCGTGTCTGGCAAGCTCATACGAAATGTATTTTTGATTCAGCGAGAGAGGACACCCCCACAAGATCGATACCAGTGCCGCTAGCGCCGAATGTCAGCATGAGACCTCCATGGCCATCGGATGTCTCCTGAAATGCAGCCTGGAGGGCCTTATCTATTGTCAGAGAGTCATTCCGCTTGGAAAAGTCTTCTATTGTGAGCAGTCCATCGCCCACATGGAGCACATATGAGACCTTTCCCGAGCCGCCAGATACATCAAGTGTGCCGGTACCAGCAGTAAAGCTATTCGTCCCCGAATTGGCTGAGATTGTATCTGTACGAGAGCCGCCAATAACGGTGAGTGCATGAGGGCTGACAAACGCCATGTTCACGGTACCGGAGCCAAGCTGAAGATTCTCCGACGTAATCTGGGTGAAGCTAAAGCTGTCCACAGCGGAGGACACCGATTGGTAGACTTCACCACCGCCGATAGTCGTGACGGATGAGCCGATGGCAATCACTGGAACATAGCCCTGGACGCCATCGCTGGCCGTGGCACTCATGGTGGTCCCTTGCGATGGCGGTGACGAAGATGGAGACACGTCCGCCGTGCTGTCCGCTGTCGCATTGCCCGTGTTGGGCGAAGTCTCGGTCAATGTCACAGCCACTGTGTCGGTGCCAGCCGCAGAGTAAATGTGAGATCCGGCAACTGCGAATGAACCGTTGCCTCCCGTCACCGTGCCTAAAGTCGTCGCGCTACCGTCACCCCAATTGATTGTAGCTGTCAGGCCGCTCGTCTGAATCGAGGTGTTACTATCAGTGAAGGTTGCAACGGTGCCCGAGAATGACTGGCCAGCCACGGCGTCGAAAGTCGCCGCTTGCGGTGTCAACACGTCATCCGGAGGCAGCGGTGTCGTTCCTGCGTTATGGGCAGCGAATACGGCCTGCAAGGCTGGATCATTAACCAGGGCCGTGTCACCTTCCTGCGCACCCCAGCTATAAGCGTAGTCGAATGCCGGCGTTGGGAGATATTGTCCCCATGTCGAAAGAATAGTCTGTTCCTGTGCAGCGGTCGGCAGAATGTAAGTCGTGTATTGGCCTCCTCCGAACGCCTGATATACGGGTACGAGCGCACTTTGCGGTATGCCCTCCGCTTCCGCTGCATTCACCGCATCGCCAATGACGGAATAATTCACGCCATTGGTAAATTGCGGACGAACTGGATAGGGGTCAATGCCGAATAGGTCGACGTCCGTGTTGGCTGGGTTGAATGAGTACGACGGACTTGTTGGGGTTCCGTTGTTCTCAAGCACGATAAATGTCTTCGCACCCGGATCGACTGAATGGATATAGTCTGACTCGGCCTTCAGGTTCGCCGCACTCACGTCTGGCCCCGGCTCGTCTGCCAGATAGAAGCCGTAGACCTTTCCATCGCCAATGGCCTCACTGACGGCGCTCATAAAGCTGGAGGTCACACCGCTGGTGTCACCTAGCCAGATCAAGCCCTGCACGCCCGCCGGGAGCGCATTTGCCTCGGCCGCACTGCTCACGTCGGCTAGATTGAAGCCGTCTGCGCCGGGGGCATAAGTGCTGCCGACGACATTAGCATTTGGTGCGTAGTGAAGGTTAGTCACTGGATCGGTCATACCCATTCCCCTGTTTATGTTTTTGTCTTACCCTTAGTCAGTACATGCAGCCGCACCGTCGCATTGAGTGAAATGCTGATTGAGACCCTCATCTCATGCAGCAACGGAGAGGCTCATTTATTAGTTCCTCACAATATTACAAAATACCTACTGACTTAGCCGATATTCGACTAACAGTAATTCCTTTGTGAGAGAAGTGGGTTATGAATGCTTAGTAGAATTTTCGCTATCCTGCCTGTGGATAACGATACTGGTTGGGATCAACTTCCTAGGGCGACCTTTCCTGTGGAAGTTTTTGTCCTTTGTACTAGTTAATGGACATTTTGGATTGCATTATCCAGATTAGCTTGGTTACAGACAACTGGTCACCGTTGTAGGGAATATGCATCGGATTGGTCGGTCATTGGGGGCGCCGGCACTCTCTCCATGATGAATGGGGTCCGCCCGACGGATAGACCATTCTGTTCGAGAATGTCCGTGTAGAGCAAGCTGTACGGCATAATCTTTGTCCAAACTGAACAGCGGTTCGGTATCAAGCTCGCGGGGGCCCCGAGCCCACATCAAAATCTAGATCGTGTCCCGAGACGTGGTGTAGGAGCGACTGCAGGAGAGCAGGGTTGGGCTCCTTGATCAGGCTGCCAGGAGAGGCAGGCTGACGGCGGGATCATTGCTCAAAGGCGCGATAGTTTCCAGGCTCATGTATCGAGCGCGTTGAACGACCCACTCGTCATTCTGTTCCAGCAAGCACGGCGCCGATCAGGCGGGTCACGGCAGCCTCGTTGGGGAATATGCCGACGACGTCACTGCGTCGCTTGATCTCGCTGTTGAGGCGTTCGATCGGATTGGTGGAATGGATCTTGGCACGGTGCTGGATTGGGAATCCCATGTAGGCCAGGACATCGGCCTCGGCATCATCCAGGAGAGCGGCGAGCTTTGGCACGCGCGGCCGGAGCTCATCAGCGACGTGACGCCATTGCTTGCGGGCCGCGGCGGCATCGTCTTGTGCGAAGGCGGTGCCCACCCAGGCGGAGACAATGCGCCGCAGCGTCTTGCCGGCATGGGCCATCGCGTTGCGCATGAAATGCACGCCGCAGCGCTGCCAGCTCGCGCAGAGTATCTTGGTGATGGCTGCCTTCAGTCCTTCGTGGGCGTCCGAGACAACCAGCTTGACGCCGCGCAGGCCGCGCCTGGCCAGGCCGCGCAGGAAGTCCACCCAGAACGGCTCGGCCTCGCTGTGTCCGATCGTCATGCCCAGCACCTCGCGCCGTCCGTCGGTGTTGACGCCGACGGCCACGATGACCGCGACCGAGACGATGTGATGCTCGCGCCTGACTTTGACGTAGGTGGCATCGAGCCACACATAGGGCCAGTCGCCTTCGATCGGACGGGTCAGGAATGCCTGCACGCGTGCGTCGATCTCGCCGCACAGACGTGACACCTGGCTCTTGCTGATCCCTTCCATGCCGAGGGCCTTGACCAGGTCGTCGACCGAACGGGTCGAGATGCCCTGAATATACGCTTCCTGGATCACCGCAGTCAGTGCCTTCTCCGCCATCCGACGCGGCTCCAGGAAAGCCCGGGAAGTAACTGCCATGGCGCAGCTTCGGAATGCGCAGTTCGACTGTGCCTGCCCGGGTCTCCCAGTCGCGGTCGCGGTAGCCGTTGCGGTGATTGCGCCGTTCAGGCGTTCGCTCGCCTACCGCTGCTCCGCAGAGCTGATCGGTCTCCAGCGCCATCAGACGCTCAGCCGCAAAGCCGATCATCTCGCGCAGGAAGCTGGTGTCAGAACCCTTCTCCAGAAGCTCGCGAAGGGCGATCTTGTCATCGGTCATCGTGGTGGTCCTCGGGTCAGAGTTGCGTGTCGCAACCCAACCCTACCCAGCGCCGCCGCGGTGACCACCGCTGTGGATAAGCAGCCCGCCTACGCCGTGACTCTTGACGGTCGCTCCAGCGGGCTACTTACCCACAGCTCCTACACCACTCCAGGGGACGCGACCAAAATCTTCAATGAATGGTGTTAATGCGCACCGGCAGCATCCAACAATTCAGACCCATTGTCCTTGGCGGTTTCACCTCCTTGCTCACCGGCCAGATCTTCAACACATCTTTATCAGCAGGCCGAAGCTGTGCAGCAGAATCACCCTCGATCGGGCTTTGATCCTGCGGTGGTTGGTTCATTAGCGAATGACGTCAGAGCGACGTGTCGGTTCGATCTCGCCGTGCCGGCTACATCCAGCCTGAACAAGGAACGAAGTGTGCGGCTGATCGGCAGCAACTGGCACCGAGTCTCGCCCATCGCCCTGATCAATTATCACCGCCACCGGCACGCAATACGGGACGGGTCACCTCCTCAAATTGCTTGGCTAGCTCCTCCCCAGCTTTTAGCGACAAGCGTGGTGTGAGTATTAGGAGGAGGAGGAGGAGGACATGCCGGTCCGCTTCCTCCGTGTCGACGCCGCATTGCACTCGCTTTGAGTGCCCGACGCAGTTTCTATCTCGGCGGCGCGCACTGCGTATTCGTCTGCCAGTTCAACAAAAGCCCGATTAGTGCGCTCGTCCGTGATCTCGCGCGCCCGGATACTGCAGCGTTTACCCACTCGCGTAGACGTTGTGCCTCTGCCGCGACCATCAGCTCCTCTATGACGGCGGCGCAACATCTGCCAGCCTGGAGGCGGTTCTTCTGCCCCGATCCGCCGTGATTTAGCTGGTAAATACGCCAAGTATCACGCCACGGTGACCCCCGCCGTGCCGTGGCGTTGCCGGGCGCCAATGTGTCGAATTGCAGAGCACCCGCCTGCCGGCATCAACTGCGGTAACCGTGCCGGCATCCGCGTTGTAAGTCCCCGGGATGCGCTTGCCAACGCTGGTCTCGCTCGTGCTCGCAGGGTGCGTCGCGCCGCCGCCCTAGCATGCGCCGCTAGGCCGTTCTGTTGATGCCCCGCTCAGTGGCCCGGCAGCATACCACTTCCGCGATCCGACGATTGGGGATGTACTTGCTCCACCCATGCCATGGGCGGGCGGCTGTGGCGGCCGCGTGGCGCTGGTGCAGCTAGTGGTTCAGCCTCCAACGGCGAGCGGCAGCCACCTAGTCAGAAACGATGGCATCGGTTATCGGTTCGACAGGCGGTGCGTCCGGCGGACCGCCAGCATAAAGGGAAGCATTGGCTCCTATCGCCTTCCCCAGTCATGAAGAAGTGCTGTCCGTCACTACGCTGGAAGTTGTAGCCACTTGGGTTGACTCTGATCTCGATGGCCAAGTCTGGCCACGTTTCTAAGCCGTTCGTTTTGGCCACGCTAGCACGCGAGAGCTAACAATCCAGTTTGGCTGACTTCCCCCCAGCGCCTCTGCGTTCCATTCTGTGACGCCCCACTGACCAAAGCGCACGCCGCAGAAAAAGGCCAAAGCCGCCGCGACAGCGCTGCGGCAGCGAAGCGACCGCGCAAGTCCGCCGGCTGGGTTGATGACGGCAAGGAGGCGTCACCCGAGATTAAAGGATTCTTCGCGTGCATGGTCCGGCCACGCGGTGCGCTGCCGCCTGGGAAGCCGGGCTAAAAATAATCGCCAGACCGCACTGGATTGGGCGACAATCTGGAGAGAGGCGTCCCCTCCCTCGCCGTATCCACCGCCATCTGATCGTACTGCTCTGCCAGTCGCAACAGGGGTACACTGATCTGAGCGGTTGTGGCTGTCGCCGCCATCTGGCGGTACCGAATGGCATGCAGCCTCATCTCGAAAGCGATCAGATCAGAATGACGCGGTTCCGTTGTAGCCCCGCTTGCGAATTGGTCCTTTGCGCGCTGCGGGATAATTTTGTGTTTCGGCAATTCATTCGTCCTCTAGATCAGAGACGTCCGATCCCGCGATCTGCGGCATGGCTCGAAAAGGCCAGGTGGGCAGAGGGACCACAGAGATGATGGTTCGGCCGGGTCCCCACGCTGCACCGGCCGAAGCTACGGCGACGACGTGCTACCAACCGGCGCCGAGGCCTTGGACGAGCCGCTGGCCGCATTCCCGACCTGACTGATGAAGCTCACCTGCGACCGCTGCGGCAAAGAGCGGATGCTGAGCGAAACACCCGTGCCATGGCCGCGACATCCGGAGCCCGCGACATCATCGCGAGGATGCGCCACGACGGCTGCGACGGCAAGGCGGGGAAGGTGAAACTGCTCACCGACATCGAAGGCGCTAGCGTCGGCCGGTGCGGAAGATCATCGTGCTCGGGGGCCGAGGTGCCGCACGAAGCCCGGCTCGATCAGTTTTTTCTGTTCCATTTCACGCAAGACGTTGATCAGCACATCCACAGCCGAATCTGTGAAACTTTGCGCTGCGCCACTGAGCGCAGCAGTCTTACTCGCCGAATATTGTGCAGCAGCAAGAGCTACCGCCATGTTCATCACCGTCGCCTCGTCAGTCAGCATCGCATGCTCCGCTACGCATATCGCCTGACAACCTGACCGCCAGGTTGACACTCCGCTAGCAGAAACCACCGACGGTCGTCGCCACAGTAAAACGACGTAGATCATCGGTTCGGGTAGGCTCCGAGAATCAGTCACCGGGCGATCGAACGAGGGCGTTGTCCCGTTTCAGGGCAAGCAACTATATTGTCGGCATGACGTCTTACCGAGTTACCCTTCTCAAACACGCCTACCATGTTGAAGCTGTTGAGGAGAACGGCCAGACCCGCGTGCTGCGCACGTGGCGGACTGAAGAAGATGCGATCTTTCACCTCAAACACCTCCGGGAACGAGCGGATCGAGCCGACAACCCCAAAGGGTCCGGTAACCGGAACTGGCGCGGCTAATGGCCATGCACTCCAAACGCCCGCGTGATTCTGAACCAGATCGCCAAGCGCAGGAAACAGGGACAAAAACAGGGCACGCCGCTGTCAGGGCAAGGCTGGGGCGCGCCCAAGCGCTTGTCGATCAGTCACCGCGGGCTTCACAACGCTGTGTCGAGATTATGCTTCGGCCGTAGATCGACGTCCATGGACAAAAACGGGGCGCGCCGGGTGCTCTCGCGATGGGACTCCAGTGCGCCCAAGTTCCGAGAAAATACCGCGTCTACCCGAGGAAGATCCCGATCTTTGCCGGGCACGAACTACCGCTAGGCCGTGCGAGGTCGCGTGGATGTCGTGGGCGGCGAGCGCCAGCACAAGCGCCATCTGGGCACGGCCGCCGACCCATGGGAACAGCAGAATATGGTCCTCGTGGCGACGTGAGTTGTACTCGCGCAAGCCGAGATAGCCGAATGTCCCGCGCGCTTCGGTGAGCAATTCGATGGCGGTCGCATCCAGGAACCGCGGAACGGCCACATCCTGGTAGATTCGGCGCATTTCGGCGACAACTTCGTCTGCAGGTGGTGAGCCGTCGCCGCCGAACGCGGGCGGCTTGGCGCCACTGGCCTGGGTAACAAGGATGTCCCGGCGCTTGGACTCGAAAATGATGCGCTTCGAGCAAGCTTGAAGGCGATGGTAAGCTCAAAGCGCGATATCTTCAGGTTGACGCATACCCTGCATGAGCCAGGAAGTTTCGGCATTCATGTGGTGGGAAGGCTTTGAGGAGCTAGGCGATGGTGGCCTGGACCTGCTCGAAGCTCCGGGCGTTTGCCTTTCGCAGGGGTGTCTTGAGCTTGGCGAACACCTGTTCGATCGGGTTCAGGTCGGGACTA
>Ga0206821_10083_pt1 | contig 23306 bp, 23 predicted proteins | sample Alteio_BWOrgCont_85_FD_152860 | JGI IMG/M metagenome (GOLD analysis project Ga0206821, IMG submission 152860) | Enriched cells from forest soil in Barre Woods Harvard Forest LTER site, Petersham, Massachusetts, United States -... | ecosystem: Environmental > Terrestrial > Soil > Temperate forest >...
TATTGTGGCGCCAACTATTCCAAAATATTTTCCTCGTTCTTGAGGTTTGGTCACGTCCGCGATGTATGCAATAACGGTGCTGATGTCTCCACCGGTGATTCCATCAATTGCTCGTGCTATGAAAAGCATTGCAAGGCTTCCACCTATTCCAAACAAAATATATCCAATTGCAGATCCCAACAAACATAATAAAAGAATCGGACGTCTACCGTATTTATCACTCAATGCTCCAAGTACAGGTGCCGCAAAAAATTGGCAGAATGAATAAAGTGAAACAAGAAGTCCAACGTATAAAGCAATTTGATTTGTGTGATGGGGATCAACATATTTCCCAACAATGAAAGGAATAACAGGGATGATAACGCCGATTCCAAGAATTGATAAAAAACCAGTAAAGAGAATGAAGAGAAATGGTTTATTTGCGAGTACAGATTTCATCAGACTACTATTGTACTTTTTTCTGAGGAGATATTGCAAGAAGAGTCTAGTGCGTTGACGACCTTTCTTGACAAAGCTATTATTAGATTATGAATCGTTTCTCAACAATAGCTTTTGTTATCTGTCTTTTTTTGTTGGCTTCATTGGGTTTGACATTACATGTTCTGCAAGAAAATACTGCAATTCAACAGCATGCAGCAGGGACTCAAATAACGTTTTCAAATTTAAAAGTATCTGGAAATAGATTGATCAATGAACAAGGACAGCAAGTAATTTTACACGGAGTTGACCGCTCAGGAACAGAATATCAATGCGTTACCGGAAATCAAGTATTTGATGGGCCAAATGACGCGGCATCTATACAAGCGATGAAGACGTGGGATATTGATGTTGTGAGAGTGCCTCTCAATGAAGACTGTTGGCTTGGTATTAATGGTGTTGTGACGGGAGGAACAACTTATCAGCAGGCGATTAAAAGTTACGTTCAGGTACTCAATCAAAATGGTATGTATGTTATCTTGGATTTACATTGGAATGCTCCGGGTGGTACAAAGGCAACAGGACAAACCGACATGGCAGATAGTGATCATAGTCCGGCATTTTGGACAAGTGTTGCGAGTACATTCAAAGGGAATAATACGGTTATATTTGATTTATATAATGAGCCACATGATATTTCATGGAGTTGTTGGAAGGATAGCTCAAGTGGCAACTGTGGGACAGTAGCAGGAATGCAGCAATTAGTTAATGCTGTTAGAAGTACAGGAGCAAGCAATGTTTTGATGATTGGAGGGCTAGGATGGGCAAATGATTTATCAGGTTGGCTTGCAAATAAACCTACAGATCCTTTAAATAATATTGCTGCTTCATGGCACATGTATGGAAATAGTGGTTGTTCCGGAACAAATTGTTGGGATACAACTACTGTTGCAAATGTTATAGCACAAGTACCACTTATTGCTGGGGAGTTTGGAGAAAGCCCTGACTCTTCTCTGTGTGGAACAACGATAATAGATGCCATTATGAATTGGTTGGATCAACATAATTCAAGCTATGTTGCATGGACATGGGATACGTGGGGGACTGATTGTGGCAATTTATCGTTAATAGCTAATTATGATGGTACTCCCAAAAGTCCTAATGGAACAGATATTAAAGCTCATTATCTTTCGCTGGGAAGCACGACTGATATTAGCCCTGCACAACAGTATCAGACAGTAACACCCACTATCAAGCCAACACCAACACCAATTTTTACATTGAATCCAACAATTGCCCCCACTGTTATACCTACTTCTATGACAACACTTAGCCCCACTCCCACTACTATTCCAAATAAGACACAAACATCAATTGATATCACAATTTTTGAACATGGTATTGGTCAAAGCGGTGATAGTATCAATCCCACTTCTTTTAGCTTGAGTAATCAAAATCCTGCGCATCCTCAAATTAATACAGAAGTTCAGATTTTTACTCTTAACAATCAATTAATTGCAAGTGGTAGTGCAGTATTAAATTTTGATTCATCTGTGGGAGCTTTTACTGCGACGACTGTCCCGATATCTGCGGGTTTTCCTTCAGGGACGTATCGGTTAGAGTTTAGAACAAATTATCATTTAAGCGCATCTACGAGTGCGACACAAACAATTACTGCAGGGCAAGAAAATACGATTGCACCAGTGACATTAATTGCAGGAGATATCAACAATGATAATACTCTCAGTATTTTAGATTATAATATTTTTATTGGTTGTTATAGTGATTTTCTTGGAGCTACCTCATGTACTCCAGAACAACAAGTTGCAGCAGATTTGAATGATGATGGTTCTGTTAATGAAGATGATTACAATCTCTTCCTGCGGGAGTTAGCAGGTCAACAAGGTTTGCAATAAGTATTCCCAAAAGTGTTAGCGCTACAAATGAGGGAGAATATGCAGTTCTCCAGCCAACAAGAAGCCAGGCGTTTAGAGAATTTCATAGAGGGAAAATCCGTTAAGAAGAATTTCGTGAGGCACGATATCTCTCAGAAACTGCGTGAAAAACCAAATCCAAGCCTCACTTTATACGCAAAATAACATATGAGTCACGTTTCAATAACCCGTAAATTGTTCCGTCTTGATCTGCTCATTCGGCACATGCATATCCTCAAGCATTTGTCTTGTTCCTTCAACCATCAGTGGAGAACCGACAATATAAAAAATGGATTGAGAAATATTCATGAGATATTTTTTTATCATGTCTTCGGATATTCTTCCTGTTTCGCCATTCCATGGTATTTGTGATTTTTGTGGTTGGGTAATAGTGTAAATGACATGGAGATTAGAATGATTCTTTGCAATTTCCGTTAACTCATTTAGGAAAACTGCTTCCTCGGGAATTGAAAATGAAACAAATAATGTAAGTTTTTTATTACTATTTTTTGCAGCTGCATCTGCAAGCATACTATAAAACGGTGTTATTCCAATTCCGCCAGCGAGAAAGACATGTTCTTTTTTGGAAGTTTCATCAATAACAAATTGCCCCATCGGACCGAATATTTTTATTTTTTGATTCTCATGAAGTTTTAACAATTCTTTTTTAAAATCACTTTGAATCGTTTTTGTTGTAACAATAAGAAAGTCTTTTTCTGATGGGGGAGAAGAAATCGTAAAAAATCGCGAAGATCCTCGTCCATCCGTTGTAGTTATCGGCAGTGTCCACCTGTTGTATTGGCCTGCAATAAAATCAAAACCTTTTGGTTTCTTAAAATAAAATAAGTAGGTATTCTTCGCAAGTTTTCTTTTTTTAATATACTGTATCGTATATGATTGTGATTGGTTCATAGAGCTAAAGTTAGCTATGTTTCTTACACTTTTGTAGGCAAAAAGCTTTTATGATAATACCAGAATTGTTATTTCGCGTCACGACAAATAAGAAAACCATTTATGAAATTACTTAAACATATTCATTCTCTTTGGAATAAATCATCAGAAAAAGTTCGACAGCGAATTATCGTTTTATTTACGATATTAATTCTTGTTAATATTTCGGTTTGGTTTGGCGGTCTTTTCTTTTCTCAAAAACATCCACTGCTCATTGGACTTATCGCAATTGCCTACGGATTGGGACTTCGCCATGCAGTTGACGCAGATCATATAGCTGCGATTGATAATACAACACGCAAACTTATGGTTGATGGGAAAAGGCCTGTCGCTGTTGGTTTATTTTTTTCACTCGGGCATTCGACGATTGTTTTTATCTTATCTATTTTTGTTGTGTTTTCCAGTTTGTTCATCAAGCATCTTTTACCATCGTTACAGTCAACTGGCGCGGTAGTTGGGATATCGGTATCGAGTTTGTTCCTTTTACTTATTGGATTTATTAATCTAATTGCTTTTCTTGATATTTTGCGGATATTCAAATGCGTCACCAAAGGAGGAAGCTGCCGAAAAAAGATTGTGGAAAATAATATTCCGACGGGTGGTTTTCTTTCACGCATTCTTGGACCGGTTCTCAAAACTGTAACTACAAGTTGGCATATGTATTTTGTGGGATTCTTGTTTGGTTTAGGTTTTGATACGGCAAGTGAAGTAGGTTTACTGAGTATTTCTGCTGCGAGCAGCACAACAGGAATTTCAATTTGGGAAGTATTGCTTTTGCCTTTGGCATTTACCGCTGGGATGGTGCTGATTGATACGCTTGATGGTGTATTGATGCTTGGTGCGTATGGATGGGCATATATACAACCTGTGAGAAAATTATATTATAACCTCAACATAACACTGATATCTGTAATTATTGCTTTATTCATTGGTGGAATTGAGGCATTGCAACTTTTGTCTGCTCAGTTTAAATTTCACAATTCGTTCTCCCAAGTAATCAATACAATTGATCTTGGCAAGCTCGGATATATCACGATTGTCATTTTTGTCAGTTCTTGGATAATTGCTGTTATTATTTATAAAATACGCCGTTATGATTTAATTGAAGTAAGATGAAAGGTTTTTAAAAATAATCTACGAATATGCCATCTCAAGCCCAAAAAAGCTCAGCCAAACCAACTGGTAAAAATACAGTTACTCTAGTTAATTTTAATAGGAACACACTCCTTGTCTTGCTCAGAGAGTGTGTTCCTTTGTAATTTAAAATTGGTAATTGCTAAAAAAGCTCAGCTGTCTCTATAATAAGAAAAGAGGGGTGATAATCATTATGTTAAAGAAAATTATATTTGTATTATTTGTTACGCTATTTATTTTTACTGCAGTAATCCCTGTAGATGCGCAGACAGTTACACCATCTGTCTCTCCTGTCAATCAAGGTTTTTTCGGCGAGATTGCAAATTTCTTCAGTAATTTTTTACACCGTCAAAGTGGACAAGCCGGATCTCAAATGCAAGGACAAAATGGAATGCCGATGCAGGGAGTAACACCTGGACAGCCTGTCCCCAGTGGGATGACACCTATGCCGAGTGGACGGCCAAATTATCAGACAATGCAGCAGTATCGCTTGGATCAATTGGTAAAGGAAGGGAAAATTACCCAAACTCAAGAACAAGAGATCTTAACTGAATTAACAACAGTACAAAATCAATTAAAGACCTGGGCGCAATCTGAAGGAATTGATCCTTCTTATGTAATGGGTGGACCAATGATGATGGGATCTGCCTCATCAAATGGAAATTTGCAAGGGCAAGGACAGATGCATCCGATGTTTCAAGGATCAATGCATTCTCAAGGACAAGGGTCAAATGGATACAGTCAGCAAGGTCAAGAAGGAGGAATGCAAGGTGGTGCTGGGCAACAGCCTCCTCCACAGCAGCAAGGTCAGTAATAGATTGATGATGTGGATATTGTAATTTTATAATGTCCGAAGAATGGGAAAGGATTTTAAATCAAAAATGGAGTCGATTTTGAAGGAGGTGTATTAAAGCTATATGGGGCCAAAAGAACTAGTTGAGCAATTTTATGACTATCTCGTACAGAAAAATGAGGCATGGTCCGCGTTGTTTTCTGAAAATATCACCTTCGCTGATGCAGGAATGAATATCAATCAAGCAGGTAAAGTAGCTGTGGTAAATTCTTTCAATCAATTTCTCAGAGAGGTTGAGGATATTCGAGTGAGGCAAATAATCACCGAAAATGAAAATGTTTGCGCGATTGTCCGCTATGACTATATAAATTCGGAAAGAGACAAACTCACTCAGGATGTCGCTGAAATATGGCAAGTGAAAGAAGGGAAATTAAGTTCACTTACTATATATTTTGACATCACCATATTTAGACAATTCATAGGTCGGTAAAAAAACATTGTACTAAAAATGTTATTTATCTGAGGAATTTATACTATTTTGGTTGACGTATTTGGGGATATAATTTCTTTTACCTTAGCCGCAATGTTTTCGGGAGTGTAATTTGCTTTTAAAAGAAAATATTTCACGCCCCAATTTTTAACAAGATCTTCTGCATCCGCAAAAATATTTGTAAGCACAAAAATAGGAATTTCGTTCAATTCGGGATCGTTCTTTACTATTTTTAAAACATCAAAACCGCTTACTCCTGGCATAATAAGATCAAGAAGCACGATGTCCGGCTTAAATGACCTCATTTTTTCAATACCATCTAGTCCATTGCCCGCTGTTTGTACTTCAAATTTTTCATTGGTGAATTTATCTTTGTACATCTCTAGTAAGATTTTATCGTCTTCGACAAGTAAAATTTTACTCATGTCTAATCACCTCCTTAACTTTGTTCATTACTTCTTCAGGAGTTATATTCACTTTAAGTAGGCAATAAACAGGATTATATTTTGTAATTGATTCAAGAATTTTTCCGTCAACATTCAGATTCGTTAAAACAATGATTGGTACTGTCTTGCCCCAAACATTTGTACGCAGTGTCTCCATAATTTCTGTCCCATGAATTTTTGGTAGTGCAAGATCAAGAATAATGATGTTAGGTTTTTCGGATAATGCCAAATCCAGTCCTTTTTTCCCGTCGTCTGCAGTTATTACAGTGAAGTCATTGAGTATAAATATGTCATGATACATATCAGAAAGTAATTTGTCATCTTCGATGATAAGCACTTTGTTCATAAAAATTCGAGCTTTTTTTAGTCTATCCTGTACGTAAAGAAAAATCAATTCGTTTTATCGTTAATGGATTTATGTACGCTTTTTGGAAGCGACAAAATAAAAGTACTCCCTTTATTTATTTGTGATTTCTTTAATACAACATCTCCATCCATTTTTCGTGCCAGTTCTCGTGAAAGATAAAGTCCCAGACCTGAACCAGGCGGTTTGCCCGATTTTCGTCCACCAAGTTGTTGAAATTTCCCAAAAAGTTTTTCCTGGTCTGGAGGATTAATCCCACTTCCTGTATCTGTTACTGAAATATATACAGTGTTGCCCTTGCTGGTGTATGAGATTAAAACAGAGCCTGTGTCCGTGAATTTTAATGCGTTCCCTATTAGATTGCTCATAATATGTTTGCTCCACTCATTGTCTGCATAGACACTCATTTCTTCCTTACTTTTAAGAATAAGTTTTAATTTTTTTTGTTGCGCAATAGGCATCAATGTTTTTAAAACTTCCTCAAGCATTTGTTGCAAAGAGAAGATAGAGAGTATTATGTCAATTTTTCCAGACTGAAGGCGTGAAACATCAAGTAAATCATTGATTAAATGAATTTGACGCTGTGATGAAGACTGAATATTATCAAGAGGATGTTTAAGTTTTTCATTAATCGGACCGTAATCGCCATGAGAAATCATGGAAAGGAGTCCATTTATTGCTGTCATAGGAGTTCTTAGTTCATGAGATGCCATAGAAATAAATTCATCTTTCATTTGATTGATTTCTTTTTCTTTGGTGATGTCTTGAAATACTTCAATGGTTCCTACTGTAACCCTGTCAATAATAATAGGCGTGACAGTAATACGGATAGGGAGCTTTGTATTATCTTTTTTTAAATAATAATTTTTTTGCAGCGTAACTGTTTTTTTGCCGTGCATAAGTACCTTGGTCATAGGACGTTCAGCGATAGTCAGAACTCTCCCTGTCTCATCGACCATTGGGATTGCGTTTACGATATGTTTGCCCAGGAGTTCGCTTCGTTTCCATCCTAATGTCTCATAGGCGACATGATTTATCATAGTGATTCTGCCTTTGTTATCCGTCGCAATAATTCCATCTCCAATACTTTTTAACATTGCTTCATCTCTTGTTTTTTCCTGGAGTAGCCATTCTTCAGCAATTTTTTTATCAGTAATCTCATGAAAGTTTACTACCACAGCGTTAACATCAGGTTCAAAAAGTAAATTTGTCCCTGTTGCTTCAACCCAGATTATTTGTTGATCTTTTCGTAATAGTTGATACTCTAGGGTTGTATGACCACCTGGTTTCAAGACGAGTTTGGCGAGCTCTTGCAATACTTTTTTTCTTTGTTGCGGTACAATTAACTCTATGCCAATCATGCCATTCAGTTCCTCTGGTTTATAGTCCATAATTCGTTTGCAAGAAGGGCTTGCGTAAAAAATTTTTGTTGCTGCGTCAACGAGTACCACACCGTCAAAACTATTTTCAATAAGCGCTTTAAAGCGGGCTTCATGTGTAGCGAGGGTTTTTTCACCTTTACGAACTGTATGGACCAGTGTCGCAAACGTCATTGAGGTGATTGAAAGAATACTGAGAAATATTTGAAGAAGGAGAAGTGATTGATTAATAGGATGACTAACAATGAAGGGTCCGAATCCGTTAACTGTATAGAAAACCGCAATTCCAGAAATGATGAGCGTTGCCGTGGCAGCTCCTCTTCGTCCAAACCAAAATGCGATCCATACTACTATAGGAATACAGATATAGGCGTAAGGAAGTGTACCCGAAAAAATGAACCACGTTGTAAGAAAGAGAATAAAAAACGCGAGAATAACATGGATGGTCTTTCTAAAGTAAACATGCGTTTTTGAAGATACTCCCCACATGAGAATAAAAGGAGCTATTAAGATATCGCCGCTTGCATCTCCAAGCCACCAGGTTGTCCATACAGAGAAAAAGTCATGTAGGACAGTCAATTTCCCAAGTAGCAAGGTTAAGAAACCGATATCCGCACTCACAGTCGTAGATAAAATTGCCCCAAAAAGAATAAATTTAAATACATCAAAAATATTACTGAATGCATGGACGCCATTTGCAAATCTGTTGATAAGATATGCGCCGACTACTCCCTCCAAAGTATTGCCAAAAGCAATACCAAGAGAGGTTGCAATTGTTCCCGCAGTTGTCAGGTTGACGAGAAAGGCGCCGATAAATATAGCGGGGACAACTCGATATCCAAAGAGAAGGATTGCTGCAAGAGCTATCCCTGTGGGAGGCCAGATTGCAGTTGCGCTAGGGTTAACAGAGGCAAAGCTGAGCCCTAATTTGCCTGCAAGTATATAAATTAATAAAACGCCTAGATTGAGAAAAAAAGTTTTCGAAAAAGAAGAAGTATTATGGATAACTTTTTTTTCCATGGCAGTATCTTTACTATAGTAAAATTCTTTTGCAGAAGCAATATTATTCAAGGCTAAAAGCGTGGAGCCAGAATTTTACTTTGCCAACAACATCATCAACGGAAACGTTAGATTTTATAAGAAATTCACACGCATTATCATAACGCTGGGTCTCTTTAATGTTATCTACTTGCCCTGCGTTAGTAAGAACAATAACAGGAAGCTGTTTAAATTGAGGGAACTCCCGAAGTTTGCTCAGCATTCTTTTCCCATCCATAACGGGCATCATAAGATCAAGAAGAATGATGTTTGGTTTTAGCGTTATTGCTTTTTCCAAACCAATTTTGCCATTTTCTGCTGTGAGAACATCATAGCCTTCATGTATAAATTTATCATGATACATTTCCAGCAGTATTTTGTCGTCTTCAACAATAAGAACTTTTTCAGAAGGTTTTTTTGTTTTTTGCTGTGGGAATACGGGGTCTTTTGCTAAGACAGTTTTTATGTCGTCAATAACTTTCATATTTTTATCGTAGGTGATACTTCTTTGAATTGTCAAATGGCTGTTTTACTATCAGTTTTGGAATGCATCAGCGCGGCTCCAGTCTGTCTCAAATGTATCTTGAAGTATTTGCAAATCATTCTGTTGTGTCAGAATTATTCCTAATTCGCGATTATCGTCCATACTTTGGGTTGAAAAATTGATTGAACCAATATATGCCTTGTCATCATCGGCCAAAATCATTTTTGCATGCATGTAAGGCGATGAAATTGTCCTCACCTGTACACCGGCTGTTGTAAGTTTTTGCAATGCGGTTTGATTTGATGAAAGTTGAGAAAGCGTTGGCACAATAAGTCGTACAGGAATTGTTTTTGCTTTTTCTGATAAGTCTTGAATTAGCTGATTGTCGTCGATGTCTTCTGTTTCTGCATCGATAGATGTCGTAGCATTATTGACGAGTGTTGTGAGAGCGGCGCGGGAATTATCAGGACTTTCGATAAGATTTGTGTCTGTGGGCGGAGAAAAGGATTCTCTTTCCCAATCATCAATAAAGATACTTCTGACTTCGGTTACATCCGTTGGGTTTGTATCAAGCACATCATATTCACGGTTTTTTGAAAAAGCAGAGGCCGTTAGATTTTGACTTAAAATAAATGTCTCACTGTCATCGATAGTAATTGATTTTTCATGGGTAAGTGTAAACGATGGATCACTCCATTCCGTTGTAATGCCGTCTGTAGATAATTCTTGTTGGGTTTTCTTATTTAATGAACTACTGCCGACAGGATGCTCTTCCATCATGACTTTTACATCAACACCGCGAGATTCTGCATGTTCCAAAGCATTGATAATTTGTTTATCAGATAGTAAATATACTTCGACCAAAATTTCTTTCTGTGCAGAATTTATTGCATCAAGTATCGGTTCGTGTCCCGTTTCAGGTTGAACATACAATTGAAGATTTGTGCTTGCACCAAGAACGTTAAGCTTTGAGGGATGTGCCTGCTGATGAACAAGGAAATACCATCCATAGACTAATACCATGAAGATAAGTGTAGGAATATATTTTTTTAGCATACTATTATAGATATATTATAGATAATTGATGAGTTTTTGTGAAGGTTTTGAGAGAATTAACTTAAACCTATAGTTTGACTTTTGGACAATTTGAGGCTATAATGTCCCGATGGTAGGAAAAGAAAGAGGGCAACGGGATCAGGGTGTTCCAGAGTTTGGACCACTCTCAGGAGCTGAAAAAGGGAAGTTCCCTCATGCGATTTATCATATTGAAGGAAATTTGGCCAATGATCAGTCATCTCTCTTTGCAAGTTTTCTTGCATTGAGAAGTGCAAGTTTTCCGTTAGCAATTGATGTTGATCAGGCTTCTCAGTCTATTTCTGTTAGAACAAGCAGCTCATCACGCGATAATCAAAGATTTGAGAGCGCATTGATGCTCGGATTGACAGGAGCAACGCAGAGAAGGCTGCAAGAAACTGTCAATGCTGGGCAAGACTTGGAAACTGCAACGCATATTTCAACTGATTTGTTAAGTGGTTTTCAGGCAAATAGAGAAGTTTTTGAGGCTTTTAGAAAATATTATGAGGATGATCCTTCTAGACGTAATAAAGAGAGATTTATTAGTCAACTTTTTTCTTCGGGCACAGATTACGATCCTGAACTTTTTGATCATTTTGCAACCGAAACAGATTTAGAAATTATTATTCCGGAGTTTGGGCCAGAGGCTTCATCAAGTAGAGCTCCAGTGTCAAGAGAAAAGAGAGATGCACTGTTTGAAAGGTTTCCTCATAGAGAATATACTCGTCTATATAAAGATGAAGCCTTTCATGAAAGTCCAGAAGGACAGGAATTAGAACAAGCATATGCACGTGCTTGTGGGAATATCCTCGGTCGCAAGTATGGTAGCGAAATGCATTATGTTACTGTCGAGGGTCATGAACTCCTTGATCCACAGATACCTCTTTCACGTTTTCCGATTATCGAAGCTTTAGCAATTGAACAAGCAACTACTTCTGAGCATCGATTCTCAGATGATTCCGGAAGTTCCAGCTTTACTCTTGACACATTATTGCATTCAGATAGTACTGCTGCACATAAGGCCGCGGTAAATGCTTTAACAGAGAGATCACCTGAAGTGTCCGGATCAGATCGTCATCTAGATAATTTTTCTTTCAGAAGGGATGTTATTAATGGTTTGATAAGGCAATATCAAGAAGTTATCCAGGATGAAAAAAGACGGGCTCTGCTTATGCATGATATTAGTGCTCTTCTTGATGCATATGTTGGTGAGAGTGACAGTATAGTATCAGCACGAACAGGTGGTGCGCGTAAAGATATGAGTGCCATTAGAAAAATTGCTTCTGATCTTATACCTCCAGCGCTTTCTTCTCCAGATCCTGAATTGACGGACAAAACAGAAGAAGTTATCGCTACGGTGATCCCTGCTACTCCAACAGAGGCAGTGAGTATGGGAGAAGATAGTTTGCCGTTGGATCATATTGATCTAGTCTTCGCACTTTTTGATAGTATAAGTAGCCGTGGCTATTTCGTCAGGGAGGGGTCACGTCCCGAAGTTTTTGGAAGAGTGGCAGCCAACGTTTTTGGTGATCCAAAAATTGCCATGCAATTTTATGAGATGTCATCTGCGCAAGCAAGAGCTGATGCAATGAAAAATAGCGCAGAGGCTTTAAAAATATTTGGTTATTGGTTATCATTTAATTCTGGTCATATCCCAGCAGAAGCTCAAACAGCATATAGTGAGTCTGTAAGGCCATCTGAAGAATTGTTGGCAAATGTTACTGAAGAAAAAAATGCGCTTTTGGTACAAACCATTGAAGATATGCCAAAAACGACACAAGATGTTGATGGAAATCCTAACGCTCTTGGACTATTTCGAGGGTTAGTCAATCGAACTGAATTTGATGGAAGAGAGATAAATGAACTTCCTGATGTTTATCATGACCTGATGATTATTGCAAGCGACGATTCGATATCAGAAGAACTGAGAGGTATTATTTTTAACCGCATTGCAGAAAATCTTTCTTATATTGGTAGAAGAATGCCTCATCTTTTAGGGGGAGTAGTTTTAGACATGTATAAAGCAGCATTGGGTCCAGTTGATAATCTCCGAATACCAACAGAAAAAACATCTGGTGCATTATATGGTGCAGGGAGTATTGTTAGCGGCAATCCTGATATGTTTGAACATACTTCTGTTGGTATTATTGAAGAATTGCAAGCTTATAGGCAAGCATTGAGAAATGAAGCGGATGTTCTTATTTCAGGGAAAGCTATAGCAGATGAACATGCTGTTGCTGATGAAAAAAACCCTGTACATACATTGCGAAATATTAAAGAAGTAACAGCAAGGTTGGATTCAATTGGCAAAGGCTATGATAGATATCTACAGTTAGAAGAGATACGAAGTGATCCACTTAAATATTATCCATGGATGTTAGGGCAATTTAGAGTTTTTTATCAACAATTAGGACTGACTGCACGAGATGAAGCTGATGGTAGTCCAGTAAGTAATTTCTATCAAACCATGAAAAATGCGTATGGAGAGATGAGACAAGGTCCGTATCCTGATAGTTTCGATATTATTGAAGATGGTAATGTTGAGGTATTGCTGAAAGAAATTTTTGATGGAATATATCCATTTAGTAGTGAAGTTACAAGACCTTCCGTTCGAGAAGCAGCTATCAGGTTCTATTCATCAGCAGAAAAATATATGCCCGAAAGTATAAGAGGTCAAATTATTTCGATGTATCCCGACACAAGATTTGCCGACCATTTGAGATCTTACCAACAAGGAAATAATGTCATCACTGAATAAGCTCTAGTATTTTCTTACAAGTTTTTACTATAGTTTTGTTATAAAGTAATAAGTATGTTGAAAGCAAAAGCATCATTTAGTGGACTATCTGTTACAGATTTAGAAAAAGCAAAAGAATTTTATATAAAAACACTTGGTTTGGAACTTGCGAATGAAGAAATGGGTTTGCATTTTAATTTGCCTGGAGGAGGTCAATTATTTATCTACCAAAAAGAGGATCACAAACCCGCCACATTTACTATTCTAAATTTTATCGTCAAAGATATTGATGAGACAGTTGATGAATTAGTAAAAAGCGGTGTAACATTTGAAAAATATGAAGGTTTTCATCAGGATGACAAGGGTATAGCTCGAGGAAAAGTTGTAAATATGGGACCCGACATAGCATGGTTTAAAGATCCGGCTGGTAATATTTTATCAGTAATTCAGGATTAGTTTATCGTATTTTATGAATGACGTTATGTATTTTGAAATTCAGGCAGATAATTTAGATAAGCTGGAAAAATTTTATTCTTCGATTTTTGACTGGAAGTTTGCCAAACAAGATGGTCTGTCAATTGATTACCGGCGGATTGAAACAAAAGGTATCAGTGGGGGATTACTTCCTCGTCCAGCACCTGTTCCTTCAGGTGTAAGCGGCACCAATGCCTTTGTCTGTTCAATGGAAGTAGAAGATTTTGATAAAACAGCTGAGAATATTTTGAAACATGATGGTAAAATTGCTTTAGAAAAATTCAGAGTTCCAGGAAAATGCTGGCAAGGATATTTTGTCGATCCGGAAGGCAATACATTCGGCATATTTCAAGTCGATGAAAGCTCATCATAATTAACCTCATTTTTTTGAAAGATTAGTTAATCAGTTTTTTCAGGTCCGAAAGTGAATAGTTGCCGTTTGTGTCTCCATGCGGCGAAAATGTAAAAGACGAGGTTGAAGTATTTGACCAATCCCAAACGATATAGCCTGCATAGCCGTCTTTTTTGGAATCATTAATTATTTGCTTCATCATAGCTAACTGATTTTCTCCGAAAGGTATCGTATCTTGTGCGATGCCGAATTCTTCAAGAAGAAGTGGTTTGTTAACCTGTTTTGCATAATTTGCCTGTGTCTCTATAAAATCCGTTACTTCATTGTAATTAGTAAAAAGTGGCTGGGTGTTATTAAAAAGATAAAGATGAGTCGAGCAGATATCAATGGCAGAATTGGCGCAAAGATCAGATGATTTACCGTCATCTTTAGGATTATTGCCGGTAACTATCGCATTCTCAGTTCCTGCCATAACAAGATGATTGGGATCATGTTGTTTGATAAATTCCGCAATTGAAATAAGCCAATTATTCATCGCGTTTTGATCTGTGGATCGCGGCTCGTTCATGATATCCCATGCAAGGATTGTCGGATCATCAGCATAAGTGACATTTGTATAGGTATTTTTTCTTGAAAGAACATAACTGATATAGTTCTCAAACAGTGATTTAATTTGATTATTCGTGTAGAAAATTGTTTCATCAGTAGCGGGATTTTCGCCAATCCATTTTATATATTGATCTTTTCCGCCATAGTCTGTCCAGTTGTTTACGAGTGTGGGTATGAGTTTTATATTATATTTTTTTGCCTCATAAATAACATAATCTGTTTGCTTAAATCTTGTTTTATTGAAATCTCCTGCAGTTGGCTGGAAGCCATTAGAAATTCCATCGCCAAAAAGCCAAAATCTTACTGTTGTCACCCCCGCATTATGAAGCTGTGCAAAAGTTTGGGCTATTACGCTGTTATTTTGATAAGCTAAGTCATAATCGTTTACTCCCACGGCACGAAAAGTTTGATTACCTATCATTAAATTTTCCCCATTTCGTCTTACCATTGTATTAAAATCCGCAAAAAACGGAGCATAGATATCATACATAACAAACAGCAGAATACAAATTAGCACAAATCCTGCAATAAAAGAAAAATTTTTTCGTTTCATATGACTTTTAATGTAGATAATATACCGTAAGTTTTTATTATTGCGTAATCGGAGTTTTTGAAATCGGCCAGATATCAATCATTGTTTTTTCTGATTGAGAACTGCATGCTTGGACGATTAATTTCCCCGTTGGTTCAGTTGGTTTAAATGCAAGGCTTGCCTGATCTGTTTTGTAAAAGAATGCTATTGGCTGCTGAATAATAGTGCTTTGACATTGAGGGCCATTCGGATAGTGAACTTGTGAATATACTTTTGCTCCGGGAGCAAGGATAAAATTTTCTTCTTGAATATTTTGTTCATAATGCGTAATGATATTCCTTGCATTAAATAGCACGGTGATAGTATTTCCTAAAACAATTTCACATGAGGTTTTCCCCGTATTCGTTAGTGTTAACGTTGCATAAATATTTCCAGCAGCGCCTTGAGCGTCTATTTTTCCAGACAACTGATTTGATTGACAAAAAGCAGTTTGCGGACTAGTAGGCGTTGCAGATGGGGAAAGTGCCGCGTGCGGATTACTGAAATGTGAAATAAGGTAATAGTTAGCGACAGTAAAGCCCATAATCGCAATCAAAATGATGGTGAGTATTATTTTTTTCATTTTTTCTTCAACCTTTTTGGCATTATAGCAGGTGCTCGTACGTTTTTTATAAAGAATGTCCCAACAAAACATCCGGTCCCCGCAATAACAACTATCCAACTTGCTGTTTTTTGATAATTATCGTAGACAGTAACGAAATGCTTAATAATTTGTAGAAGTATAGGAGAAATAAGATGGATAATGTGATTGGAATTTTTTGTTGCAAAAGCAGAAAGAAACTTTATAACTTCAATATTGCTGTAAGTAAGAACAAATCCTAGAAGACCTCCCAAGAGCAGTGCTGAACCAATCCATCTCAGTCTGGCTGACCAGGTGTTATTTTGTATACCAAGAAGAATAAGACAGACAATAAGAAGTAGTGCAGTAATTGGCTGAAGAATGCGGGTTGCCGTATAAAATTCCTTAAGTCCTCCAAGGTAGGTACTGAGTGGTATCGTAAAATTTGATTTCGCAAGGTAAGAAATCATCTCTGCGCTTTTTATTGTCTGTTGCGTCTGTTGATCTGGTAAGCCATTTTGTTGTTGCGTCTGTTGCGCCATTTCTTGTGACGCATTTTCAAGAGTAGGAAGAAGTTGTGGGTATTGTTCGTTGAGTTTGTCCCGAACATCGGTAAAAGATATAACTGGTGGGGTAGAGGATTTGCCAATTATCCATTTTGATGAAGAATCTATGGTTGTTTCGACCTTTTTTTGAATATAATCCGGTGTAAAAGTGTTTTGAATAAATTCATTAAGAGCAGGAGAACTGTTTTCTCCTGAATTTAATTTCCCCAGTGTATTACTTAATTGGGTATAGGCGTGATTTTGTTCCAAATCAGATTTAAGAAGAGGAGTGACATCCGGGGCATATAAAATAGTACTGAGGAAAATAACAAAAGGAAAACTGAGTATAAAAAGAAGTGCAATGAAAAATTTCATATAGCTCTTCCATGAGCATAGCAGTAATATTTTTCGATCACAAGCTAAGTGCTATTTTTTAGAGAAATAATTTATCCTCTTGGATTTGGTTGGAGCATGCCGGCATGATTGCCTTCAGAATCTTCAAATGAAATATATCTGCCAACGCCGGGAATATCATCAATTGTTCCAGGGCCTTTTGCACCGCCGAGTATTTTGCCTCCTGCTTCTTCCACTTTTTTCATTGATTCTTCAAGATTATCAACGGAAATTACTAGATGAGGTACATTAAAACCTTCCTTGTCTTGATAATCAAAAAATCCACCGTTGATAGCACCTGGTTCTTTCGGCATCATTTTCTCATCAACTTCAGTCGTTCCTGCCAAAAGATAATTTCCCATTTCAGGGCCCATCTGATTCATCTTCCAACCAAAAACGTTTGAATAAAATTCAGCGGTTCTTTTTTTGTCTTTGGCCGGCATCTCAAAATGCACAACTGGATTCATCTTATTCATATAAAAAGTATAACAGAGATTAAATAAAGAAGTGTAAGAATTAGAAACGCGTTTTGAATTACTACGCACTCCAACTCAGAATTTTCTATTGTGTACAGATTCTCGTAAAAAAGCTTTGGGGGTGATATAATGTCATCTCATAGTATGGCAAGAGAAATAGATCAAGTCATAAGGGGGTTAGATGTGCCCGGAACAAGAACAGCGGCTCGGAAGTTAAATGTATTTGTAGCTGGAATGGAGGCAAATGGACTTTTGCCGCGCGGGTTCTCTGCAGGCACAGATATCCGTCCAGAGAATGGTCGGGAACAATTGACGTTATTTGATGTCAAAAGACCTGTTCAAATTGAACTTGGCGCTAAGGACTTTGCCCGTGTGGATCCAATCGTGCAAGAATTTCTCGCTTACGATCCTCATGCCGGTGGTGCTCCTGATACTATACATCATAGAACTGTTTTGATTCCGAGATTTGCTCATCAATTCAGACAGGTATATGGTGGAACAGAGGCATTAGTAGATGACAAACCATTCTATGAATTACCATTGGAGCAATTATATTGGGAAAAAGTAACCGAGCAAGGATGGGGTTCAAAAGAGCTTGGAGCATTGAGAACGCTGCAAACAGCGTTTAAGCAAGAACATCTAGGTGTATGGGGAAGAAAAGAATTATGGACAGTTGCTGACATCCGGGAAGCTTCATTTACCGAATTATTAAAAGTAAGAGATATTGGTGATCGAAGTGCGGTCTTTCTTAAATTTGCCTTTGCCAAACTTTAACCTAATACCTTCGCTGTTTGCAATTTTTGTTTTTTTATACTACAGTAGTAATACACTATGGATATAACACCAATTTCTCATGCTACTATGGTGCTTCAGCTTGGTGGTCAAGTTATTTATGCGGATCCGATTGGAGGAGCAGAAGCATTTGTTGGACAACCGACTCCCACGATTATTCTCGTTACAGACATTCATTCTGATCATATGGATCCAGATACATTGAACGCTTTTACAAAAGATAATCCGGTGATTATTGCACCGCAGGCCGTTGTCGATCAACTTCCCGAAGAGCTTGCGCAAAAGATTGTTATTTTGAAGAACGGAGAAAAAACAACGCAAAAAGGAGTAGAAATTGAGGCAATTCCGATGTATAACGTTCCTGAATCTCCTGAGTCTTTTCATACCAAAGGCAGAGGGAATGGATATGTAATCAGCGCAGAAGGGAAGAGAATATATATTTCTGGAGATACAAGTGCAACGTCTGAGATGAAAGCATTACAAAATATTGATATTGCGTTTCTTACAATGAATTTGCCATATACTATGGATGTCGAAGAAGCAGCGGATGCAGTTCTTGCGTTCAAACCCAAAGTTGTCCATCCATATCACTACCGTAGCCGAAATGGATTTAGTGATGTGAATAAGTTTAAGCAAATTGTTGAGGAGAAAGATCCAAATGTAAAAGTCGAACTGCTCAACTTTTATCCGGAAAAGAAATAGTTCATCTTTATTTTCGAACCTCTTACAAATTTCTTCAAGAAGAATATCATTTTTAGAATCGATTTTAGATTTTTTATTCTACCTAGCATTTATTATTCTCAGGGGGTTGGAGTTGGAGAATCTGATGGAGTCGGTGTCTCTGTGGGAGTTGCAGTTGGGGTACCGGTTGGTGTTATCGGAGCGGCAGTCGGTGTTGGCGTGGCCCATGCTGCGTTAAATGTGTTACATTGCTGTTGCGTTACATAGAGAGTTTTGCCATCTGGTCCAATACAGGCAACTGTTGGTGATAGATCTGGACTTGCAGTTTGATCATCGGAAGGCGAAGAAGTGTTTGTTGATGTGTCGGTATCTGTTGGTGATGGAGAAATTGCCTGAGTTGGCGTATCTGATGGGCTAGGACTTGGTGTTACAGAAGGGGAATTATTATTATGAGAAATAGCGCTATATTCATGGAAGAGAAAAATAATTACTCCCAAAATAAAAAGTACGACAACAATAATTATCCCTATTTGTATTTTGCTGAGAAAGCGCAGTTTTAATATCCAGCGTCTAAAAAGAGAAATCTCTTGTCTTGATCTGAGAGGTCTGTCCTCAATATCTTCATTCATATAACTATAGTAACAAATTGGTTACGAGATACAAATACGATTTTTGATTGAAATATTTTTCATAAAATAAAAAAAGGTCTTGACAAAATTTTCATAAAAGGGCAATATATCGATATATCGCGATATATAGTTATATATCGAAAGAAAGGGGGTGAGGAGTATGTTTGATCACCATGATTTTATGTTCAAATTTTCCGGATGGGATGAAAAAATGCCTTTCGGAAGAGGCTTCGGACCAGGGAATGGTTTCCCATTTGGTCCAGGCGGGTTTGGTCCACAACGGTTTTTTTGAACGGGGAGATCTCAAATTTGTCATTCTTAGCCTCATAAAGGAGCAACCACGACATGGATATGACATTATCCAAGAATTGGAAAAGAAATTTCACGGTCTTTACAACCCAAGTGCTGGAACTGTCTATCCAGTTCTTCAGCTTTTAGAGGATCAAGATTTTGTGACTATAGATCAAAAAGATGGCAAGAAAGTCTATTCGATAACCTCAGTTGGCGAAAAATATTTAGAAGAGAACAAAGGCGAGTTAGAGCGAATGGAATCACGAAACAAGCACTTTGGGCACTTCGGAGCACAAATGCACGAATTGCGAGAGGAAATGTTTCAAACAATGCATCCAGTTTTTAAATTGGCTGCAACTGGAGCATTTAATGATCCTGAAACAATGAAACAACTTCGTTCTGCTTTAGCAAAATTCAGAACTGATGTTGAAAAAATTGTTGAAGGACAAAAGGATAGACAAAAGTCCGAAGAAGAATAATAACATTTTCTTTTTTACCACAGGGTAGAATTATCTCTATCCTGCATAAAGAAGAAAAGTAATTCTTTAACCTTTTATTATGAAATTACCCAAAGTCCTTTCCAATAAGAACTTTTTTTTACTCTGGCTTGCACAGGGGATATCTAACTTGGGAGATAATTTAACCAGTCTCACTCTTATTATCCTCGTTAACGCCATTACTCACTCAACTGCATCCATTGCAGTACTTGTTATAGTGATTGCACTTCCCAAAATTATTTTCGGATTAATAGCAGGTGTTTATGTAGATCGATGGAATCGAAAATATATAATGCTTGCCAGTGATTTTATCCGCGCATTTCTTGTTCTTATTTTTATAGTGGCTGCACTATCACATAATATATTGCTTATCTATATTGTCGCATTTATACAAGCGGCGATTGGAACATTTTTCGATCCGGCAAGAGGTGCATTAGTACAAGTTGTCGTACCGGAAGAACAATATATGGAGGCAAATTCGATATCACAAACCCTTGTTGTTATTGGTCAATTTGCAGGCGCAACACTTGCTGGTTTACTTGTTGGTTTTACTGGTCAATATACTCCCGCATTCATCGTAGATGCATTAACATTTTTTGGATCAGTGGGACTTGTGTGGTTTGTTCATTCTGAAAAAACACGTGTTGTACATACTGACGCACCGAAGCATTTTTTTCATTCTCTTCAAGAAGGATTGACGACAGTTACCCACAATTCAGTGCTTCTGGCGATCATTATTACAATGACAATGTTGATGTTTGCTGTCTCTCCTATGCAGGTTTTGATGGTGCCATTCTTAACGAATATTCTTCATTCTTCAATCAAGTGGCTTGGCCTTGTGCAGGGAGGCGATACGCTCGGTAATATTATTGCAGCGGTAATTTTAATTGGAATTGGAACTCGAGTTAGTCCAAAAATATTGTTTGTAACAAGCATCTTTATTCTCGGCGCGGTCATTATTGGAATGGGTCTTGCATCCAATATCCCATTCCTTTTTTTCGTTATGTTTATACTCGGCCTTATCTCTGTCGCATTCCAAACAAGTATCGGAACAATTATGCAAAAAACTGTGAGTAATGATGTCATGGGACGAGTATTGGCTCTTTTTGAAATGGTACCTGGAGTAGCATCTGTTGTTTCATTGGCACTTGTTGGAGTTCTCGGAGCAACACTTGGCATCAGACAAACATTCTTTTTAGCAGGCGGCCTCATGATGTTATCAGGTATCTATGCCTGGCTTGCACTGCGAAAAGAGAAATTATAATTTTATTGCATATCTATTGGATTACAAAGAGATTAGTGAGGGAGTATAGATTCAAAAGAATAAGCGTTTTATAGCTCAAGAATAATAGATGAGTATTTTTTTGAAGTAACCGTAATTTCTTTTAAACGGTTGTTACGAAGAAGGCTCAGTGCAAACTCAGTTCCTGCTTTTTTTTGACCAATTTCTCTATTTATATCGTCAACTCCGGCAACAGATTTATTGTTGATGGAAAGAATCTGATCTCCTTTTTCAAGTTTTGCATCATCAGCGGGTGATCCTTTTTGAATTGAAACAATTTCAACGACTGTTGGAAATGGCAATTTAAATATTTTTTGTACTTGCACGGGAAGAGATGCTGTTTTGGCAACAATACCCAAGACCGCGCGTCTCACTTTTCCGACTGTGATAAGCTCGCTCACTACCCACGTAGCAGTATTACTTGATACGGCAAGTCCAAGTCCTTGTGCCATTGCGATAATCGCGGTGTTAATCCCAATAACTTTGCCTCTGCTGTCTACGAGCGGTCCACCGGAATTGCCTGGATTGAGAGGGACACTCGTTTGAATGACGTTCTCAATAAATTTTCCTTCAGAATTGCGCATCGTTCTTTCCAGTGCTGAAACAACTCCTGTTGAAACGGTACTCTGAAAACCATAGGGATTTCCTATGGCAATGACAAGCTGCCCAACACGCAGTTTTTCGGAATTGCCAAGTTCCGCATACGATAAATCATTTGCAAGAATTCGCACAAGAGCAAGATCAGTAGCAGGATCTGTCCCGACAATTTCTCCAGGGAATGAGTCTCCATTTGTTAATCCAACTTCAATGGTTTTTGCTTTATCTACGACGTGATTGTTGGTTAAAATAAAACCGTCAGGAGTAATAATAACGCCGGAACCAAGTCCTTGTCCTTGCGCTGTGGGGGAGATATTTTTATTGGTTTGAATTTGCACAACACTGGGGCCGACTTTTTCTACGACAGAAATTACCGCATTTGAATAAGCATCAAGAAGTTCGTTATCATCATGACTGGGAGAGTAAGGTAGATTCATTGTGTATCTTAGTGCAACTGTTATTTTGGCAGTCTAAGCTTTTGTATGCTAACACTTTTTTATGAGCATGTCAAACCCAACAATTAGCTTCATGAATCTTTCTGTTGGGACCATCAGGACCCTGTCCGATTTTTAGAATTCCGCTAGACTTTTTCTTAATAGAACAAGAATGATTACTTAAGTAGTTGTTTACTCTTTGTTATAATCAGACTCATGAAACTTTATTCGTGGAATGTAAATGGTATACGAGCTGTCATCAATAAAGGCTTATTTCAAAAATTCATGGATGAGCACAAGCCGGATATTTTATGTCTTCAAGAGACGAAAGCGGCGCAGGGACAAGCAATAATAGACCGCCCACAATATCAGGAATTCTGGAGTTCTGCGCAAAGGGCAGGATATAGTGGCACGGCAATTTTTTCCAAAATACCACCCCAAAACGTAATATATGGATTTTCTAAGACGCTTGATATTCCGGATATGCGTGACATATACGGCGACCCGACGAAAGAGGGGAGAGTTATTACCGCAGAGTTTGAAAATTTTTTCGTCGTTACCGTCTACACACCGAATAGCAAAGACGACCTCAGCCGACTTTCTCTTCGTGCAAACATATGGGATGTGACATTTCTCGCGCATGTGAAGGAACTTGAGAAGAAAAAGCCGGTACTTTTTTCAGGAGATTTGAATGTCGCTCATACAGAAGATGATCTCGCGAACCCTAAACCAAATCGAGGAAAACATGGCTTTACCGATGAAGAGCGGGAAGGATTTCAACATTTTATTGATGCAGGTTTCATCGATACATTCCGTCTTTTTCACACAGGAAATGGCTATTACTCGTGGTGGACAAATTGGG
>Ga0206821_10084_pt1 | contig 23302 bp, 23 predicted proteins | sample Alteio_BWOrgCont_85_FD_152860 | JGI IMG/M metagenome (GOLD analysis project Ga0206821, IMG submission 152860) | Enriched cells from forest soil in Barre Woods Harvard Forest LTER site, Petersham, Massachusetts, United States -... | ecosystem: Environmental > Terrestrial > Soil > Temperate forest >...
CGATTATCGGTAACTTGAACTGGATTACAGGCCTGCCGCTGCATAACAAGAGGTTTCTTACTCATGAGCCCGATCGCAGGCCGGAGTTGATAGTGGATGCTCACGCGGCAATTACAAACCGGCATTGGATCGACTGCACCAATGCAGTGCACGTTGGCAAATTCACCACCGTGGCGGGAATGGGTTCGCAGTTGATGACCCACAGCATTGACTTGGAACAAGGCCGGCAAGGATCGCGGCCGATTGAAATAGGGGAATATTGTTTTGTTGGAACTGGATGCATTTTGCTGGGAGGCAGCGTATTGCCCGACTACTCGGTGCTTGGAGCAGGTTCGCTGTTGAACAATGTCTATACTGAAAAACATTACCTCTACGGTGGCGTACCAGCAAGGGCCGTGAAGGCACTCCCCGATGACCTCAGGTATTTTCTGCGCAAGACAGGTTTCGTTACATGATTTGCGCGGGATTGGCTTCGCAGTTGGAGCACCTGGGTAGCGACTGTGAAAAAGCCCAATTGAACCGAACAGAACTTTTCAGGTTCATGTGCCCCTTGAGTCGCGCATGTGGTGGTTGCCTCGCTCGCAGCCGTGCGTTCAACGTTCGATAGCAGGTTTTCCGAAGAAAGCTTGAGGAAAGTGAACCCGTGAATCAGTTGCCGGAACCAGGCCCCCAGAAGTTTCATGCGGAAGTTGACTCATCGGCAAGACAGCGGTTTATGACGCAGTCCTCGGATGAAGGAGGGACGTTTGGGAGTTTTCTTCAGTTCCTGAAAAAGCGTGGCTGGCTCATGGTGCTTATATCGCTCACTACGCTCGGGCTCACTGAGATCATCGACCTGACGGTGCCGAAGTACTATACGAGCCAGGCTCAGATCGAAATCGTTCCCGATCTCTCGCCTGAGTTCCGCCTTGAGCAGATTCAGAACATGATTGGCGGCGGCAGCGGCGACGACACTGAAAAGCTGGACACCGAAATCGAAATCATGCAGAGCCCCACTCTGGAGATGGAGACCATCCAGGCCCTGAAGCTTTACAAGAATCCGGTTTTCCTCAAGTTCAAAAAGGGGCGGGAATGGAATCTCAGCATCCCCAGCGAACGTGAAACGGTGTTGAAGAGATTTGGCGGCGATATCGATGTCAAACGCGAAAAGCACACCGACATCATTCAGGTTAGAGTCACCACCAACGATCCCGCGCTCTCGGGATTGATCGCAAATTCCCTCATCGACAAGTATATTGAGCGCTCTTTCCGCGCCAATTACCAATCCACTCAGCGAATTTCAGGATGGCTGGATTCGCAACTGGACGATCTGAGAAAGAATCTGGAGAAAAGCCAGACAAAGATGATCTCGTACCAGAAGGATCTCGGCCTGGTGGGTCTCACGCTCTTTTCGCCTACAACGGGAACCCAGCTCACATCGAGCGGCGACGTCCAAATCACCAGCATGGACGAAACCCTCAAGGCGTCAGCGGCTGCAACCGTCGACCGAATGATGAAAGAGGCGCTCTTTAACGCCATCAAAACGTCTACACCTGATGTAGTGGATGCAACGGCCAGTTTGACCGATCCTGAACTGCTTTCAAGCAAAGAGGCGCTGCTTCAGGTACAGGGCCAGTATGCCTCCATGAGCCAAACCTACGGCAAGGCCTATCCGCCGCTTCAGGCTCTGCAAAAACAGATTGACCAGCTTCAACAAAAAATCAACGATCAGGAACACACCGCGATCGTTTCAGCGCAAAAGCAATACGAGGCCTCGGCGCAAAACGAGGCCATGGTGCAAAAGAGCCTGAACTCGCAGGAGCAGGAAGCTTACGGCAAGGGGCAAAAGGCTGCTGAGTTTGAATTTGCGGTAGAAGACTACGAGTCGAGCCGCCTGCTTTATGACGGACTGCAGGAGCGGTTGCAGGAAGCGGGAATTCTCTCCGGTCTGCACTCAACTGCGATTCAAGATGTGGACGCCGCCGATCTGCCTTCTCGCCCCAGTTTTCCCCGTGGCGAAATCGATCTGCCCATTGGCTTCGGTGTAGGCCTGCTACTCGGCTTTGCCCTGGCACTTCTGCTTGAGGGCATGGATGTAAATCTGAAGACCATTCCGGAGATCGAGCAAGGGCTGGGGCTGCCGCTCATCGCTGCAATTCCCGCGGTCAAGTCTCTTGAGATTAACCCTGAGAGCTTTGTCGATCATGCAACGCAGACGCCGGGAAGCTCATGGTCAAAAATTGCTGAAGCTTTGCGCGAAATGAGAACTTCGATTCTGCTCTCGAGTCCCGGAGCGCACCCGAAGGTCATCATGATCGCCAGTTCACGGCCATCAGAAGGCAAGAGCTCCATCGCAACATTGTTCGGCATCACGCTCGCCCTGGGCGGCGCCAAAGTATTGATCGTCGACGCCGATCTTCGCCGCCCCACCGTTCATCTTCGCTTTTCTCTTGGCAAGCAGACCGGGCTATCAACGGCGCTGGCCGGCAAGTCAACCATTCAACAGTCAATTTTCGAATGGCCCAAGCTGCCCCTGCTTCACATTATGCCCGCCGGTCCTACACCGCCGCTGCCGTCTGAGCTGCTGGGTTCAAAGCAGATGGAAGAAACGATTGATGCATTGCGCTCCGAGTATGACTTCATCATTCTCGATACTCCTCCCGTGCTCGCGGTAACTGACGCACTGCTCATTAGCCGGGTCACCGATGCGGTCATCCTGCTGGTGCGGTACGGCGCGGTGCAGCGACACGTCGCGCAGCGTAGTATCGATCTTCTCGAGCGCTCGGGTGCGCATTTCCTGGGTGTCGCCATTAATGCGGTTGACTTTAAATCAAGTGAATACTCTGAGTATTACGGACGAAAATATTCCGACTATTATGGCGAGCGGAAGGCAGAGTAGTAGAGTCGCAGGGTTTCAATCGCAGCATAATGCGCGCTTTCGGCATAATTGCTGCGCAGCGAACTGCATGCAATTTCTGAATTCAATGGGCGGGAATCTCGGGTGAGCGGAATGCTGAGAAGCAGGGTGCAGATCAAGTCGAGGCCCATTCCCCGGCGGTTGAATGCCACCGCCGCGCTCTATGGCATTGTGGCTCTGTTCGTCGGGCTGATAGCGCCGTTCTACTTAAAAGTCGGGGGCGACATCTCCATCGCGGAGGTGGCTTTTCCCATCATTTTGCCCATTGTTCTAATCATGCGGCGCAAAGAAATCGGCAAGTCTAGCATCGGCATGATCTTTCTCATGCTGGGCCTGTGGCTCGCCGGACAGATACTCACCGACATCTATCGCCAGACGGATTTTATGGATTGGGTGCGTGGCGATGCCGACATTATCGTCTTCGGCGCAGGCATACTGGTTCTCGCCGGACTGTTGGGTAAGAGTGAAACGCGCAAAATGATATTCGCTGTCGGACTCGGCTTAGGCACCATGCTGGCAGCCAAAATTGAGCCCACGCAACCCCAGACCGACGATCCCTGGAAATTCGGTTATTCGCCCGGCGTCGCCCTCCTGCTTTTTGTTATCTGCTGTTATTTCTTCCGCCGTCGCAACTACTTCGGCATCGTCTCGTTGGTGTTGCTGGTTTCAATCGCCAACGTGGTTGAGAACTACCGAAGCATGGTGCTGTTTCTCTTAATCACCGTGGCGCTCACCGTGCCGCTGATCCCTGAACAAATAGGGCGTCTGCGGCTGCTGCCTCCGCCGGGATCGTCGGCCCGGCTTATCGTTATGGCTTCGCTTGCATTGGCTGCCGGCGGTCTGGCCTTCGGCATGATCAAGCTGGCCACCATGAGCGGCATGATGGGCCAGGAACAGCAGGCGAAAAACCAGCAGCAATCGCAGGCAATCGGCGGAATGTTCGTTGGCGGAAGGCCGGAGATTCTGGTTTCGTCGCGAGCCGTAATCGACAGCCCAATTCTGGGGCACGGCTCCTGGGCAAGAGATCCAAAATATATTGAGATGCTGCGCGACATCAAGGAGCAGTACGGCATCGGATACGACCCGACAGCAGGTGAAGATGAGGCTGCGGACGTGATTCCTTCGCATTCATTCCTTTTCGGCGCATGGGTGTGGGCCGGAATTCTGGGCGCGGCGTTCTGGTTCTTCATCCTTTCAAAAGTAATTAAGAGTATCGTCAGGCTATCTATTCTGCGGCCAGCTACTATGCCGCTGTACGCATATCTTCTGGTTCGCCAATTTTGGAACACTCTGTTTTCGCCCTTCGGAAGCACTGAGCGAATAGCAACCGCGCTTGTTGTAGTTATCATGGTTGACTTACTTGAGCAGGAAATTCCCGAAGCACTTACTCAAAAAATGCGATCGGCGCGTTCTGCAATTGCACGCTCCAGTTTGTGGCGGCCGTCGTTTCGCTAAGGTGGTTTCTGGTCGTGAGCCGTAATTTCAATTCGGCGCTGTATGAGCGCCTGCGGCGGGTAATGCGGTTCAGCCCCCACGACACATCAACAGCGCATGGCCGCTCGTGGGAGCGCTACCGCCGCATGGTTCTTGGGTCGCTGGCTGCTTTTGGCGCACGCGGCATCGCTCTCATCAGTTCGCTTATCAGCGTGCCACTTACTTACCGGTACCTGGGGGCGGAGCGTTACGGCATCTGGATGGTGCTGGTTTCTATCATCACCGTCATGGGAGTTGCCGATCTGGGAATCGGCAACGGCATCGTGAACGCCATATCAGAGGCGAGCGGAAAAGACGATCGCGAGCTGATGAGGGAATATACAAGCAACGGGCTATTCCTGATGCTGTTCATCGGAATTCTTCTTGCCGTTGCCGGAATCGTTGCTTACCCCTACATCCCCTGGGTGCGGCTGTTGAACGTAAAATCGCTCGCGGTCGCCGGCGAGGGAGCAAGGGCGTTTCAAGTTCTCTATTGCTGGTTCGTACTCAACATTCCCTTAAACGTAATCAATCGAATTCAGGTTGGATTGCAACGCTCCTACTGGTCGCAGGCCATGATTGCTTGTGGCAATGCACTTTCACTTGTCGGTCTCATCTTTGTAATCGAGGTGCATGGAACCCTGCCATGGCTGGTTTTTGCATCCACCTTTGGAGTGATTGCCGCCACCATTGCCAACGGCTTCATACTATTCCGCTCGAACCCGTGGATGCTGCCATCATTCAAGGCCGTTAGCGCCCGCGCAGCCAGCCACATTCTCAAGCTGGGCCTGCTGTACTTTGTGCTTCAGATCGCCAATTCGCTGGCATTTACTTCTGACAATATAGTTATTACCCAGGTTATGGGTGCGGCTGCGGTGGCTATCTACTCTGTTCCGCAGAAGCTATTCGGTTTTTCAGCGCAACTTATCAATATCGGCATGATGCCTATCTGGCCCGCGTACGGCGAAGCAATCTCGCGGGGGGACTTTCAATGGGTACGCAAAGCCTTTCGTAATTCGATCACACTGACACTGGCCATTTCGTGTCTTGTTTGTCCGCTTCTCGCGATTGCCGGGCGATCAATCATTCGCGTAGCGGTCGGCAACACGTTGCACGTTCCGCCCACGCTTTTCTGGGCACTCGCCGTCTGGGGAATCATCTATGCCGTGTGGGTACCAATTACCATGCTGCTGAATGGCGCCGGCAGCCTGAAGGCTCAATCCACTGCCGCCGCCATATCAAGCCTGGTTAATCTTGGGCTCTCGATCTATCTCACTCGCCGCATGGGGGTCATTGGAGTCTGCCTGGGGTCAATCATTGCCCAACTTACAGTCAGCTTCCCGGTCGGCTTCTACCTGGTTCATGACTTGTTCAAGAAAATGTCAAAGGGGACTACCTGCACTGAAAGCGGCCTGACAACGGCAGTTACTCCGGTAGTCTAACCGTCGATTCGCACTTAGTGCAGTCTTATTCCGGTGTGGTTGAACGCGCGAATCCAGTGAATTGGCGCGGGGAACGCGATCCATGAGAATTCTCGAAATCATAACTTCCCTGGACCCGAGCGGCGGCGGCCCAATCGAAGGCGTGAAACAACTGGCAGCGGTAAACACCGCAAACGGTCATCAAATTGAAATCGCATCTCTTGATCCGGCTGACGCACCATTCATCAAATCGTTTCCACTGCCAGTCCACGCCCTCGGTCCCAGATATTTTAGATACGCATATAGCTCTCGCTATGTTTCGTGGTTACGCCAAAATGCGCCCAGGTTCGATGCGGTAGTTATCAATGGGGTCTGGCAATATACAAGCTTGGGGGCGTGGCGAGCTCTGCGTAACAGTTCGGTTCCATATGTAATCTTCACCCACGGCCAGTTAGATCCGTGGTTCAATCGCCAGTATCCGCTAAAGCACTTGAAGAAACGCCTCTATTGGCCGGCTGAATACCGGGTGTTGCGTGATGCGGGCGCTGTGTTGTTTACCTGCATTGAAGAGATGGAGTTAGTCAGGCAATCATTCTCACCCTTTCCCGATAACGGAGTAGTGGTGGGATACGGAACAGCGTCTCCCAACGGCGATCCGATTGCTGAAAGAGAGGCTTTCTTCGCAAAGTTTCCCGAGATGCGAGGTAAACGTATCGCGGTATTTCTCGGCCGGCTCCATCCCAAAAAGGGTTGCGACCTGCTCATTCAGGCATTTGCATCGGTACTGGCAAAAGATCCTGCATGGCGTCTGTTGATGGCAGGCCCCGATAGCGAAGGATGGCAGCGGCAGGTAAGCGTTATGGCGCAGCAACTGGGCATTGCCGATCGCATTACATGGTCGGGCATGATTGGCGGCGATATTAAAATGGGTTCACTACGCGCAGCAGAAATCTTTGTTCTGCCGTCGCATCAGGAAAACTTCGGAGTTGCAGTGGCTGAGGCTCTTGCCTGCGGCGTCCCGGTACTTATTACGAACAAAGTCAATATCTGGCGGGAGATAGAAAGTGATGGCGCAGGTCTGGTTTGCGAAGACGATCTCGAGGGCGTTTCCGGCATCTTTGCAAAATGGGTTGCGCTTGATGATATCGAACGAGCCGCGATGCGCCAGCGCGCGCAACCATGCTTCCTCAACCGGTTTGACAGCCGTCGCGCCGCTCGAAACCTGATTGACGTGCTGACCAGGGTAACCGTGAAGAACGCGACAAATGACTCACGATCGACACGGCAAAACGACGGCCAGGCGCACGCTGTCACTGGCGACTCGAACGATCACTCTGAAAGCGGAGTCGCGTGAGAATGGCAGATAAAGATCCGTTTCTCGTTCCCGCATTCTCATTTCGTAACCGATTGTTCCGCGCATTTTGGGGAGTAATCTACGCACTCTTTTTTCGCTTTTCGCCGCGGCCCCTGAACGGATGGCGGCGATTCCTGCTTCGTTGTTTTGGCGCGACCATCGGACCCCACTGTAATGTCCATCCGCGGGCGCGGATCTGGGCGCCATGGAATCTGAACTGCGGAGAATATTCTGCTATCGGCGATGGCGCCAATATATACAACCCTCGCACCGTAACGCTTGGTTCGCATAGCATCGTTTCTCAGGATGCATATCTTTGCGGAGCTACTCACGACTATGAGGATCCCCGTTTTCCACTGATATCTTCCACAATCGTGCTTGGAGATTATGCCTGGGTTTGCGCTCGCGCCTCAGTGCATCCCGGGGTATCGTTGGGCGAGGGCGCAATACTTGGGCTTGGCGCGGTGGCCACCAGGGATCTGGAGCCATGGACGGTGTACGCAGGAGTGCCGGCGCGCAAGGTCAAGGGCCGAGTCATAAGAAGTGCCCCGAAAAATTGAACTGGAAAGCGCGAGATCGCGCCAACCTATTACGTGCGATTTTAAGCATGCGGCCGGGTGGGATTTTCGATCAGTGACCGTGCCGGTGTACGATCGATTTCTCTGATTCAGCACTTCAGCAGTTCCAAGTAGCCGCAAGACTCTCGATCGCCGCGGCACAAGAACGAAACGCCTGGGTAAGCGTAATGATTTCAGTTTTGATTCTGACCAGAAACGAGGAGCAGGATCTGCCAGGCTGTCTGGCCTCAGTTGCATGGTCAGACGACATTCATGTATACGACTCTTTCAGCACCGACAGGACCATTGAGATCGCGCGCGCTGCCGGCGCCAACATTACGCAGCGCGCCTTTGATAACTGGGCCGATCACCAGAACTGGGGGCTTGAAAACATCAACTTCAAATACCCGTGGGTGTTTTATATTGACGCCGATGAGCACATGACTCCTGCTCTGGTGGCGGGCGTTCAGCAAGCAGTTACTAATGCTGGAGCAATGGTTGCCTTTCGCGTTGCGCGGCGCGATTACTTTCTCGGTCGTTGGCTCAAGCACGTGCAGTCGTCGTCATTTTATTTGCGCCTCTTCCGCCCGCAGAACATGCGGTACGAACGCCTCGTCAACCCGGTTTCGATTCCAGACGGGCCGGTGGGAGAAACTACAGGTCATATCGATCATTTTCCATTCAGCAAGGGGATCGCAAACTGGCTCGACCGGCATAATTCCTACAGTACGTTTGAGGCGCAACAAACGTTGGCCAACAGGCAAAAGCATTCTTCCTTCAGCCTCATGAAGGCGCTCACGGCGAGCGATTTTCATGAGAGAAGATACCATCAGAAGGAACTGTTCTACCGGATGCCGGCCCGCCCGCTTGTGAAGTTCTTTGTGCTGTATTTTGTGAAGTGTGGCTTCCTGGATGGAACAGCGGGACTAACCTATGCAACTCTAGCTTCGATTTATGAGTACATGATAGTTCTCAAGACCAGGGAACTGTCTGCGGGCGGCCGACCCTGACTTCGGCTTGTTGAAATCGCCGGTTCACCGGGCGCGCGACAATAGTAATACTTGTAACATCTGCTGTTTAACCCTACCCCGTAAGTAGTCAACAATACCCACCGCAGTTGCCGTTGCTTTCAGGGCTCAAGAGGACGACCAAGAATGCCAATGAATAGTGAAGATGAGATATGGCCCAACTTTCTTATCGTGGGAGCTGCCAAGTGCGGTACGACCTCGGTATGGGAGTATCTCAGGACGCATCCTGATGTCTTTTTTCCTACCGTCAAAGAGCCGACGTACTTTATGTCGATGCCGGCACTTCAAGGCGATGAGTGGACCTATTTCGCCGGCAACAAGCAGGGATATTTGGACCTCTACAAAGACGCAAAAGGCTACAAGGCCATCGGCGACGCCAGCCCCGGATACCTTTGGGATGTGAATGCCGCGCGTTTGATTCACGAGGTTTCGCCGGATGCCAGGATTGTAATTATTCTTCGCGACCCCATAGAACGAGCTCAGTCGCACTACCTTAGAATCAAGTGGTGGGGCCTCGATCCGCTTTCTTTTCCCGAAGCAGTCAAGCGTGACGTTTCCGATAATCCCATCGGATGGTGGAGCAAGTTTCTCTACGTAGAAACCGGAATGTATTATGAGCAGGTGCGGCGTTATCTCGATCTATTCGGAAAAGAGCAGGTCGGGATTTTTCTTACTGAGGATCTTGAAAAGGATACGCCGGGAGTTGTCGGGGCGATTGCGCGGCACATCGGCATCGATCCCGCTCTGCTCGATCAGCAGGAGCTTCAAAGGGTGCATAACGTAAGTCGCGCTCCAAGGCTCAAGTGGCTCTATGATGCGGTGCGAGCCACCGTCAGCCTGCGAATGAGAATGAAGATTTTGCCGGAACCGGTACGCAAGTGGATGAGTTATAACTCGGTCTTCTATAAATCGGATAAGCCCAGGATTGAACCGGAGGCCTCGCAATATTTGCAGGCTATTTATGGGCCGGACCTGATCAAATTGGAAGAGTTACTTGGCCGTAAGTTACCTCAACTACGAAGGAGTTGGACTTAGGGAGTGCATCGCGTGACGCGTAGCAGTGCTCGCGGTAACCGCAATAACCAGTAAGTGCCAAATATTGAAAGCGATTGATTGAAAAGATTACTAAAGAGGAGAAACAGGATATGAGTGAGAAAAGAGCTTTGGTGTGCGGTGCCGGCGGATTTATCGGCAGTCATATGGTTCGGCGTCTTCGGTCAGAGGGTTACTGGGTGCGCGGTGTCGATTTGAAGCATCCCGACTTCAACGAGTCGGCGGCAAATGACTTTGTAGTTGCCGATCTGCGATTGACCGAGAGCTGGGATGCGATTCTCGATGAAGGTGTCGACGAAGTGTATCAATTTGCCGCCGATATGGGCGGGGCAGGGTACATATTCACCGGAGAACACGACGGCCACGTCATGCACAACTCGGCGATGATCAACCTGCAGGCCGCCGATTATGCCGTGCGCCGAAAGGTCGGCAAGATCTTTTATTCATCATCGGCATGCATGTATCCGGCTTATAACCAGGAAGACCCTCAGAATCCCAAATGCGCTGAAGAGACCGCGTATCCGGCCGCTCCCGACAGCGAGTACGGGTGGGAGAAACTCTTCAGTGAGCGGCTCTACTTCGCCTTTTCGCGTAACTTCGGCCTTAACGTGCGAGTAGCCCGGTTCCACAACATCTTCGGGCCTGAAGGAACCTGGCGCGGTGGCAAAGAGAAGGCTCCGGCAGCCCTGTGCCGCAAGGTCGCAGAACAGGAAGAGGGCGGCTCGATCGAGATTTGGGGAGATGGCCTGCAGACACGCTCGTTCCTCTACATTGACGAGTGCATCGATGCCGTTAGAAGGCTCATGGAAAGCTCTTTTGTTGGCCCGGTGAATATCGGCTCTGAAGAAATGGTCACCATCAATCAAATGGCCGAAATGATTATGAAGATCGCCGGAAAGAGTCTGTCCATCAAGCACATTACCGGTCCATTGGGCGTGCGCGGCCGTAATTCCGACAACAAGCTTATCAGGAAAGAACTAAACTGGGCGCCCTCGCAACCCCTCGCCGACGGCCTTTCGATGACTTACCCATGGATCGAGAATCAGCTCAAGGCATATCGCGAACAAGCCGACGAGGCAGTAGCCAAAGCCTGATTGTGCGCAGTCGGCGCTGAATTGAATCCTGGTCTTTCGTGCTCATATTCGCAAGGATAAGAGCATCGGATTTTCGCATCGCCGCAGGTGGGACAGGCAAGATACCTTCTTTGCATTTTGACCATGGACGCAATCATGCCGCCAAAGCCGCAACGTGCCGGGTTTCTGGAGAGAAACCTGCGGCGCATTACGAGTGATGGAAACTATATTGCGGAAATCGATGGGCTCAGATTCATCGCCATCATGTCAGTGCTGTTGTCGCACACCCACATGATGACCACGATCGCCTTCGGCCCAATCTCACTATCTCGCAACGGATTGTTGATCGCGCTCAACACCATGATGGTCCACGGCGGGCGCGGCGTGGAACTGTTCTTCGCAGTCAGTGGCGTGGTTCTGGGGTTGCCTTTCGCAAGGCACTATTTAAAAGGGGATACTGTTCCATCGCTTGGCCGCTACTTCAAGCGGAGAATCACAAGGCTTGAACCCCCATACCTGTTAAACCTGCTCATTCGCTTTCCCCTGGTGCTGGCAACGTATCATTTAACATTGATGCAGGGCTTGCCGCATCTGCTGTGCAGCTTGTTTTACCTTCATGGGTTGGTGTACGGAAAATGGCCCCTGGTCCACCCTCCCTCATGGTCTCTTGAAGTTGAAGTGCAGTTCTATATTCTGGCGCCGCTTCTGTGCTATCTCGTGTTTCGCTGCGGCAAACGTGCTGGTAACTTCATTCTGTCCGCTGCAATCCTCCTGGTAATAGGTGCGCAGGCGTTTTACCACGTAACTCCCGATATTAGTCCCGATGTCACTCACACCCGCTTTTCACTAACCCTGCTGGCTTTTATTCAGTATTTCCTGGTCGGTATATTACTGGCTGCACTTATCGCTACAGACCTTTCTAAGTGGAAAAGCTCCTGGATGTGGGATGTAATTTCCATTCCACTTCTATTTGCAATCTTTCTAGTGGATCAAAGATACACATTCGCAATCCCGCTCCTGACCTTTATCGTTTACCTGGGAGCGTTCAAAGGCCGGCTATTCAGAAGCTTTCTTTGCCAGCCAATCGTCTCAATTATCGGAGGAATGTGTTACAGCATCTATCTCACCCACTCACTCGTGTTGCAGGGGCTATTCTGGTTATATGCCAAGCTGCCTCACCTTGGCGGAGTAGACGAGCATCTGATCATCGCGCTCATAGTAATGCCTCCCTGCCTGGTGGCATTTGGCGCAGGATATTTTGTCCTTATCGAAAGACCGTGCATGGATCGTAACTGGCCGGAGAAGTTCATGCGCTTTATCCGCGAACGAACCGGCTTTCAAGCAGCAGCCGCTCGCTGATTGCGCTCTCCGGCGCCAAGGCGTTCAGAAAATTCCGGCTTGATTTCCGAGTTACTGTGCACGCACTCAATCAGGCTTCAACGCATGTTGTTTTTGCGGGCAATTTCAGCCGTAATCGCGCGACACTTCCAACACGGTTCCCCTGCAGCAAATAAAATGGTCTTGACGCCTCGGCCAGAACAGCTTCTGAATCTCAACCCGAAACTGTAAACCAAATCATTCAGGACTTTATAAATGAACAAACATCTAGCCAGTCTTGAAGCAGAGTCAATCGAAATTATTCGCGAAGCTATGGCCCTGGCCGAAAGACCAGTCATGCTTTATTCGATTGGCAAGGACTCCACGGTAATGCTTCATCTTGCGCGAAAAGCCTTTTGGCCCGCGCCGCCGCCGTTTCCCCTGCTTCACGTTGACACCACCTGGAAGTTTCGCGAAATGATTGCGTTTCGTGATCAGGTGGCCCGCGAAAGCGGCATGAAGCTGCTCGTCAAAACTAATCATCAGAGAATCGCCGAGGGCATCACGCCGTTCAGTTGCGACTCTGACCGATACACGACGCTCATGAAGACCGAGGCCCTCAAACAGGCGCTTGACGAGGGCGCGTTTGACATCATTCTGGGCGGAGCGCGCAGAGACGAAGAGAAGTCGCGCGCCAAAGAGAGAATCTTTTCGTTCCGTTCCCCGGGGCATCGCTGGGATCCGAAAATGCAGCGCCCCGAGTTGTGGAATCTCTACAACACGCGCCTGAATCCTGGAGAAACAATTCGTGTGTTCCCGCTGTCCAATTGGACCGAGCCTGATATCTGGAGCTATGTCGAGCAGGAGGAGCTTCCAATTGTTTCGCTCTACTACGCGGCAATCAGGCCCGTGGTCAGGCGCTCCGGGCAGTGGCTCATGGTCGACGACGAGCGATTCCCGCTGCGCCCCGGCGAGGTTCCTGAAATGCGCATGGTTCGCTTCAGAACCCTCGGCTGCTACCCGCTAACCGCGGCGGTTGAGAGCAATGCCGTCACTATCCAGGACATAGTTCGCGAAACTCTCGCGGCCCGCACATCCGAGCGCGAAGGCCGGCTGATTGATCACGACCAGCCCGCTTCAATGGAGCGCAAGAAACAGGAGGGCTACTTCTAATGCTGGATATCTTACGGTTTATTACTTGCGGCAGTGTTGACGATGGTAAGTCGACCTTGATTGGTCGTTTGCTGTGGGAGTCCAAGCAGGTTTTTGACGATCACGTTTCTGCCTTGCAGCGTGACTCGGCGCGATATGGAACGCAAGGCGAAAAAATTGACTTTGCTCTGCTGGTCGACGGCCTTGAGGCAGAGCGCGAGCAGAGCATTACCATCGACGTTGCCTACCGGTTCTTTGCCACCGAGCGGCGCCGATTTGTTGTGGCAGATACGCCGGGACATGAGCAGTACACGAGAAACATGGCAACCGGCGCATCCACTTCTGACCTGGCTGTTTTGGTTGTGAATGCGGAAAAAGGCCTGCAAACTCAAACCCACCGGCACGCCCGCATCGTTGCGCTGCTCGGCATTCGGCACCTCATCATGGCCGTCAATAAAATGGACCTCGTTAATTGGGACCAGGCGGCTTTTGATCAGATCGTGGAAGAGTTTCAACCCCTGGTGCGCGAGCTCGGATTCCTTACCTTTCAGCCCATTCCCTTGTCGGCTCTCGACGGCGACAATGTAACTGCGCCCAGCCTAAACTCACCCTGGTACACCGGCCCAACGCTGCTCGGTTGTCTTGAGGAGGCGGAGGTCGGTCAGGGAAGTAGCAATCTGCCTTTTCGCATGGCCGTGCAACTGGTCAATCGTCCTAATCAGGATTTTCGCGGCTACTGCGGCCGCATAGCAAGCGGCGAAACCAAGGTCGGCGATCATGTGCGAATCCTACCCGGGGGAACGGAGACACGCATCCGTTCGATCATCGGCTGGCAATCGGAGCGGCCCTCGGCCTCGGCCGGCGAATCAATCACACTCTGTCTCGAGAATGAGGTTGACGTCTCGCGAGGCACCGTCATCGCAAGCGCCAATCAGCCCATCGAATTAAGCGACCAGTTTGAAGCCAAGGTGCTTTGTCTCACCGATCACGCACTGGTTCCAGGGCGCTCTTATCTGTTCAGGCTTCACACCCTTCAGGCTGTCGCGAGCATCACTTCAATCAAGTATCAGGTCGATGTCAAAGCTGGGTCGCACCTGGCCGCCAAATCGCTCTCAGTGAATGAAATTGGCGTAGTCAATATCTCCCTCGATCGGCCGGTTCCGTTTGAACCCTACGGCCAATGCAGGTCCCTGGGCAGTTTCATCCTCGTCGACAAAATATCCAACCAAACTGTCGGCGCCGGCATGATCGACTTCTCTCTGCGCAGGGCTTCCAACATTCACTGGCAGGCAGTCGACGTCAACAAGGAGTCGCGCGGCAGGCAGCTGCTGCAAAAGCCGGCGTGCCTCTGGTTTACCGGCCTCTCGGGATCGGGCAAATCCACCATCGCCAACCTGCTTGAGAAGCGCCTGTACGCGGCCGGCAAGCACACCTACCTGCTCGATGGCGATAACGTGCGCCATGGCCTCAACCGCGATCTCGGGTTCACCGAGGCCGACCGCGTTGAAAACATCCGCCGAGTAACTGAAACCGCAAAGCTGTTTGTCGACGCGGGCCTCATCGTGATCGTGTCGTTCATCAGTCCCTATCGGGCCGAGCGCAGATATGCTCGTTCGCAGTTTGAGCCCGGCGAGTTTATCGAGGTGTTTGTTGATACGCCGCTCGAGGAGTGCGAACGCCGCGATCCAAAGGGCCTTTATCGCAAGGCACGCAGTGGCGCGTTGATGAACTTTACCGGCATCGATAGCGACTATGAGTCGCCTGAGTCGCCAGAGATTCGGCTCGACACGATCTCCTACAACCCTGAAGACAACGTTCGCAACATTCTGCAGCAACTCAACCTGATTTAACGCCGCTCTCTTAACTCTTCTGCAACAGGGGATCGTGGTCCGCATCGCAGCGCTGGCCTTAATTACGATCCCCGCTCATCCGTTGCTGCCCCGCCTAAACACAGCGCCTGAACCCTGAAATCCCAAAGCCCGAAACTTAAGTTGACGGGGAGGTTGAATTTAATCGTACGAATCCCTACATTATTGATAGGGAAACTTAATTTCGAGGGTTCAGGGCCGGGCCAATGGCATTCGGCGATTCAATTCCTCAGAGTCAGCAGAACCGAATCAGTGAGCTGGGCCCATATCTCTCCCGGCAGGCAAAGAGGTTTCATCAATGGAGTATCTGGCAGGATTTCTGATCGCGGTGTGTATTGCGCTCACAGGCGTTGGAGCGGGCACTATTACTGCACCTATACTTATTCTGTTTCTGCACGTTCCCACCGGTATTGCTGTCGGAACAGCTCTGGCTTATGCCGCCATCGTCAAACTCATCGTTGCGCCCCCGCAAATTGTGCGCAAACAGGTAAATTACCGCATTCTCGGCTACATGCTGCTGGGTGGCATGCCAGGTGTGATTCTTGGCGCGCTGCTGTTCAAAAAGGCGGCGCAACACGGCAACTGGTCGGCCGTATATTGGGCTTTGGGCGGTATCGTCGTGCTCTCATCCGGCTTTCACATTTACCGCTACTTTTTCCCACCCAAGGCTGACCGCGTTGTGGCCAACCGGGCTCCACTGATTGCTGCCCTCATGTTTCCCGTCGGCGCAGAGGTCGGGTTTTCATCCTCCGGGGCCGGCGCACTTGGTACCGTGATCCTGCTCGGACTCACCTCCCTGCCTGCCAGCGTTGTAGTGGGCACCGACCTGGTTTTCGGATTCATAGTCGCGGTGATCGGAAGCGGTATCCACCTTATCGATGGAACCGGCGACTCCACCTTGTTGATGAAGCTTGTTATTGGCGGCGTTATCGGCGCAATTGTCGGGGTCATCATCTCGCCGCGCATACCGCAAAAGCATCTCAAGCTGGTTCTGTCGTTCTGGCTGCTTTTCATCGGCGTCCAGTTCTGCCTCAAAGCGGCAAAGCTGTAGTCGCCGCGACTGCCCACAGGTAATGTCGCCGGCCGCGTTCGTCCGCTTATAGTGATTTCTTTCTCGAAATCAAGCAGGGAACCGGGCTCCCGCCCAGTTGTGGCCGGCTCTTAATCTCCAATACGGTCTGCAAGAAATTACCGTCCATTAACAATTACTTCCCCCTGCGGCGGCCCATTGCGCCGGGGAGGATGTCCTGTTTTTACGTTCAAGAAAATAAAACTTGCATGCCCCATCTGGCGATGATAAAAGAAATCATCCTGCGATCAAGGCTTCCCCCAAGTCATAAAATCTGCAGGCGCAAATGTTGCAAAAGAAATTCAAAAAAAGCATTTCCAAAACTGTTTCACTTTCCCCATCCCACTTAAAAATTCAATGCAGGAGTGTGCTCCTATGAGTCAGCCGTTTATCGGCGAGGTTCGGGCTGTCGGCTTCGGGTTTACGCCGTTGGGCTGGTCAGCCTGTCAGGGTCAGATGATCTCGATCGGCGATTACCAGGCACTCTACACGTTGATCGGCACCACCTATGGTGGCAATGGCATGGATAATTTTGGAATACCCAACCTTCAGGGACGCGTTCCGGTTCACCAGGGAAACAACTATGTGATCGGGCAATTGGCGGGCACCGAAGCTGTCACCATTACTGGTTCAACCTTTCCAAACCATCAGCACTCGCTGCTCGCATCTTCAAGTTCAACAGGCGTTGTCAACGCGCCCGCCGGCAATTTCGTAGCAGCCGGTTTGAAGATTTACAGGAACGCCAGTCCCGCTGTCCTCATGAGCTCCGCAATGGTTGGCTTTTCAGGTGGCGGCAGCGTCCCGCACAACAATATCCAGCCGTATCAGGCTCTCAACTGGATTATTGCGCTCGAAGGCATATTCCCATCCCAATAGAAATTCGCTTCGCGCAATGCAAAGGAAGGAATTGGTTATGCAGCCTTTTATGGGTCAACTGATCCTCGCGTCTTTCAACTTTGCTCCCAGAAACTGGATGCAGTGCAACGGTCAGACGCTGGCGATCAACAGTTATCAGGCGCTGTTCTCGTTGCTTGGCGTTAACTATGGCGGAAATGGAATCAACACATTCATGCTGCCCAACCTGCAGGGTCGCACCCCAATTGGATACGGCAGCAACTACTCCATCGGCGCGTCGGGCGGAGAAGAATCGCATACGCTGCTTGCAGCAGAAGTGCCGTCCCACACCCATCAGTTAAACGCCGCCACCTCGGGCGGCAACACCGACGCAGCCAACGGGGCGCTTCCCGCCGGAGGTGGGCCAAGCATTTTTGTTCCGCCTCCCAGCAATGCCAACATGAATGCAGGCACGCTGCCTGCTTTTGGTGGAAGTTTGCCGCATGAGAACCGGCAGCCATATCTGGTCATGAACTGGTGCATTTCACTCTACGGCATCTTTCCTTCGCGCAATTAACCAAGCTTCAAAGGAGACACGCATCATGGCAGATCCGTTTGTGGGGCAGTTGCTACTGGTTGCTTTTGATTTCGCACCTGTTCAATGGGCTCCGTGTTACGGCCAACTCATGGGCATCCAGCAGAACACCGCGTTATTTTCCCTGCTGGGCGTCAACTTCGGGGGAGATGGAATTAGAAGCTTCGGCCTGCCCAACCTGCAAGGCAATGTCGCCGTCGGTTTCGGACAAGGCCCGGGCCTGAGCAATTACGTTCTGGGAGAAACGGGCGGGGCCGCGAACGTGACGCTCAGTACTCAAGAGACCCCGACACACACGCATGTCGCGCAAGCCGATACGCTGATCGCCGATCAAATCAACCCCGCCGCAAACGCGTTTGCCAAGTCAACGGCTGGAACGGTCTACAACAATACCAGCCCCACGCCGCCGCTTTCCGTAATGAATGCGGGCGCAATAACGCCGTTCGCAGGCGGCTCGCTGCCCCACAACAACATGATGCCGTTCCAGGCTTTGAACTGGATCATTGCGCTTTACGGCGTCTTCCCGGTTCGCTCCTGAATTCTGCGGTAGACTCCGAACGTAGGGTCTGTTACTTCAACCATGTCTACGATCGCCGTTAGGCCTGCACTGCCGCAGGATGAAATATTTCTCTATGAACTCTACCGCACCATTCGCGGTCCGGAGTTCGAGCTGGCGCCCATTACGCCTGATCAGCGCGAGCACTTGATACGTCTGCAATTTCGCGGACAAATGTCCTCCTATGCACAGACTTATCCAAACTCCTGCTATCACATTGTGCTGCTCGACTCAAAACCCATCGGCCGCCTGTGGGTTGCCGAGCTCAATCGCGAATTCCATCTCGTCGACATCGCCGTGCACCCTGACGTGCAAAGCAAGGGAATCGGCACCGCGTTAGTCAGGCGCCTGCAGCAGGACGCCGCCAAGGGCGGTCTGCCCATCCGAAGCTGCGTCTTCCGCTTTAATCCCGGCTCGCTCCGCTTCCACCAGCGCCTCGGCTTCAACATCGTGCGCAGCGACGAAGTCCACCACTTCATGGAGTGGAAGCCACTGCCAAAGTTCTAGCTCACCCAGCCGGCGGCCGCAGCTCCCGGGCAGCTTTCGCGTGCTCAATCGATTCCAATGCCCAACGGGAGCATACCTCCAATAACTGCGTTTTCAGCTCCTCCGGCGTTCCGTATTTGATGAGCCTCACGCTGCTCTGTTCCTCCAGCTCGCGGCGAAACGCCAGCACATCGGGATTCCGTTCCAGCGGCGCATTCTTCAGGCAAACCACTATGTCGCGCATCGGCATCGATTCGTCGTCCCTGAATTCCTTGGCCTTCAAAAACAGCTTTCGGAACAAATCGCGGTCGCCCCAATCGTCCTCAAAAATCTGCACAAAATATGTGCTCCAGCGAACGTTGTCCGTTACAGCGCTGCGAAACGAAGAGAGGTGATCGTTCTCGCGCAATCCTACAGAAACCAGCAGCACCTTGGCGGGCATCGCCGTGGTTTCATTCACGCTCGCAATTACGTCGTAGCAAGCTTCGCGATCGGGGCCAACGTCTCCAGGCGCAGAGATAAATATCCGGTAATCGTCAAATCCGTGTGCCATAGCGAATGAGATCATAGTCGGCCGACCGCAGCATCAACAAGCGTCAATCGCAGTGGCCCGCACGCGGCTCATCCACCCGCATTCCCAGGGCGCCGAATTGAAAGTTGTCTCAGCGAAATGTCAGCGCTTCAATGACTGATATCGGCCAGGGAAGCTTTGTCCAGAATGCGCGCAGTGGCATCGCGAACCTCAAGCAGCAGCTTGAAAAGCGGGCGATGCTTCACATCCTGCTGCACGCGCACGCGCAACGATTCGGCATCCTCAAACGGCGCCAGTGGGTCGTCGATCATGCGCAATACCTGTCCCAGATAAATCTCCTGGGGGGGGGCGCTGCAGGCGATAACCGCCATTCACCCCGCGTGAACTGCTCACAAACCGGCCGCGCTTAAGGTCGCGAAGAATCGTCTCAAGGAATTTCTCAGGCAGTTGTTCCTCTTTGGCGATGTCGTGGATCTTGATCACATCGTCGGAATAATGCCGCGCAAGCACCACCAGCGCCTGCAGAGCATACAGTCCTCTTTGAGAGATTCTCATTGGGTGCAAGTCTACCAACTCAAGGGTCCTCTCCGCATAGTGAGTTTGTTGTGGATTTATCGAATACGAACTCATATAAACAATGTAGACTAACTCTATAGAGAATATAAGTATAGTATTGATTATATTGCTGCGCTCATCAATCAGCCTTTCCCGGCTGCCTGTTTCCTATTGGGGATCAGTCTCTGAAACGCGTCTGAAGCCGCTGCTCAGCAGCAGGTCCACGGCCGCGGGCAGGGAATCGACGCGCCGGTCGGCGAGCCTGACCGCCTCATCCAATCCAGGCCGATTTAGCCCAGGCCGATGTAAACCAGTCCGGCCTGAATCATCCCCATCCAACTCCAGCGCATCCCCAACCAGAATCGTCCGCATTCCCAGCCGCCGCCCAAATTCGATGTCCACCAGGGAGTCGCCGATCATCACGCTCTCATCGGCTCGCACCTCGCAGAAAGTTTTCACGGCCTGCTCAAACATTCCCGGCAACGGCTTGCGGCACAGGCATTGGTCCTTGTCATGGGGACAAACAAAAAACGCATCCAGCTTTGCCCCATGCCGTGCCAGGGCCCGCTGAATGGCCTCGTGAATCGCTTCCACATCCTCAGCGGAGTAAAGCCCCTTGGCGATTCCTCGCTGGTTTGAAAGCACAATGGTCCGCAGTCCGGCCCCATTCAGCCGCGCCACCGCCTGCGGCACTCCCGGCAATACCTCAAGCTCACCCACTGAGCGGATATATTCGCCCTCCGGAGCCTTTCGGTTGATCACTCCGTCACGATCGAGAAATACGGTGCGTATCTTCGCGGAATTTTGAATAACGGCGGGCGACGGCACATAATCACTATAGCAATCCGGTTGATATCAGGCCCTTTGCGCAGGTCTCTTTGCCCTGCTACCATCGCGGCTGGTTGCTTTGAAGGGATACGGCTTTTATGAGCCAGAACAGTGAAGCGCTCAACCTGTTTGCCAATGCTTTTGCAGACCATCTTCAAGTTATTACGGAGACCCAGGCCCAGTTTCCCGTTCTCGAATCCATCTCCCAGGCCATGATCGCCACTCTCTCCGCAGGCAAGAAAATCCTCTGGTGTGGCAACGGCGGCAGCGCGGCCGATTCTCAGCACCTCGCGGCCGAGCTGGTCGGAAGGTTCCAGCGTAACCGCCAGGCTCTGGCCTCCATCGCACTCACTACAGACACTTCAATCCTCACCTCCATCGGCAACGACTTCGGTTTCGAACACGTTTTTTCCCGTCAGGTTCAGGCTATCGGCGCGCAGGGCGATTTGCTGGTCGGCATGACCACCTCCGGCAATAGTCCCAACGTGATTCTTGCCTTTGAAGCAGCGCGAAAACTCGGAATCACCACGGTTGCGTTTACAGGCCAGGGCGGGGGCAAGCTTGCACCCCTTGCTGACCACCTGTTTGCGGTTCCTTCCCGGGTTACCGCGCGAATTCAGGAAGCGCATACCTTGGCAGGCCATACCCTGTGCGATCTCATTGAGATTAAGGCGGCCGGTAACGGCCAATAGTCCTCACGCGTTGCAGTACTGAGCCAGCCGCGATAACATGACTACTGGTGCTCTTGACGTCCGGCCGCGCTCAGGCATTTCTGCGCGGATTGGGCTTGCAGTTGGCAGGAAGCGTTTGCTTTTTGTCGCGCGACCCGCCGGATCAGAAATGAATTAGCCTTTACCGGCCCTCAAAGACGGTTCAGGCCTGAGTTTTCGCGATCAAGAGCTCCTTCATGTGCGGAAGTGGTGAAATTGGCAGACACACCATCTTGAGGGGGTGGCGCCTAACGGCATGCGGGTTCAAGTCCCGCCTTCCGCACCAAGATTCTACGGTCCTGCGCTCTGCGCCGGGCTTGAAAGCAGTTTGAGAATGCAGCAGTTTCTTTTCTACCTCGTGCTCACGATCCACGTGATCGTATGTTTTGTCCTCATCGGCGTAGTGCTCCTGCAGCAGGGTCGTTCTGCCGATCTCGCCGGCGCCTTTGGCGGCCAGGGATCGCAAACAGCCTTCGGCCCCCGCGCGGCAGGCAATTTGCTCACCCGCATCACTACCGGGTCGGCCATTGTCTTCATGTGCACTTCCATCTCGCTGGTAGTCCTCTATGTGCGCGCCAACGGAGGCTCCGGGGCTACCCACTCAGTAACTGACAGCGTCAAAACGGCTCCTGCGTCGACGCCCACCAAGCCCGCCAAGTAATTTGCGTCGCCGGGCTCTTGCCCGGCCGCATTGCTTCGCACCTCAACGCTGTGGCCCCTATCCACCGCCAGGGCTGGCAAGCAAAACGCCGTTGCAGCGCGCTGCTGTCAGTCATCGGCGCTGTTGCTGCCTGAGCTAACTTCTCAACCAATCGCGATTCTTCGGTTATCGCTCCCATACCTGCTCATGTACCCTAGGTGTTCATGAAGATTCGCTCGCGAGCTCCGCTTCGCATTGGCTTGGCCGGGGGTGGGACTGACGTTTCTCCCTACTGCGATGCATTTGGCGGCGCAATCCTCAACGCAACCATCGGCTACTATGCCTACGCAACTATCGAGCCGCTCGATGACGGTACGGTTGAGCTGGCTTCCGCCGATCGACAGGGTGCACAGAAGTATTCAAGCGACGCTCCCCTTGTTGCCGATGGCAATCTCGACCTGCTGAAGCACATTCACAACTACGCGGTCGAAAACTTCGCCGAGGGCGATCCCCTTAGTCTGCGCCTCACAACTCGCGCCGATGTTCCTCCAGGTTCAGGTCTCGGTGGCTCTTCAACCCTCACCGTCGCCGCTCTCAGGGCCTACGCGGAGTGGCTCAGCTACCCAATTGACGATTACGAGCTGGCCAATGCCGCCTATGTCGTCGAGCGCGAACGTGCCCAGCTTCGCGGAGGCCGCCAGGACCAGTACGCCGCGGCTTTTGGCGGTTTCAACTTCATGGAATTCGGTCGCGATGGACGTGTGCTGGTCAATCCGCTGCGCGTTGCACCATCGGTGGTCTCTGAGCTTGAGGCTTCGCTGCTGCTCTTCTATACCGGCCATTCCCGGTCCTCAGCCGCCATCATTGAGGAGCAGGCGCGAAACGTCGAAGCGGGCAACACTGCCGCAGTCGAAGCCATGCACAGCGTCAAACAGGAAGCCATTCAGATGAAGGAGTGCCTGCTCCGCGGCGACTTTGAACAGCTTCACCGGGTTCTTCGCAAAAGCTGGGACTCCAAAAAGTCCATGGCCAGCGGAATCGTGAACGAGAGAATCGAATTCCTCTACAATTGCGCGCTCGACGCGGGAGCTTACTGTGCGAGGATATCGGGCGCCGGCGGCGGCGGCTTCATGCTCTTTCTCACCGACCCCATGCGCCGGCTCCAGGTAGCCGACTCGTTGTCAAAGACCGAGTGCAACGGCGTCGTCTATGGATGCCACTTCACCCACACCGGCGCCCAGGCCTGGCGCGTGAAGTAGCGCAAGTAAGCGTAGGTGAAGAGGACGGGATTTACAGGCTGCGGAA
>Ga0206821_10085_pt1 | contig 23177 bp, 15 predicted proteins | sample Alteio_BWOrgCont_85_FD_152860 | JGI IMG/M metagenome (GOLD analysis project Ga0206821, IMG submission 152860) | Enriched cells from forest soil in Barre Woods Harvard Forest LTER site, Petersham, Massachusetts, United States -... | ecosystem: Environmental > Terrestrial > Soil > Temperate forest >...
TGCCGGCTGCCGTAATGTCCTCGATCAGCGGCACAGAAATCCGCCCATCCGGCCGCACCGACACCCCGCCCTCACTGAGGTCGGGGTTGCGGTAGACGAAAACACTGAGTTCGTCGCCCGAACCGATCACGTATTGGTCGTTCGGCACGGTGCCGGTCGCCTTGGCGTTGTCGGGCGTGGCAGCCGCGGCAACCGGCACGACCGGGGGCGAACCTCCGCCGGACGAACACGCTGCAACTGATAAAGCCGCAAGCGCCGCGGCGACAGCCAACACAGCCCGCATGAGGGAAATCACGACGTCTCCGAAATATTAACCCACCGAACCGGCCCGCCTGGTAGGCGCGGAAGGATTCGAACCCCCTCCTCTGCCATGTAACGGCAGCGCTCTGCCACTGAGCTACGCGCCTAGCTCCGGGGACCGCAAGCCCGAATTCGGGTGTGGCGGTCGCTCTCCGGTTTGTGATAGCGTTCTAACATGAGATGCGCGCCCGAGCAATCGAATAGGGCACGAAGCGGCGCACTTATATGCACGCTATAGTTGTGGAAGTTTTACCAAACAATTGCGTTTTGACGTCTGCCTGGCGACAGTTCACGATTTCGACAGCAGAAAGCTAAATGGTTTCAACCTTGAAGCTTTCCGGTCTACAGAGGTGAAACGTCGTGGTAAGCAGCTTGGGCATTTAAAATTGTGGACAACATGCGTCGTTCCGATGCATGTGCGGGGTTGCGACCTGTCAAGGTGGACCAGCCGGCTGATCGCCTGTGGTGCCGGATGCCACCTCAAGGGGTTTGCGCGGTGGAGATAGCAACCTCGGCGGTCTGTTCCGAGGGGAGAGTTGAATGACTCGGGTTCTGGGACGCTTTGTGTCACTCGAGATGGCCTTGCTGGGCCTATGCGAGTTGGCGCTGTCGTTCCTGGTCATCTACGCGATGCTGAATGCGCCGGGTGTGGTCCCTGTGCTGCTTGGCCACGCCAGTCTCGCGACGCCCGACACGGTGGCCGGCGACACGGCCGCCCTCGCCGCGCTGCTGGCCTGCACGGTCGTGCTCACTGCGGCGGCTATCGGCCTCTATCGACCCGAGATCTGCATCGAGCGGCGGCGCCTGCTGATGAATACCCTCGTCGCTGGCGTGCTCGCCTTCCCGGCCGTGCTCGTGGTCAGCACCAGCTTGAATGTCGGGCTGTCGCGTTACGCCCTTGTGTGGCTGACCAAGGTGCTGTTCGCCTGGCTTATCTGCATGGTCGCGAGCCGCCTGATATTCAACCGCGTCATGCGTGAGCGGTGGTTCGTCCGACGCGTTCTCGTCCTCGGCTCCGGACCTCGCCTCGCGCGCATCCGGCAGTTGACCAGTTCGGGCCGTGGGCGGTTGTTCGAACCGGTATTCGCTGTGGAAACCCCTGGTAAGGTAGAGTTCACCGAGGCGCCCTCGCCCGCTGCCCTCCGCCTCCAGCGCATTTGGGGCATTGTCGTCGCCGGAGCGTGCGACGACAGCGAGGCGTCCGCAGTACCGCTCCAGCAACTGCTGGATTGCAAGCTGAGCGGTGTGCCGGTGTTCGACGAGGCCGGCTTCAGCGAGCAGCAGTTGGGCCGCATCGACCTCGACAACGCGCGCGCCGATTGGTTGCTCTTTGCGGAAGGCTTCGCCAACGGGCGAATTACCAAAGCGATCAAGCGGGGTTCCGACATCCTTGTCAGCATGGTCCTGTTGATGCTGACCCTGCCGTTGGTTTTGCTGACGGCTCTATTGATCCGCCTGGAAAGCGCCGGGCCGATACTTTACCGCCAAACACGAGTTGGGCTGCACGGAAAGCCGTTCACGCTGCTGAAGTTCCGTAGCATGGCGATGGACGCCGAGGAGGCAGGCAAACCTCGCTGGGCGACGCAGCAGGACCCGCGTGTCACGCGTGTCGGCAGCTTTATCCGGCCAATGCGCATCGATGAGCTGCCGCAGCTCATCAACGTCCTACGGGGCGAGATGAGCCTTGTAGGCCCCAGGCCGGAACGGCCCATGTTCGTCGAGGAGCTGGCCCGCGCGATCCCATTCTACCGCGGGCGGAGCTACGTGAAGCCGGGCATAACCGGGTGGGCGCAGGTGAACTTCCCGTATGGCGCCTCGGTGGAGGACGCCAGGCAAAAGCTGTCCTATGACTTGTATTATGTGAAGAATCGTAGCTTGCTGCTGGACCTGTTCATTCTGCTGGCCACGATCCGGGTCATCTTGTTCCGCGAAGGCGCGCGCTGATCAGCGCGATGCGGGTTATGCCTCGTTCGGCGGCACGCATGACATTGGAAAGCGCATGACGCAATCGCCTTCGGCCCTGGTTTTGCTGCACGCGGGTTGCGGCGTGCTGTATCTGGGTCTGGCGGTGCTGATCCTGATCCGCCGCCCGTGGAGCCGGACTGGTATCTGGCTCGCAGGAGCATGTCTGGTCACGGCGGGCTGGGGCATCGCGGTTGCAGTAGCCGCCGGTTACAGCCACTTCGCCGGTCGTGGCATTTGGCTCGAAGTCGTGCGTTCGGACGTGCAGAGCCCATTCGGTGGGTTAGCCAGTTGGCTGGAAATCGCCCGTTCAGCGGCATGGTACGGCTTCATTTTACATCTGTACCGCCGGTCGGTCTCGGCACACCGCCAGATTCGGCAGGCGTTCACCACGATGGGCCTGCTTGCGCTGTTGCTGGTCGGCGGATTGCCGCTGATCGACATGCTGACGAGCCAGCCCTCCGCGACGCTCTGGTCGGCTGGCACCGCCATTCGGCTCGGCTTCGCGGTCTGCAACATCCTGCTGCTGGAAAACCTTTACTTCAACACACCGAGCGACGCGCGCTGGCACATCAACCTGCTTTGCGTCGCGCTCGGCGGCCTGTTCCTTTATGACCTGGTGCTCTACTCGGACGCCGCGTTGTTCCACCGCGTCTCCGGACCGTTGTTTGAGGGACGCGCCAGCACGGTCGCGCTTGCCGCGCCGCTGATTGCCATTGCCGCCGCGCGCAACCGGCGTTGGGCAATCGACATCCATGTCTCGCGCGACGTGGTGTTCCACACCGCGACCCTGGTGGTCAGCGGCATTTTCCTGCTGGGCCTCGCGGTCACCGGGGAGATCTTCCGCCGCGGCGGTGCCGAATGGGGCTACGTCGCCGAAGTCTCGCTGATCTTCGCTGGCGTGCTGACGATCGCCGTGCTGCTGACCTCCGGTTCTGCACGATCGCGCATCCGCTCGGTGCTGGTCGATAACTTCTTTAGCCACCGCTACGACTATCGCCGGGAGTGGATGCGGTGCATCGACACGCTCACTGCGCCAGCGGCTCACACCAGCCTGCCGGTGCGGGCAATCCAGGCCGTGGCCGAGGTGGTGGACAGTCCGGCTGGCGTCCTGTTCGTCCGCGCGCCGGACGAGGTTGCATTCCAGTGGGCGGGCTCGTGGAACATGCCGGCGGCGACACTGCCGATCCCACCGGGCCATGCGCTGCTTGGGGCATTCCGCGACGGCGAGTGGATCGTTGAGCTCGACAAACAGCCGCCGGTTTCCGAATGGACGGAAGAATTTGCACGGACCTGGCTGGCTGTTCCGCTCAATCACCGCGGCAGCCTTATCGGCTTTGTTGTGCTGGCGCGCTCGCGCGCCCAGTTCAAGCTGGACCGGGAGGTATTCGATCTGCTACGCATCATCGGGCGCGAGGTGGCCAGCAGGGTCGCCGAGCAACTGGCGGCGCAGGTATTGTCACAAACGCAGGAATTGCGCGAGTACAGCCAACGCTTTGCCTTCGTTATCCACGACATAAAGAATGTTTCCGGTCAGCTTTCGATGCTGCTTGCCAATGCCGAGGTTCACGCCGACAACCCAGAGTTCCAGCGTGACATGCTGGCGACGGTGCGCGCCTCCGTCGACAAGATCACGCGGCTGCTCACGCGCCTTCAGCCGGACCGACACGAACGCAGCCATACGCTCATTCGTCCGCTACAGCGGCTGCGCGACATCGTTGACGCCACATGCCTGGTCAGCGGCACACCAGTCGAGTTGTCCGACGATGGCGACGACGCCGGCGTGGCAATGGACCCTGAGTCGTTCGATGCCGTCGTGCAGCACCTGCTGAACAACGCTATCGAGTCATCCGGCAAATCCGGCCCGGTTCATCTGGTGTTGCGCCATGAGGTGCTGAGCGTTGTGGTCGACGTTATCGACGAAGGGCCTGGAATGTCGCCGGAGTTCATCCGGGACGAGCTGTTCCGACCGTTTGCCACGACGAAAGGCGGTGGGCATGGCATCGGCGCCTATCAGGCGCGCGAACTGCTGCGTGCGGCGGGGGGCGACCTTTTGGTGCTCAGTCGACGTCCGGGGGGAACCACGATGCGCCTGCTGCTGCCGGCGGTCCGCCTTACCGTCGGCGACGCCGCGACGCTGACGGCCTGACGGACAGCCATGGCCGCCAAGCCAAAGCTGCTGGTCGTCGAGGATGATGAGGGCCTGCGCTCGCAATATCGCTGGGCATTTCCGTCCTGCGATGTGGTGATGGCCGGGGCGCGGCCATCCGCGGTGGCCAACGTGCAAAAGGAGCGCCCGCCCGTCGTCATCATGGATCTGGGCTTGCCGCCCGATCCGGACGGTGTGTCCGAGGGGTTCGCCACTCTCGAGGAGGTGCTGCAAATCGCGCCGGAGACCAAGGTCATTGTCGTTACCGGCAACGGTGAGCGGAAGAATGCTCTGAAGGCGATCAGCCGGGGTGCTTACGATTTCTGCGAGAAGCCGGTCGAGTTGGAAGTGCTGCGCACGATCATCGATCGGGGGCTCAACCTGCATCGGCTGGAGGACGAGAACCGCCGCCTTGCCGCGATGCCGGCACGATCACCGATAGAGCGCATCGTGACGGCAAACCAGGCGATGCTGAAAGTCTGCCGCGATGTAGAAAAGCTCGCTGCGACACATGTGCCCGTGCTGTTGCTGGGTGAAAGTGGTACCGGCAAGGAGGCTCTCGCGCAGGCACTGCACGAGTTGGGGCCGCGGGCCAAACACCCCTTCGTCGCCATCAATTGCGGCGCGATACCTGAGAACCTGCTGGAGTCCGAACTGTTTGGCTACGAACGTGGTGCATTCACCGGCGCAGTGAAGCAGACGATCGGCAAGATCGAGAACGCCCATCATGGGACATTGTTTCTCGACGAGATCGCCGATTTGCCGCATCCCCTGCAGGTCAAGCTGCTGCGCTTCCTGCAGGACCAGATCGTTGAGCGGATTGGCGGACGCCAGCGCATACAGGTTGATGTCCGCATCGTCTCGGCGACCAATTCGAGCCTCGAGGATCGGGTGAACGAGGGCACGTTCCGTGGCGACCTGTTCTACCGGATGAACGCGGTCACGGTCCGCATCCCGCCGCTGCGTGAGCGGAGTGGCGACGCGCTACTGTTGGCGAACTACTTCCTGGGCCGTTTCAATCGCGAATTTGGCCGCAACATCCGCGGCTTCACCGAGGCCGCCACTGCGGCACTGTCAAGCCACGCCTGGCCGGGCAATGTGCGCGAGTTGGAAAATCGCATGAAGCGCGCGGTGGTGATGGCAGAGCGGCGGATGATCGACGCGACGGACCTGGAACTGGCGACCACGCCGAACACGGAAGCATTGCCGCTCGATCTGCGGGCTGCGCGCCTACGTGCCGAACGCGAAGTGCTGCAGCTAGCCCTGGCGCGCGCCAATGGGACGCTGTCGGTGGCAGCCAAACTGCTCGGCATCAGCCGTCCCACGCTCTATGGATTAATGGAAGTTCACGGCATCGAAATCGAGCCTGGCAAGTCCGCTGATGTAGGAGCGGACGTTGAGGAAACCAGGTTGGACATGGAATAAGGTCAAATAGCATGCGCTACCGGTCTCTTGGTTGGATCTTAACCGCGGTTTGGCTCGGCGTGCTGCCGATGACCGCGCACGCCGACGATCTCGCCGATGCACGCAAGGCGATTCAGAAGGGCGATCTGCGCGCGGCGCAGATCGACCTGCGTAATGCGGTCCGATCCGATCCCCAGAATGCCGAGGCACATTATTGGCTCGGCCGGGTCAGCCTTGACCTTGGCGATGCGGTAGCGGCTGAACGCGAGGCGCGCGCGGCGAGGGATCGTGGCTTCGACCCGCATCAGGCCGTACCGCTGCTCTCCCAGGCGCTGCTGGCGCAGCAGAAGTTCAAGGATCTGCTCAGCGATCTGCAACCCGGCGGCAAGGATGCCGTGCTGGACGCATCGATCCTGGTGGCACGCGGTTACGCTGAACTCGGGCTGAAGGACCCCGATAAGGCGCAGGCCAACTTCGCGCTCGCCGAACAGACCGCGCCGAACGCGGTGGAACCACTGCTGGCGAGTGCGAGACTGCTAGCATCCCGAGGTGATCTGGAAGGTGCGCTAGGCAAGATCGATCGGGCGATCAATGCTCAGCCGAAATCGACAGAAGCACTGCTGGCCAAGGGCGAAATCCTGCGGGCGAAGGGCGATATCACTGGCGCGCTGTCCGTGTTGGACCAGATGCTGACCGATCAGCCAGGCAACATCCGTGCACTGCTGGATCGCGCCGGACTGTTGATCGCCGCCAAGCAAATGGACAAGGCGAAGGCCGACATCGATGCGGTGATGAAGGCGACGCCCGGCAATGTGCAGGCGATGTATCTGACGGCGGTGATGCAGACGGAGGCCAAGGACTACAAGAACGCTGATACGACGCTTGACAAGATCAGTAGCTTCATTCCGCGCCTGCCGCGTGCTTACTTCCTGCAGGCTGTCGTCAAGGAACAGCTTGGCCAGAATGCACAGTCAGAGGAGGCGATCCGGCGCTACATCGCGCGAGCGCCCAACGATCTGGCGGCGTATAAATTGCTGGCCCGGCTGGAATTCGCCAAGCGGCGCCCAGACCTCGCTGCCGACACGCTGTCGAAGGTCATTGAATCCGGTCACGGTGATGCGGAAGCTTATGACTTGCTCGGCCGCGCCTACGCGGCGACGGGACGCGCCGATGATTCGGTAAAAGCGTTCCAGAAGGCGGAAGCTCTGGCGCCGAACGACGTTGGCCTGCAGACACGCCTGGCGAGCGCGCGGATGGGCGCGGGTGAGGCCGATGCAGCAATGGGCGATCTTGAGCACACCCTGCAACTGGCGCCGACGGCGCCGCAGGTTGGCGAGGCGCTGTTCTTCGCGGCGCTGGCGACTGGCGATCTGAATAAGGCCGCCAACGCCATCGACCAGGTTCGTACCGCCCAAGGCGCAACGCCGGTGGTGGAAAACCTCGAGGGACTCCTGAAGCTGGCGAATCTCGACCTTGACGGCGGCAAGGCCAAGTTTCAGGACGTCCTGACGAAGCATCCCGATTTCCTGCCGGCGCAAATCAATCTCGCGCGCGTTGCGGCAATGCAGGGCAAATCGGCCGATGCCGAGCAGATCCTCTCCGGCATTTTGGACAAGAACCCAGCATCCGAGCCAGCACTGACCATGCTGGCAGCGCAATACGCGCAAACCAATCGGATGCCGCAAGCCATTGCGCTTCTGGACAAGGCGCATAAGGCACAGCCCGCCAACACCAGGCTCCTTACCAGCCTCGGCGATTTGTATATCCGCTCTGGGAAACCGGCTGAGGCACTGGCGCTGGTCAACAAGGAGAAGGGTGTCGACAGCAGCGTGGATCTGCTGAACCTGAAAGCGGCTGCATTCATGGCGCTGGACCAGAAGGATCAGGCACGCGACACGTACAGTCAGATGCTGAAGGTCGATCCGACCATACTCACGGCACGTCGCGCACTGGAAGGCTTGCTGTTGCAAGCCGGCGATTATGAGCACGCGCGCAACCTCATCAAGGAAGGGTTGGTGGGCAACCCGCGCAACTACCAGCTCTACCAGGACTACGTGATGGTCGATCTGAAGGCCGGAGGTGTCGATACGGCGGTGGCAACTGCCAAGCAGCTCCAGGAGCAGGATCGCGACTTCCAGCCGGCGCGCGCGCTCATTGGCGACATCTACGAGGCAGCGAACCGACCGGCGGATGCCGTGCAGGCATACCAAGAGGCATTGACTGCGGCGCCGTCCCAAATGTTGGAGGCACGGCTGGTTGCCGCATTGCTGCGTACCGGTCAGGGAGCCGCAGCGATGAAGGCCGCCAGCGATTGGATAGCCCAGCACCCCGATGACATGGTTACGCTGGAGCAGCTCGCCGATCTGCAGATCATGGCAAAGAAGTACGACGACGCCGTGAAGAATCTGCTGCTGGTGCTTGCCAAGAAGCCGCATGATCCGATCGCCTTGAACAATCTTGCCTGGGTTTATTCACTTCAGGGGAACAAGCGGGCCGAAGCGTTGGCACAGCAGGCCTATATCCTGTCCCCTGGTGGTCAGACCGCCGATACGCTCGGTTGGATTCTGGTTTCAGGCGGCGATGCTCAGCGTGGCACCCCGCTGCTGCGTCAGGCTGCGGCGCAGGCCGGAGGGGATCCGCGTATCCTCTACCACTATGCTGTTGGCTTGAAGGACACCGGCCAGAAAGATGAGGCCGTTAAGCTGCTGACCGCAGTGGTTGCGAACAAGGGTCAGTTTGACGAGAAGGCCGATGCTCAAAAGCTACTCGACGAACTGAACAAGGGATGATGGGTAGCGGGATAGCGGCACAGCGGAAGCGGCGCATCAGGTAAGACATGCGCTCGCTTGCCCTGTTTTGTGAGCTGGCCATGCTGCTGCCCGTCACGCTGGTGCAGCCATTTGTTGGCGTGATCCTGTGGTCATGGATCTCGTTCATGAATCCGCACCAGCTTGTCTATGGCGGTATAGCGCGCGCGATACCGTGGGCGCTGATCATCTTCATCTGCACCATGCTTGGCTGCTTTATCGCGCGCGAGCCGAAGCGGTTCCCGTTCAATGCGGTGACCTGTTTCATCATGGCGTTCCTGGTGATGATCAGTCTAACCACCGTCGTCGCATTGGCGCCGATGGATCAGGTACTTGCCAAATATCTAACGGTCTTCAAGGCGTTCCTGTTCCTGCTGATGACCGCAGCGCTGACGACAAGCCGAGAACGTATCCACGCTTTGGTATGGATTATGGCTCTGTCCCTCGCCTACTTTGGCATCAAAGGTGGGGCGTTCACCTTGCTCCAGGGAGGGTCCAACCGGGTGTGGGGACCGCCGAATACCATGATCTCCGACAACAATCAGCTAGCTGTCGGCCTGCTGGTAGCCGTGCCGTTGATGAACTATCTGCGGAGCGAATCCAAGCATGCCCTGATCCGATGGGGATTTGCCGGCACCATCGTACTGACGGTTTTTGGCGTCGTAGGTACTTATTCGAGGGGAGCATTACTTGCGCTCTCGGCCATGAGCCTCATACTGTGGTGGAAGACCTCCAACAAGCTCATGTCTGGTGTCGTCCTTTTGGCCCTTGTGGGAGGCGCGATCGCCTTCATGCCGGCCGATTGGGTCGCGCGGATGCATACCATCCAGAATTATCAGGAAGACGGATCCGCGCAGGATCGACTGCAAATCTGGCACACGGCCTGGGTGTTGGCCACGTCGCGGCCGCTGACGGGGGCCGGCTTCTTCGCGACCTACTCGCAGCCCATCGTCGATAGGTTCACGCCGGGAACAGAATCCCGCGCAGTGCATAGCATCTGGCTCGAGGTCCTCGCCGAGCACGGGTTCCCAACATTCTTTATCTTTGTCGGCATCATCATCGGCGGCGCGGTCTATGCGCGTCGGGTCATCAAGCAGGCGACAGGTGTACCTGGTCTCGAATGGTGTGTGCAACTTGCTAAGATGTCGCAAGTGTCAACGGTGGCATATATTGTCGGTGGGAGCTTTCTGTCATTGTCCTACTGGGACTACTACTTCACGATTGTTGTCGTGATTTCCGCGGTCTATGAGCATGTGAAGGCCGCATTGGGACAGACAGAAACCAAGTTCGGGCCGGCGCGTTTGGCGCTGACTCAGTTGACCAGGCAGGCGTGACGAATGGACAGTACTCTTTTTTTGTTGGTCATGATCGGCTGTGGTTGGTTGGCAATCTGGTGCTGCGTCGATCACTCTAAGCTAGCCCGAGCATGGTGGCCCTTTGACATCAGAACACACCAGCCAACGGATATGTTGGTACCAAACGGGCAACGACAGCGAACTGTGCAACCGAACAAGTCGCGGAATCCGAACCGGCAATGGCCGCGATCCAACTCCTGACGTTTTCCACGCTGTATCCAAATAACGAGCGGCCAAACCACGGCATATTCGTGGAAAACCGTTTGCGTCAGCTACTCACCACAGGCTCGGTCAGTAGTACCGTCGTCGCTCCGGTACCGTGGTTCCCCTGCCAGTGGTCATGTTTCGGCGACTGGGCATTGAACGCCGGAGTGTTGCATCGCGAGGTTCGCAATGGCATTGCGGTGCACCATCCTCGCTTTCCTGTCATCCCACGGTTTGGCATGGGGGTAGCACCATACCTGCTGTATCGCGGTGCTTGGCCGGCAGTTCGGTACCTACTTGCTGATGGTCAGCGCTTTGACGCAATCGATGCGCACTACGTGTATCCAGACGGCGTCGCGGCGGTATGGCTCGGCCAGCGTCTGGGTCTGCCGACCGTTATTACAGCGCGCGGCACCGATGTGAACCTGATCCCGCGCTACGCCATGCCGCGTCGGCTGATTCGGCAGGCGATTAGGGGGGCCGCCGCGCTAATCGGCGTCAGTGCCGCCATAAGGACCGCGCTGTTGGAACTCGGCGCCCCGCCGGACAAGGTGACCGTACTACGCAACGGCGTGGATCTTGAACTGTTTCGGCCCTTGGATCGCGTCGCAGTGCGTGCCGCACTGGGACTGACTCGCAATACTCTGATTTCGGTTGGCCTGCTCATCGAACGCAAAGGACACCACCGGATTATCGAAGCAATGCAACGGCTGCCGAACTTCGATCTACTCATCGTCGGTGACGGTCCGGACCATGACCGTCTCGCCAGCCTCGTCAAGCGGCACGAGCTTGAGGCTCGTGTCAGACTACTTGGCAGCCGGCCACACACCGAACTAACCCAATACTACAGCGCGGCAGACGCACTTGTGCTAGCGTCGAGCCGTGAGGGTTGGCCGAATGTCCTGTTGGAAGCAATGGCGTGTGGCACGCCTGTCGTGGCCAGCAACATCTGGGGCAATCCCGAAATTGTGCAGGGACGCGAGGCTGGCTTGATCATGCGAGATAATACACCCGAAGGCATAGCCGCCGCCGTGCTGCACCTATTCGATAAACTGCCATCACGATCAGAGACGCGTGCCTATGCGGAGCGGTTCTCCTGGGACGCCACCACCGAAGGACAGATAGCCCTTTTCAGCAACGTCCTAGCAACACATGCATCGAGAAAAGGTCTCGATACCAGCCATCAGCACGCGAACATCAATGGTAATCGGATATGTTAACGATGCGGCTCTTCCTGTTGATCGTGCTTATTACGTTCGCCCAGTGCGCTCCCGTTCATTTTGGCAGAGGTTCGCCGCCAGCCGGCGCTGGGCAATTTTCTGCACAGCGTACAGAGCCCAGTCGTTCGGAGATGATACCAAGCATTGCCGCTAATCCCGTTGGCGATCCTGCCTTAAGCTGTGGAACTGGCGCCCTGACCTGCTTTCGTGTTACCCCGCCAGTTGGGACTAACGGTCCTTACCCTATTACGTTTGGTGAGCCTTTCGCTCCCGGCGACGTTCCCGCTGATGCAACACTCACAGGCCGTACCAGAAGTGGCGAAACGGTCTCTATTCAGATGGATGAGCCGAGTTCCTTCGATGACCATTCGTTGCGCTTTGCCGTGCTGAGCGCAGTTCTGCCGACATTGCCTGCAAATGGCGAGACGATATCACTATTCGTCGAGCACAGTGGCGGAGCGCCAGATACACCACGGCAGCAACAGGTAGACCTCGCCTTAAGTCACGACACCCGCGTGATACTCGATGTCTATTCGGCGCAAGTCACTGTGATTACTCCGGGCAATCTAGCGACAAATGGATCGCAGACAGCTTTCAGCCAGGGCGATACGGTAACCGTGCATCTCGGTGACAAGACCAGCGAAACATTCACCGTGACTGTGGCAGCCAGCGAGGCTGGCAGCAGTTACGCGGCACGGCACACGCTGGCTCTACAATTGGTCGACGCCATCAACCGCAGTTCGCACTACCTAGCCTACGCGGTGTCATATGGGGTAGCGGCCTATGTAACGACGCGCGATGGCGCAGGCCCATTCACGGCCACGGTTGAGACAACGTCATCTGCTCCCGTCACCGTAACCAACGTCCAGGAATACGTGTCACCTCAGCGGTACTCCGCATCCAGTCGCGCAATGTTACAGGAAGCCGAGCAGAAAGGTACGCTCCATACTTGGCTCTCTGGGCCGATCACCAGCGAGTTTATGCTTGCTGCGCCATTAGCGACTGAGAGCGGCGCGCCGCACGCTCGATTGATGGCGCGCATGAACGTTCGTGCTTATCAGGCACCACAGCAAGTGCGTACGGACGTTGTTGTGGAAGATATTGGGGCATTCGACTCCCCCCTACACGACTGGCAATACGACGTAAAAATAGATCAGGATGGCAAGGAGGTGTTTCATCAGGACAATGTTACCCAGTATCATCAAGGTCGTTGGCACAAGATAGTATGGTCTGGCGCAACGGTAGAGGCTGGCGTGCAGTACGAGAGGCGATACTTTTTGAATAGCCGTGTCGTACCGCACTATGATAGCGCTTTCACTGTACCGAACGGCTCAATCGAAGAGGAGGTCAAGCGACTTGACCGCAGTAATAGCGGACTTATGGGCAATGCCCTCGTTACGCTGTATTTTCCGACCACTGGCGCACGCTCCGACATCGGTCCCCTACCGGACTGGACGGTGTTGTATCTGATGAGCATGGATTCACGGGCGCGCGCTGTAATGCTTGCTAATGCTGACGCCAGCGGCAGCACACCCATCCACTTCCGCGATAGGAGAACCGAGCTGCCTTTGAGGCTCGATGACGTTTTGCAGATTGCCTCGAGCGCAGACAGACCGGAAACGGCGCTGCATACCAGCTATGACTGGACGCCCTGGTTCCTCGATGGCGCGCATCAACCATCGCTGGTTTATGTCCCATATCTGGTTACGGGTGATGAATACTATCTGGAGGAAATACAGTTCTGGGCAAATTGGAACATGCTGCAATTGCCCCACCGAGACGCCGCGGGTATCGTGGTAAACCAGCTCCAAGAGCGCGGCCAAGCCTGGAGTTTGCGTGCCCTGGCTGATGCTGCGTACATCACGCCCGACACAAATCCGCTCAAGGGTTATTTTGTAGCAAAGTTATCAAATAACATCGCCTCTGTCCTACGACGCTATGCGCAACGTTCCAATCCTCTCGGACTCGATGTGATAGTTGGAGGGGATTCTCTCGCGCCCTGGGAGCTCGGCTATCAGATCCTGACGGTTTCCCAGGTCGCGGCGCAAGGCAATTCAGGTGCAAGGACATGGCTAAGTTGGCTTGGCCAGTTGGCTGTCGGATTGTGGACGAATGAACAGAATGGCTACTGCCGTATGCACGCTCCCGCTTACTGGCTCAAACTTCGGCAATCGCACGACGCACCACTGTTCACGACTTGGTCCCAACTCTACAAAGCTAATTTCCCTGATGAGGCGGAATGCCCTACAATGTGGCGTAGTCGTTATTATGCTCAAATCGCGAGGGCTTCAATGGCTGCGTTGAGCGATTACCAAGTGTCCGGCGCGCGCGAGGTATACAATTTCCTCGCCAGTCATCGATCGGACATGCTGTCGGATGCGGCTTGGCAAATTACCCCACGTTAGCACGTGGCCTGGGTCCTTTTTGTTTGGGACATGCCGAAGGGCGGAGGTTAGCACTGGCATGCCAGATCCTTTGCAACATAACTGCGTAGCATCATCGCTAGTCTCTCTGCGAGGACAGTCTTGGAACAATGCCCTTCGGCAAAACGTCGAGCGTTGCGGCCAAGCCGCTCACATGTCTCTGGTTCGCGCAGCAGACGCACGATAGCGGCTCTCAGAGCGTTAGGATCGCCGGCAGGAACAACGATGCAGTTCTCATCGGGCAATAGAAAATCCCGAATGCCATCGGACGAGCTGACAATGACCGCCTTACCCATCGAGAATGCTTCCGCCAGTGTGGTGACACCGCTGGCATTCAGCGTGTCGGGCTTCAGCGGCAATATCACGAAACGGCATCTCCCGTAGAGCTCCCGGAACGCAGGGTAATCGAGCCGATCTGCTATCTGCCGGACGTACTGATCTCTCCGCCGATTCATTGGCAAGGCAGCCCTCGTCTTGATGACAAGTTTGACGTCAAGGTCATCAATCGCATCGAGCAATGTGGGAAAATCGCGCCCGGGGTCGTCGCCAACCGCAAGCAGATAGGGTTCCAACCCGCAGTCCCACGGTCGGTAGAATGCTGTGTCGATAGCGTAACCTGAGACCACTACCTGGACACCCGGTCCGCAACGTTCCGCGATGTGCCGGACCTGACCCGAATTTATCGCGATGACTGCCGTTAACCGTGGGAGCACATAATCTTGTATTCGCTTGCGTAACCTCCACCGTGTCGCAGGAGAGAGGTCCCAGATCAGGATCGGCGTCTTGAAACGGAACAATCGGCGCAGCAGAATGGGTAGGGCTGCACTGCCGTCGCCAGCACTGATCAGCAAGTCATAATCGCGGCGATACAACAGAACTTTTAGGGCGCGGTATGGGTCTAACGATCGGTAGAACGAATGCCACCTAGCTAGGGGGTTTAGCGGCCAGGGTGTGGGATCCATGATATCGACGTCGACACCATGTTGTGCAAGTATCTGCCAGAAATCGAAGGGATTTGGCTGCTCGCCTGGAACGTAGTTCGTTTGCAACGCAAGTCTCGGGTTCGGCACAAGCAGCAGTACACGCAATCGACCTGAGCGCTTGCCGCAGCAGATAGTCGTCATAGTCTGATTTTCCAGCGTGCCAATAAGCTCCTACCGGCCGCACGTAGAACACCAAGCGCATAGTACTCGGCCCCAGGCGGCCTCCCTGCTGCGAGCCACGCCACTAATACGACTGTTGCGTAACTAACTACGCCCACGAAGGCCTCAAGCACCATGCCGGTCGATCCGACAGGCAACTGGTCGGCACCACGGCACCATCGTTCGGTAAGCAGCACCGTGATGGTCATGATGGTTACTCCGAACAAGCAGCGCCAGTTGCTGTACAACAGGGTGGTGGCGCTGACATGGAAGCGACGGAAGGTCACAAACAAATACATGATCTCGTCCAGGATGCTGGATGTGGCGGCGGCAAGCGCTCCTCCCAGCAGGCCGAAGCGGGTTACCAAGGCAACCATAAGGACAAGGCGAACAATCAGCGAGACCGAGACGATGCGCCACTGGATTGCCTGCAGCCCATATACGGTCAAAAGCGTGCCGCTTATGGTGGCAATTACCTTCAGTATACCGACGAGGGCAAATATCTGAATGACTGGGACTGCGGGTAGCCATCGCACGCCGAAAGCGATACGGACCAGCGGTTCGGCGACCAAGGCAATGCCCATGCTCGCAGGCATGCTCACCAAGAGTGCGGCGGAAATCACACGGAAGTACGCGTCAGAGATATTCTCTGCCCTGTTTCGCAGACTGGAAAAGCTCGGGAACAATGCGCGGGATAGCGGCATAACCAGCTCGACGGACGCAGCGAACCCTATCTCCCAACCCATACTATAAATACCAAACTGCGCTGGGCCAAGCTGCCGACCTATGACGAACGCGTCTATCCGCTCCCTGACCAGGGTCGTGGTCGCCAGCACCCAGGCCCAAGTGGAAAAGCCGAGCATTCTACGCCAAGCGAGCAAGGAAAAACTCGGACGGTACGGGTGCATCATATAGGACAGCGCCGCCCTCAAACACTTGGTAGTTAATATGCCTACGACCAATGCCCAATAGCTCCGCAAGGACCACGCCGCGATCATGCCAAGGGCAATCCCGGCAATACGTGGTACCACGAACAGGACGAACTCCTTATCGAATGCCAACGCGCGGTTGAATTCGACGATGCCGATATTCTCGAGCGAGCTCAGCAGCATGGCTGCGGCCAGCGCCATCATGATGTATATGAGACGTGGATCGCCGAAGAAAGCTGCCACTGGCTGGGCTGCGAGCACCAGGACAAGGGCCGTGAGCACTCCACGCAATGCATTCAGGGTAAAGCCAGTGTCGTACATAGCCTTATCGAGCACTGCTTCACGAATCAGCGCTGCGCTGACACCGATTTCGCCGAGTGCGTCGACCGCCTGCGAGAACGAAGTGGCGATCGCGACCAGTCCGAAATCGCCAGGCACCAGCAGGCGCGCCAGGACAAGCATGTTGGCAAAGCCGAGGAGGCGCGTCGCGAATCGCCATCCGACAATCCAGCCGGCGCCTCTAGCTGTAGCCACGGCGAGGGGAACTGGTCGTTCAGGCGACTCCACGATCCTGCGGTCTCCCCGATCTCGATGATCGCGCCGACATGTAGCCGAGGCCATGCCACATGCTCAATAACATGATGCGTCAGGCGGGCGGTATCGCACTGATCGCTACACCTCGATCTCGGGACAGTACTGCGCCAGCGAGGTCTGCCGCACTATGGCAAGTATTCGGCCCTGATCCTCGCGGGTCAATTCCGTGCGCCAGCGGTTCATTGCCGCCGTCGTATCCTTGAGCACCTTGTAGTAGCGGTCCCGGCCGCTGTGTGTCGTGCTGCGCCGAATGAAATCCTCGGTCTGGGGGTCCCAGTCCAGTCCGACGAAGTCAAACAATGCGCGCGATTCCTGGGCCGGTTCGGCACCAAGCTGCTGATAGCTCACCACCCGTACCGTCTCGAGGCCGGCCAGATCGCCGATTGCCCGCTCATTCAGGATCGCCCAGTTCCACGCAAGTTGCTCCACCGCCGGCAGGGAACTGAATAGCTGGCGCGTCAGCCCATATTGCAAAGCCTGCTGCGTCTGGAGGACTTCGCCAACTGGCACCGTGTCCTCAAACTTGCTCAGTTTGGCGCCCCGCAGCATGGAGGCGACCTGACCGAATGGATCGCGCAGGATGAAGATGATCCTTACACCGGGCAGTGCTTCGGCAAAGAGCCGAGCGCGACCGCGCGAACTGACCGACTTGATTACCACACGAATTTCAGGGTGGCGCGCCGCATCAAATGCGTCGGGAATCCGAACATTCCTCACCAACTGCCGCGCACCACCTGCCAACTCAGCTATGCGCAGGCCATATACGAAAGCCGACCGAGCCCGCGACTGGATTGCGCCATAATAGTGTTTGCGGAACATTGGTATCGATCCCGCGCTCTTCAGAGTGGCGATATCCATCAGTTGTCGCAGATATGCCTCCGCAGCGTCCCTGTAACGGGGGACCTCCTCAGGCGTACACATCCAGGGAAGAGTATCAGTTCGTAGTACCGTGTCGGGTTCATGCCGGTACAGGACGTTCGGGTGACTGTCAAAAATCTTCGCCAACCATGATGTTCCCGAGCGCGGCGCGCCCAGAATCAGGATCACGCGTGAGCTGGGTAATTCCGACAATTTCATCTACGTCTCACTCTGCCAAAGAGAATCTGCTTCCGCTTATCAAGCAGCCAGGGTTGGCCCTTTGACAAGGGGCATCTCACTTGGCTCGGCTTGATTCGAATCTCGCCTGAAGATCTCCGCCTGGGGTGACACCACCGAGCTGTTGATATGGCTCTTCCTGTTGGGCTGATCTTCGGGCTTGCGCCTGGGACAAAGTCGTCAGCATACTGACGATACCGCCGCAGCGAGAGCCAAGACACCGAATTCATGTGGGACTGGAACACCTTCTTCCACTACCTGCATAGCGCATACCTCATCAAGGGCGCCGGCATTTCACTCGCGCTGTCGGTTGGCGCCATGGCTATCGGCCTGGTGTGCGGGACCATCGCGGCGCTGATGCGTCGCTCGCGTCACCGACTGCTGCGTGATCCCGCATCGTTCTACATCTGGCTATTCCGCGGCACACCGGTACTTGTGCAGCTCATCATCATCTATACCGGCCTGCCCCAGCTTGGCATCAAGCTTGGCGTGGTGTCCTCGGCGTTGATCGGCCTTGGCGTGAACGAAGGTGCCTATCTCGCCGAGATCATCCGCGCCGGCATCTCCGCCGTCCCGCGCGGCCAATTCGAGGCCGCACGCGCCATCGGCATGACACGCGCGACAACGATGCGCGTGGTGGTGATGCCACAGGCCCTGCGCATTATCATCCCGCCCCTCGGGAACGCCTTCAACGGGCTGATGAAAACATCGTCGCTGGCGTCGGTGATTTCGATGGAGGAACTCCTGCGCCGCACCGAACTGCTCATCCAGGTGCAGTTCAAGGTGCTGGAGATCTTCATCGTCGCTGCCTTGTATTATCTGCTGCTCACCACACTATGGGGCTTCGTGCAGCAGCGGCTGGAGGCACATTTCTCGCGTTCCGTGACGGCATCGGACCGATCGCGCGGCCAGGCGCCTCAAATCATGAAGTTCGATGCTGTCTTGTCGCATGACGCCACTTAATTGCTCCAGCCTGATGGTGGAAGCCGTCGGGATCCATAAGTACTTCGGCGATCATCATGTTCTACGCGGCGTGGACCTCAATGTGCGCCAGGGCGAGGTGGTGGTGATCGTCGGGCCAAGCGGCAGCGGCAAGAGCACATTCCTTCGCAGCCTGAACCATCTGGACGCACCGGATCAGGGGTCGGTCCGCATCGACGGCGAGTTGCTCGGTTACCGGCCCGGCAACAAGGGCATGATCGCCGTCTCCGACTCCGTGCTGTCGCAGCAACGCCGCCACATCGGCATGGTCTTTCAGCAATTCAACCTGTTCAGCCACATGACCGCGTTGGAGAACGTCATGTCCGGGCCACTGCAGGTGCTGCGCAACAACAAGGCAACTGCGGCCAAAGAGGCCCGCAAACAACTTTCGTTGGTGGGACTGGAGGACAAGGCGGCGTCATACCCGGAGCAGCTTTCCGGTGGGCAACAGCAGCGTGTGGCAATCGCGCGTGCGCTGGCGATGCACCCCAAAGTCATGCTGTTCGACGAACCCACGTCGTCGCTGGATCCGGAGATGGTGGCCGAGGTCCTGCAGGCTATGCTGGCGCTTTCCCGGCAAGGCATGACGATGATCATCGTCACTCACGAGATCCAGTTTGCCAACAAGGCAGCCGATAGAATCCTGTTCATGGAAGACGGCCAGATTGTCGAGCAAGGCAGTCCGGCTGAGCTGATCGCCAATCCACGCAACGAGCGCACGCAGAAATTCCTCCGGCTGGTGATGGGCCGAGGCGACGAATGACACTGCATCTGGCTCTGTCGCTGGCTGGCAGCGGCTATCATCCGGCATCGTGGCGCGTTTCGTCGCTGCCGCGTGTGCCGAGTGCCAGGGCCTATCAGTCACTGGCACGCAGCGCGGAGCGTGGCCGGCTGGATGCGGTCCTTCTGGGCATTCCGGTCGAGGGTAGCCTCGACCGTGTCAACACTATGCAGCTTGACCCGCTACCGTTGCTTGGCTCGCTGATCGGCGTCACCAACAGTATCGGTCTCGCTGCACTCTGGACTGTCGATTTCACCGAGCCATTCCACATTGCGCGTGTGTTCGCCACGCTCGATCACTTGTCGTATGGGCGCACGGCCTGGATCGCTGACATGTTCAATACCGAGCCGCTGCTGCCGCTGATCGGCAAACCGCGTGAAACCGATGACCTGATGACTTATTGCGCGCGCGCCGGTGAATTCATCGATGTTGTCAAGGAATTGTGGGATAGCTGGGAGGACGAGGCGTTCGCGCTGGACAAGATCAGTGGCACTTTCGTGGACCCTGACCGCGTGCATCCGATCAACCATGATCACAGGTTCTTCAACGTTCGTGGCCCGTTGAATCTGCCGAGGCCGCCGCAAGGTAATTCAGTACTGGTGCTGAGGGATCCGCCAATGGCGACAGCTCGACAGTTCGTGTCGACAGTTGCGGATGTCATCCTGATCGATGGCCCGTCCGCGACCAGATGTCACGAATTGCGTTCGCTTGCGGCGGGTCGCGACGTGCGGATTCTCGCAAACCTGCTTTGCGTGCTTGATGAGACGGAAACTGCGGCACATGAGCGCGCCGCAATGCTCGACGAAATGGTGACACCGGGCACTGATCATGCGCGCTTCGTGGGAACACCAGCGCAGCTAGTCGACTACTTTGCTACCTGCCAGCAGCAGCGGGCCTGCGATGGATTCAACCTGCTACCCGCCGTATTGCCGGACGATGTGGATCGGATAATCGACGCTGTTATCCCCTTGGCACGCAGCCGCCGAATGTTCCGCTCCGAATATTCAGGCACGACTTTGCGCGAACACCTTGGTTTTGCTCGGCCGCGAAGCCTGTACGCCGGAGCGCAGTTTGGATGATGCGAAAGCAATTGCATCTCGGGCTGTTTATCTATCCAGCCGGTCATCACATTGCATCCTGGCGGCATCCCGCGGTGGATGCAGGAAGCATCGCCGGCATGGACTACTACCGACGCGCAGCGCAGAGCGCGGAACGTGGCAAGTTCGACCTGTTCTTCATTGGCGACATGCTGGCCGCACGCGAAAAGGATGGACGGGTCGTTCGCGAGGGTGGCCTCAACAACATCGACTCGATTTCGGTTACGTCCGCAATCTCCGCCGTGACCGAGTGCCTAGGCTTGGTCGCGACTCTGTCCACGACTTATAATGAGCCCTACTACATTGCCGAACGCTTTGCCTCGTTGGACCATATCAGTAATGGCCGCGCGGGCTGGAATATCATCACCACAGCCAACGACGACGCGGCCTATAACTTCGGTCAGAAGAGCCACATGGAGAAGACACTTCGCTACGAGCGGGCGAAGGAGTTTGTGGATATCTGCACGGCGCTCTGGGACAGTTGGCAAGACGATGCGTTGGTTGCCGATGCATCGCGCGGCCTTTTCGCTGATCCGGACAGGATACATCCAATCGACCATCACGGCCGCTTTTTTTCCGTGCGCGGCGCACTGAAACTGCCGCGCCTGCCGCAAGGTTGGCCCGTACTCATTCAAGCCGGCGGTTCGCCGTCAGGCACAGAGTTCGCTGCGATGGTCGGCGAAGCGATCTTTGCCGCACAATCGAAACTCGACGAAGCGAGGGCATTCCGCAATGCGGTGATGGAGCGGATGCCGAAGTACGGGCGCTCGCCCGATAGTGTGAAGATACTCCCTGGCCTGTCACCGATCGTCGCGTCCACCGAACAGGAAGCCAGACGCAAGGAAGCTGAACTCGACGAGCTCATTCTACCTGCCGTGGGCGTATGGATGCTCAGCGAGCAGATGCAGTTCCGGCTATACGGCTACGACCTCGATGGGAAATTGCCAAGCGAGGAAATCCGCGCATCTGGTCAGGCATTCACGCCCCGCGTAGTGAACCTGATGGACCGCGCTGACCGGGAAGGCCTTACGGTACGGGCTTGCGCCAATATCGTCGCAAAATCGCGTTCACATGGAACTTTCGTCGGTACTGTCGAAGGACTGGTCGACTACATGCAGCTCTGGCTCGACACCGGCGGCTGCGATGGCTTCAACATCATGCCTGCTTACTTCCCCGACGAACTGGACGTGTTCGTCGATGAGGTCGTGCCGGCCCTACAACGCCGCGGCCTGTTCCGCACGGAATACGCCGGCACCATGTTACGCGACCACCTGGGCCTGCCATACCCACAACACCAGGCCTACTGAGATTGCGGCGGGCAATCCGGGGGCGGGAGCGGACCGGTGGTAACTTTATACGGCCCAGGCAGCAGACAATGGCCGTACGGTTTGAAGATCTTCTCGAACGTGCCGTCCGCATGGAGTTCATTCATCGCCTTCACCACCGCGTCGGCCAGCGCAGGATCCTTGAATGCCAGAGCCTCCGCGTGCGGATCATAACCCGTCAGGGCAATGCGGAAAAAATCCTGACCCTTCTTGCGATAATAGAACGCTTGCTCGGTTCCGATGAATGCACCATCGACTTGCCCAGCCGCCAGGGCCTGCAGCACGTCGGCATAGGTGCTGAAAGTATGGATGTCTATCGGCGGCTTCCCGGCTTTCTGTAGCGCCTCGCTTGCTGTCTGTGCGTCTTTCAGATCGACCGTGCCAAGCTCCACCGCGAACGGCTTACCAGAGAAATATTCCGGTCCGGTGATCGCATCGGTATTCTTCTTCTGCACCACAATCGACATTGTCGAGGCGCCATAGGGCACCATCAGCACCTGTGACGCACGCTCCGGGGTATAAAACATGAAGGAGTCGATCAAATCGATCCGGCCTTCCTTCAGGACAGGAATCATTGTGGCAAACTGCGTACTTTGAAAGTCCATCTTCAGACATAGCCGCGCGGCAATCGCATTCCCGAGGTCGACATCCAGCCCGATGATGTTGCCGTCATCATCGATGTATTGAATCGGCGCCACCGTTGGATTGATCGCCGCAATCAGCATTCCCTTGCGCGCCAATGGCGGATGCCCAAGCGTCGGCGTACAGTTGCTTTGCGCCATCGCGGGCGCCATGCCCAACGCGCCGAGTATGGCTGCGATCACCCAGTATTTTGTCATTGTTCCCCCACCCACTCCGCGCGCACATCAACGGCACGCAGCCCTGCCCCAACGTTGCCCACAATCATCGGATTGATTTCCAGATCGATCAAACGCGCTCCCAGATCAACTGCCAGCCAACTGAGACGCACCAATGCATCGATCACCGCCTCTACGTCGCTCGGAGGATTGCCGCGCCATCCGTCGAGCAATCTCGCAATGCGCAGCCCACGCACCATTCGCGATGCGGCGTCATGCGACAGCGGCGCCGGCGACGAGACAACGTCCTGCAGCAGCTCAACCAAGGTGCCCCCCGCACCTATCATGACCATCGGCCCGAATTGCGCGTCGTTGCGTATCGACATGATCAACTCAGGACCTGGCGCGACCTGCTCTTGCACCACGCATCCCAGGAACGCGTCGGTCAATCCATGCGCCGCGACGGACGCGGCAATATCGAGCCATGCGACACTCATGGCGGCACTATCAGTCAGTCCGAGCTTCACCGCCTGCAATTCAGTCTTGTGCGTGACGCCAGTGACCATGCCCTTCAGCACAACGGGAAATCCAATCGCATTCGCTGCCGCATCC
>Ga0206821_10086_pt1 | contig 23089 bp, 24 predicted proteins | sample Alteio_BWOrgCont_85_FD_152860 | JGI IMG/M metagenome (GOLD analysis project Ga0206821, IMG submission 152860) | Enriched cells from forest soil in Barre Woods Harvard Forest LTER site, Petersham, Massachusetts, United States -... | ecosystem: Environmental > Terrestrial > Soil > Temperate forest >...
ATTTGATAAAAAGTTATTAGAAGAGTGGGTAACACTGTGGGAATCTTCACACGTTGCAAACTATACCAATTCACCGTACTGGTTTCAATCTGTAAAAGAAGCCTATGCTTTTAACGATTTTGTCATTATAGCAGTATACAAAAGTGATAAGTTAGCAGCTATTGGAGCAGTACAAAAAGTAAAAAAATATGGCGTTACGATGTACACTGTTACGCCAACTGACTTTGTATGTGGAGTGCCATTTCTTTTAGACACTAAAGATGTAACTGTTACTAAAACCTTTGTTATGGAGCTTGTAAAATTGAAAACTGTATATCTTACCAATATCACCGAAAATTTTATTTCGGAACTGAAAAAATACACTAATCAAATTGTAAGTTGTGAACAGTCGGTTAATTATTTCCTTCCGGTCCAAAAAGATAGTAATGGTGTAGTTCTTTTAAATAAAAGAAACAAACTCATGCATCAGGTAAAAAATATATCTGACAAATTTATTTTAAATAAAATAAACAAAAATATAGATAAAAAATTAGATATTGTATTCTTACTTGACCAACAAAGCAGCAAACAAGGTAAAGGGTATAATACGTTCGACTCTGAAACAACTAAAAATTTTTACCGGATTCTTGCAAAAAATTTCAGTAATCAATTTTTAGTTAATATTTTATATTTTAAAAATAAACCAATAGCATACGAAATTGGTTTTTATATTCATGATACCTATTATGGCAGTCAAACAGCCTATGATATCAATTTTAAGAATTATTCACCGGGAAAAGTATTATTTGTAAACGTAATTGATGATTTGGCAACAAAAGGAATTGCTATGTGGGATATGGGTTCCGGTGAAAGTAGCGTAAAACAACTGGTAACAGAATATAAAAGAACTCTCTATCAGACTGTAGTATGTGACAATAAAAGTATACGGACTTACATTATGAACATTGATAGAATGAAAAAAATTGGTTTTGCACAATCTAAAAAAAATAAAAAATTGTATGGAGTTTATCGTACAATTAAGAAGAAATTTATAAAATAACTATGTATAAAATAACAACAGTAACATCAATTGATAAACAATTCATAAAAGAATGGCAGGATTTATGGAAAAAAGCCCAAAATTCAACCATTTATAATTCCTATGAATGGTTTATGACAAGTTTAGAAACAGGTCAAAATAAAGAATATGAAATTCTTACTTGTTATCAAAACAGTAATCTCGTATTTGTATTACCTCTTCAAAAGTATAAAGTATTCGGTATAAAAGTATTAGGAACTATTAATAAAGATCATTTAGTTGATACTGCTTTTTTAGCGGAAAAATATGATAAAAGGTTATATAAAGCAGTGTTTGCTACTCTACTTAAGAAAAATATTTATTTTCAAAAAGTTGATGAAAAAGATGTAAAAATAATTCATTCGCTATTTCCTTCATTATTCTTTTCATTAATTTCAGTAAATCCTCTTATGGATTATAGTAACGGTCCATACGATACGGTTACTCCATCCACAATTAGTCAGATTCAACGAATTATTAAAAAGAATCCCGGTTTACACTTTGAAATTTATTCAGATAATTTAGATATACACATGAAAACAATGTTCAGATTGCATGATGTAAGTTCCAAAAAAGTACGCTCTATGGATATTTTTGAAGATAAACAGGTTAAAAAATACTACGTTGCATTAACAAAAAATTTTACGAGTACAATGAGAATTTGTTTTTTATATCTTGATGAGACTCCAATTGCTTATCAATACGGATTTATGTACCGCGATATATTTGCAGGAGATCAGATAGGATATCATAATGATTATAAAAAACTGAGGCCCGGTAAGACAATTATTTATTATATGGCGGATTATTTTTATAAAAATAACATTCGGGTCCTTGATCAAGGTGGTGGGATAAGTGAATATAAAATGGAATTTGCTAAAAGTTTTAGATCTTTATATAATCTCTATTATTCACCTAATATGTTTGTTATGTTTTGGTGGAAAACTATAAATAAACTCAGAAGATTTAAACAAGTACGATTCCCTAAAAAATTTACTAGAGACCACGAATTCCTTTTTACTACTTTATAGCTTTATCCAGTTTTTCAATAATTTTGACTGAACCGGTCATAAGGAGAACGAGAAGTGATATCCCGAGTACTTTTGCCATTCTTCGTTGTTTATCATGAGTGTCAACATAATCCGCAGTTTTTTCAGGGTTATCTGTAACCTGTTGAAATACCGGTGGCTTAATATGTTCCGGGAAAAAGTGATGTCCTACTTCTTCTAATTTATTATATATAACGTCAAAATCAGCTCTCTTATTTCTTGCATATATTTTAAGTGCTTGTTTTGATAGTTCTCCTAATGAATCCATATGTCTTTTTTGTATTTTTTGGTATTGTGTAAAAATTTTCTCCCAATCTGGGCCGAATTTATCAATAAATTTCACAAGTTGCATACTATCTGAAAATCCTGCAGTAGTCCCTTGACCAAAAAAAGGATAAAAACCGTGTGCTGAGTCCCCTACCAGCGTTATAAAATCTTTATAGTACCACGGGTCAGTATGAATTGTTACAAAAGAACCTACTGGATTTTCAAGAATTTGTTGAATAATAGAATCTTGAATCGGTACAAGATGCGGAAATTCATTCGAAATTAGCTTTTTAAGAGAATTTTGTGTGGAAAGTGCCAAAAGTGCAGATTTATCATTCGGATAAATTATAAGTGATGATAAAGATCCATTTAAATTCGGAAATGCAAGGATAAATTTATTATCTGCACTCCATGTATATGCTAAGTCATTTCTAATTGAAAGAGTTTCAACTTCTTTTTTCGAAATTGTGAACTGCTTATATCCACCAGATGAATATTCTTGTATATAATTTGTATTTTGTCCCTGTTGAATAAATGTCCTGACAAGTGAATTAGCACCATCTGCACCAATGATTACTGTACAACTTACTGTTTTAATTATTTTTGATTTTTCGTTTTGAACGATAAAAGTTTTTTTACGTCTGTCTATTGATAAAAGTGAAGATTCAAATTTAGCTGTTATTAATGGATGTTTTGACATTTGTCTTATAAGTACCTTTAATAAATCAGACCGTGAAACAGAAAGATATAATTGATTCTTATCAGTAATTAGTGACACAATGGGTTTAGAATTTTTGGATAACTGTGTGTATGCACCTTTTAAAGGTAAAAAATACGGTTGGAGTTCGTCCCAGACGCCTGCTTGTTGAAGCATTTTAATGCCATACGTGCGAAAAGTAATATTATATGATCGTTTTGAGTTTTCGTCTAATACGTCTTCTCTAGACAGTCTTTCATAAATTTCTACTTTATAGCCTCGTTCGGCAAGCAGAATAGAAAGAAAACAACCTGTTAAACCGGCACCAATTATGGCTATTGTTTGATCTTTCTTATCAGTCATACAATTATTTTGTCAACTTCGCTGAATTATTTTTTTCAATAAGAGTTGAAACTACACTTAGTAATGTAATACATAAAATTATACCAAATCTTTTAGCAAGTTTCTTTTGTTTTATATCGGATTTTCGATATTCTGCAGCATTTTCCGGGTCAGTTAAAATTGACTGGGAGAGAGGTTTATTGACAAATGCCGGGAAAGCTTCGTGTGCCCAATTTTCAATTCTATCAAATACCGCTTCAAAATCTACTTTTTTATTTCGTAAATATTTAACAATTACTTCTTTTGAAAGTTCACCTAACGCGTCGGCATTTTCTTTTCTATTTTTTTGATAAAGCGGAAGTATTTTACCCCAATCATTATTATATTTATCTAATAGAGTAACCAGTGTCATTGCGTCACTAAACGCACAAGTTGTCCCTTGACCGAAAAAAGGATAAAACCCATGTGCTGCATCCCCAATAATTGTTATAAAGTCTTTATAGTACCATGGAGTTGTATGAATTGTTGCAAATGTACCATCCGAAGTTTCAAAAAGTGACTGCGTAATTTCTGTAAGTGCCGGTAATAAATCAGGAAAATTATCTTCTATAAATTTTTTTATCCCATTTTTTGTATTTAGTTTTATTGAATTATCATTTTTTGGCAGGACCAATAATGCTCCAAGTGAACCATTGCTGTACGGATGCATAGTAATAAACGCTTTTTTTTGTGTCCAGATGTGAACAAAGTTTTTTTCAAGCTTAAGAATATTCACAGCTTCACTAGCTAAGACAAATTGTTTATAAATCCATGTTGAGTATTCCTGAGTATGCAAAGTCTGCAGTCCGAGTTGCATAAAAGATCTTACTTGTGAGTTAGCGCCGTCTGCTCCAATGAGTACCGAAATTAATTGTGTTGAAATTTGGCCGGTTTTTTCATTGCTAATGAGTATCGTTTTATGGTGCCTGTCAACTGACAAAAGGGTTGTATTAAAAAATATATTAACAGTTGATTTTTTAGCTGCACTGGATAGTAAGAGCTGCGCAAATTTTGCTCGTGTTATAGTAAAATATGGAAGATTTTTTTGATCTACTTCAGATTTCACCGTATTTTGTTGATTTGCGATATGTGTAATAGTTCCACAAATTGATGTTAGATGAGGTTTAATTTCATTCCAAATACCGGCTTTTTTCAATAAAGTTATGCCATAGCCAAAGAGGACCAGATTATATGAACGTTTTGATGCAGCATCATAAAATTCTTCCTTACTAAGACGTTCATACATTACTACTTTATATCCGCGATTTGCAAGTAATACAGCAAGAAAACATCCCGCTAATCCACACCCGACAATAGTAACAGTATTACTTTTTAGAGCTCCCACAACCATGGCTCATAGTTTAACTTACTAAAATCAAAATTGCAATAAGCTATTTTGACCAATATTGGCCTTTTTAATCTAATATTAATCTGTTTTAAAGATTACTATTTTAATCTTATAGTTTGCAAATTTGAAAATAATAGTGTATAATTTGTAAACTATTTACTATGAGTCATTTTAAAAAGTATAAAAACTTTTACGGGATGTTTTTTCTTGTACTATTTGTTTCGGTGATGTTACTTTTTTCCGTGCGTGGTTTACCTGGAAATCCGACTCCGTCTCAGCTTAATACTACTTATTGGAAGGATAATGGGCCATTTGAATTATCTCCTGAGAGAGGCAGATATGCTCTACTATATTCATTAGTTGAAAACCATACATTTTCACTTGCACCGTCATTGGCTAATTTTACAGCACCTGATGTTGGGTATTGGAATAATAAATACGTTTCTATATTTGCGCCATCCATATCATTTTTAGCCATCCCTGGCTATATTATTGGAAGAGAATTTGGTTTATCACAATTTGGTGCTTTTGCTTGGATGTCACTTTTTGCCCTATTTAATGTTCTGCTTATTAGAATAATTGCAATTAGACTTGGTGCTAATCCCGTTGCAGCGACACTTGCAGGGCTAACATTTCTTTTTGCAACACCTGCATATGCCTATGCAGTAACTATATATGAGCATCATCCCTCAACGTTTCTAATGCTGTTATCCATCTATTTACTTATACGATACAACAATATTTTGTCCCTTATTGGAATTTGGATGCTCTATGCGTTTGCTTTTACTGTAGATTATCCAAATTTATTTTTAATGTTTCCGATTGCACTTGCGGCATTTTTTAGAAGCGGTGTTGTTGAGACTATACATAGAAAAGTAACGTTTCGGGTTTCACTTCCACGATTGTTTACTGTTGCGGGAGTAATAATACCTTTAGCATTTTTATTTTGGTATAACGCGATGGCATATGGCAGTCCAACCAAACTTTCCGGTTCAATCCCGACAATTGAAGGGGTTAATACTCAGGGACTTCCTGTATTCTCAACAAATCCTACTGCAACACAGACCGTTAGCGCAAAGACTATTGAAAATTTACCTCCGCCCTCTGCTTTATCATTTTTTGAACCGAGAAATATGATAAATGGTTTTTATATTCTCCTTTTTAGTCCAGACCGTGGTGTCCTTATGTATACCCCTGTTGTTCTTTTCGGAATTGCCGGATTAATTTTGGCAAACAAAAAAAGACAAAAGTATATCCCAATCATGGTAGGAATAGTAGGATTTAATTTTCTCTTGTACGCAATGTGGGGCGATCCGTACGGTGGATGGGCTTTCGGAGGAAGATACCTTATTCCTTCCTATGCAATTTTATCGATATATATTGCTCTGCTTCTCACGTATCTATCAAAAAAAAGATTTGTTATATTGTTATTTTTTATTGTGTTTAGTTATTCAGTTATGGTGAATACACTTGGTGCACTTACGTCAAACAGTAACCCTCCACAAATACAGGCACAAGCCCTAGCAAATCAAATACATAGCCCGGTTAGTTATACCTATATGAGAAACGTTAATGATTTGAATACTAATACTTCCAAATCATTTATATTCCAGGCATATGCAAGTAATTATATATCTGCATGGCAATTTTACAGTTATATGACGTTTATCATTTTAACTGTGTCTGCGATGCTTCTTATTTATTACATGCTGACCCTTAAAGGGAAACTTAAACGAGGAGGAAACTATGCAGTTTAATCTTAAAGCGTTAACAGTACAATTTTCATTTAACCAAAAAAGAATTGATGGAATACAAAATTTTTTTGAAAGGCATAATAAACTGATTATTTTTACAATCCTTTCATTGGTTTCAATAATAAGCTATTTATATTTTCTCGCTAATGGTCTGGGGCTTGCATATAATGATGCCCGGTCTCATCTTGATATTGCACGCCGTGTAGTTGAAAATCTTCAGCCGGGATTTGCGCAATTAGGGAGTGTTTGGCTTCCCCTTCCCCACCTTTTAGCAACGATTACTGTATGGAATAACTTTATGTGGCATTCAGGTTTGTCTGGCGCTTTAGAATCAATGGTTTCCTATGTAGCAACAGGAATTCTAATCTATCAAATATTAAAGGTATTAAATGTATCCCTCATGGGCAGGCTGATTGGCGTTATTATTTTTGCAACTAATTTGAATATCTTGTATATGCAGTCAACCGCTATGACTGAGCTTTTATTATTGGGAACTATGACTGCAGGGGTATATGAGCTTATCCAGTGGCACAATGACGATAATATGCTTCGTCTTGTTAAATCAAGTTTTTGGATCATGTTATCAACAATGATACGGTATGATGGCTGGTTTCTTCTTGGATTTGCAACAATACTGATAGTTATTCAGGCATACAGAAAACATGGATATAAAACAGCTGAGGGAGTATTTTTTCTTTTTACTACACTTGCAAGCTTCGGAATTTTACTGTGGATTATCTGGAACTGGATAATTTTTAAAGATCCCTTATATTTTATCTTTGGTCCGTATGCTGCAGCAACACAACAGCAGCAAATAGCTTCAGCCGGATTATTAACAACAGAACATAATCTGCCATTTTCAATTAAATCATATATATATTCTGTCATTTATAACGAAGGAATGCTGCAGACTATTTTGGCAGTTATCGGTATGGGATTATTTTGGCTAGATAAAAAAATCTCAGGCAGTATTAAAATGGCCTCGATTGCACTTTTAGCTCCTTTTTTCTTTAATATATTAGCGCTCTATCTTGGACAATCAGTTCTTTTTGTACAAGGATTAAATGGTAATTCATGGTTTAATGTCAGATACGGATTAATGATGGCACCAACAATAGCAATTTTTGTTGGATACCTTGTATATCGGGTAAAAAACATAAAATATATCCTTGTTCTACTGGTATTTTTTGTTATGTTTTTCTCTTTTGTAAATAGAGACGCAGTTACAATTGATGATGCTATATATGGAGCTAGCGGAAAAAACGTTACACAAGTTAGTGGGTGGTTAAATCATAACGCAAGTAATACACCCGGATTTGTTTTGATTTCAGTTGCTTCTCACGATGCTATTATTTTTTCATCCGGTTTGCAAATGAGCAGATTCATTCATGAAGGAGATGGACTATATTGGACGTTAGCAACAACTCATCCTGCACATTGGGCACGATGGATTGTCTTGCGTACAAATGATTTATCTGATCAGACATTTAAATTATTAAGAAATAATAAAGAATTTCGAAATGATTATGTACTTATTGGGAAATACCCTTTTGCTGACGTGTATGAAATTAAACCTCAGTATGTGAAATATCTGCATACAAAACCGTTTGCTAAAATTTAAACTATTGTACTAATGCAGTATAATGGGAAAATATATATGTTTTCCAGAGACGAATTATTATTTTTATTTGCAATTTTCCTTTTTGGCGTTTCGTTAATGCTCGTTATATTTAAAGTAGTAAATATACCTCAAAAAATAGTTATAACATCACAAGCGAATAAACCATGGCAGATTGAATCTATTGATACAATGAAATACTCGCGTGACCAAGCGAGAGCCGGGCTTAATAATCTCAGTTACACAAAAGAAGTAAACCAGCAGGTACAGGCTATTGCACAAACAGGTGCAAATTATATTGCAATAGATACCCCATATGATGATGAATTCGCACCTGTTTTAAGTTTATGGGTACACGTTGCAAGAGCAAATGGGCTTCATATTTGGTTCCGCGGAAACTGGTCCGGATGGGAAGGATGGTTTAATTATCCGTCAATTGACCAGGCTACACATATTGCAAAAACTAAACAATTCATATTGGAGCATAAGGACCTATTTGAAAATGGAGACATATTTACTGCATGTCCGGAGTGTGAAAATGGCTATAAACTAAATACCGGAGATCCGACACAGGTAAATAACTTCAGACAGTTTTTAATATCAGAAACTACTGTTGAAAAGCAAGCTTTTGCAACCATTGGTAAGAATGTACAAGTTGGGTATATATCAATGAATGCTGATGTTGCTAAGGCAGTAATGGATAAAGCTACAACACAAAAACTAGGCGGTGTAGTGGTTATCGACCATTATGTACAAACACCGGAAGAGTTAGCCAGTGAAGTATCTTATTTAGCTCAACTTTCTGGAGGTAAAATTATTCTAGGTGAGTTCGGTGCACCGATTCCGGATTTACAAGGTACCATGACAGATCAGCAGCAAAAAGACTGGATTGAAAGTGCGTTACAATTGCTTTCAGTTCAGAAAGATTTAATAGGGGTCAATTATTGGGTAAATGAAGGTGGTTCTACTGCATTATGGAATACTGATGGAACTGCCAAACCTGCTGTTTCTGTGATCTCCAATTTTTATCAAATTCAATAAACTCTTATAAGACTAAAATGATACATATGAGAATACTCTTAAGTTGATAATTTTACTCATAAAATAGCCTCTATTTTATCAGTATAAAATTACCTCTTGACAATACTATATTAATATCATATAATCCCATAAGTTATTATATAGGTCTAAATAAGACCGTATTAATTATGAAAAAAGGACTTTCAGCACTAACAATTTCAGGAATACTCTTTACGAGTTTTGTTTTGCCAGCGTATGCAGACCCTATGCCTGATTTTGGATCATGTATTAATCCACAATGGAATCAAACCCAAGTAAATTACGGTTCAAATAATGGTGTCGTAAATGATGGTACATATACAGGTACCGATGTTATATATTCATCAAATGGTAATGTTCTACAATGTTTATGTGCCGGATCAGGAATTGGATATCAGACAAATTGGTTAAAAGCTTCAAATTATTCAAACAGTCAAATTGATTACCTTACAGCACAAGGCTGGTCATATATACCTGATGCAAGCGCATGGGGATTAGGAGATAATGCATATTTATCACAAAACAGTACCTATTCATGTACTGCATGTACTCCTACACCTACACCTGCTGCAACACCTACTCCGTCTGGATCAATCAGTCCAACACCTACGCCAACACCTGGACCTACCGCAACGCCAACACCTGGACCTACTGCAACACCTACACCAGGACCTGGACCAACACCAACACCTGTTACACAGGTAGGGGCAGCATCTGCAAATAACACATTAGCATTTACCGGTAGCTGGTTAGTCATCTTAAGTGTTTTCTTAGCAGGTCTTATCTCATTAATACTTGGAGTGATTTTAAGAAAGTTTAGTAAATAAACTTTCAGAAAGGACTCCGTTATGAAAAAAATACTTTCCTGGTTTTTGATTCTTCAAAGTATCTCCCTAATTAGTGTAGGTTTATATCAATTATACTTACATGAAACCCCTACACTGCTCTCTTTTAACAACTATCAATATGCGAATATACAAAGTAACAATTCCGTTAGCACAGCTTCACCGCAACGCATATCAATCCCAACACTTGGTATAAGTTTACCAATATATAAATCTGCTATTGTTAATAAAGTCTGGCAAACTACAGATCTCGGGGCATCGTATCTGACATCTTCTCCATTACCGGGAAATAAAGGAAACAGTATCATGTATGCACATAATTGGATTAGTCTATTTGGTAAATTACAAAGCGCAAAAGTCGGAGAGAACGTTATAGTCACATATCCTGATAATAAAAAAAAGACCTTTGTTATTGCTTATACGTCAGTTGTTAGCCCTGATGAATCTTCTATTCTTGCTCCGTCAAACGACAAACGCCTGACTCTTTATACCTGTACCGGTTGGTTTGATTCTCACCGGTTTGTTGCAGTAGCAATCTTAAAATCATAACAGGTAATCTTCTATCTTAGTACATTTAATTCATTTTCAATATAATTTATTCCAGAATATATATAAAAAAGCTCCACCCAATACGGGCAGAGCTTTCTTATTTTTCGTGTACAGTGACAATATTATTGTTCTGTATTAGATGATCCTGTTACATTTACCGTGACATTTGACGTAGAGTTTCCGGTAACAATACCGTTTGATCCTCCCGTATTCATATTTGAATTATTACCACCAGTATTTGTAGCTGAATTTACAGCTGTTACAACCCAAGTAAACGCTGACTGAATAACAGTCAACGGATTATTGTTTGTAATAGTTACTTTGTTAGTTGAATTACTTCCATTACCACTAACTTTTACGCTCGGAGATGTTGAGCACCCGCACGTTGAATTAACAGTAGCTGAATTCATTGATCCGCCAACAGTAACGTTTACACTACTTTTAGAATTACCGGTACTAATAACATTTGATCCTTTTGTATTATCGTTTGCGTTATTTCCTCCGGTATTACCAGTTGTATTTACAACAGTAACTACTCCAGTAGAATTACTCTGTACAATAGTTGTAGATGTATTATTTGTTACATTAACAGAGTTATTAGATTTTGAACCGTTACCACTGACATTTACTGACGAGTTAGCAAATGAAATCGGTGCAACTGTACTTAATATAACTGCAGCTGAAGCAGCTGCAATTGCTAATCTTGATTTAAAATTCATTGTATTCACCTCCTTTCATTGGTAAGTTTCTTAAAAAATTTTTCTTAAGTAAATAACTATTGAAATAATTGGTATACCAGATAGTAAAAATGATTTTGACTAGTATGAAGTGCCTTGAGTTTTAGCTTTTTTTAAATGCAGAAAAATAATGGGGCTAAGTTCTGCACTTCTAAGAACCTAGCCCCATACAAAAAAAACCTTTTGAATTCCCCCAAAAACAGAATTCAAAAGGTTAGATAATTTCCAGGGCAGTCAATCATAATATAGTTGTTAGAATAAAATAATTGTTCTGCTTTGTCAATTGATATAAAAATAATAAAACTGTATCAAAGCAGCTTATTTACAAATAAAACAGTATATTTTGTTAATTTCTGGTATACAAATAATAGAAATTAACCTGTTGTACGAACCTTTTTACGTTTATAGAAATTATATCCTAATAGTAGACTTGTCAAAAGTTCCACAAAATTATACCATAGAATCTCATGAAAAAATTTTTCCTTTACTTTTTTTCTGTTATTTTAGTAACTTCACTATTTCTTACAGGATTTTGGTATTTCGGGTATGTTAATTTTAACCGATCAAATACAATTCATTCACCTATTCCTGATTTTTTGATGCTTAGTAAAAACAATCAGGTTACTCTTTTGGATTTTTGGTCACCACAAATTCAATTGATTCACGGTGATACAGGTGATATTGCTGATCTTACAGCTCAGTCTGTACTTATGTATGATTTAACAGATAATAAAATATTGTATGAAAAAGATCCAAATGTACGACGTCCTATGGCTTCTTTGACTAAAATTATGACAGCAGTAATTGCATTAGATTCACAAAAACCCGATGATAATTATAAAGTTACAAAACCAGATATGGTTACGGGAGATGATATGGGAGTAAGTACCGGTGAGACATATAATTTGGAAGATTTATTATACGGTTTAGTATTGCATTCAGGCAATGATGCTGCAGAAACTTTAGCGTCTAATTACCCCGGAGGAAGATCAGCTTTTATAAATGCTATGAACAATAAGGCAAAAGCATTAGGGATGCTTGATACTAATTATACTAATCCTTCAGGGTTGCAGGGTGATGGAAATCAGTATACTACTACATATGACCTTTTAATAATTACCAAATATGCTCTTGAACATTATCCATTATTTGCAAAAGTCGTTTCAACTGAAAATTATACAATACCTCAGACAAATCAGCATAAAGAAATTGATCTTTCAAATGAAACTAACTTACTATCAACGTATCCCGGAGTTGAAGGTGTCAAAACCGGCTATACACCTGATGCAGGCTTATGTCTTGTAACCTATCTCAATTATGGAGGCCATAAAATTATCGGAATAATACTCAATAGCCAGAACAGACGAAATGAAATGAAAGAATTACTGGATTACTCGCTTAAAACGGTAAATGTTACGCCACCAGTTTATAACCCGAACGGGTAATATAGTAATATTCTACCCGTATATATACTTCATATAATTTCAAAAAATAACGGTAATTACGTAACATATTTTTGATGAATGAATAAGCATATTTAAAATACATTTAACAAATAAGAAGCTGTTGATATTCATTTTCAAATGCCACTCATGTGTTTTCCATAATCAAAATGCTATAATAATTAAACATTATGAATGCATTCAGTTCACTTGATACATTCGAAGATGCAATAGTTGGCTTTCTTGTCCATCAGATATTTCTAGCTCCAATAATCCTTTTAGTACTTGAAGAAGTTGGTGTACCTCTCCCTTTTGCCGATTTCGTAATCGCATATACAGGGTATCAAGTGGCTGTTGGTCGAATCCCCTACTTAATCGCTTTTATAATATTATTGATATCAGATCTGGTTGGTGCAACTATATTATATTTACTGGCTAGAAGATATGGAAAAATTATTGTTGAGAAATTCGGAAGATTTATAGATCTGGATATGAACAAATTGGACTCGGTTGAAGGGTATTTCAGAAGATTCGGCCCCGTAGTCATCATAATTGGAAGGCATATTTATGGATTTAAAGTTCCAATTACATTGTTCTCAGGAATATCTAAAATGAGATATTTAACATTTGCTATAAGTGTTCTTATATCAGATAGTTTTTGGATTCCATTTTATCTATCTATAGGCAGACGATTAGGTCCAAAAACTATTCGTCTTTTTCATGTATATCATGTTAATCATTGGTATTATCTACTCGTCATAGTACCAATTTTTCTTGCCCTACTTCCATTTTTTCTTATGCGAAAGGGTAAAATTAAAGAGTAATCCTGACCCATGGTAAAAAAACATCAAAGTAAATATCATAAACATACTCAGTTATTATATGGAATACTTACCGGACTTGGCGCTCTAGTTATATTTACCGCTGTCATGTATGTATTTGAACACCAGGTATTTCAGCATCGTATTGAAACCACCCCTATATTAGAAACCAATCGAACAATGGTGAAAAAATTGCCCGAAGCTATAAAAAGGCAGCTTAAACTTGCAAGCCCATCTGCAACATTTCGTGTACCTATTCTTTTGTATCATTATGTGGAAAATATTCAAAATCCTAAAGATAAGCTTCGTGTCGAGCTTAATGTGCCACCCGCGGTATTTGAAGAACAGGTCATAACACTAAAAAATGCAGGCTATACGTTTATGACTGCAAAAGGCTTGGGAGAGGTTCTAAACGGAGAAAAACCATTACCAAAAAAGCCTATTCTTTTAACTTTTGATGACGGACATTGGGATTTTGCAACAGATGTATTGCCTATTCTTGAAAAGTACAATGTTAAAGCAACAGCATATATTATAACTGGTTTTATTGGTGGGTCTGATTTTATGACTCCTCAAGAATTGCAGGAAGTAATAAATAGCGGACTTGTTGATGTTGGGGCACATACAGTGCATCATTTGTCACTTGCAAATTTGAAGCTTTCTACAGTGCAATATGAAGTTGATCAGAGTAAAACAACACTTGAGCAAGAATATCATTTACATGTTGTTTCGTTTGCATACCCCAATGGTTCATTTGATGAACAGGCAATACAAGTTGTAAAATCTGATGGTTTCTCAACTGCCGTTTCAACTGTTCCTGGTATTGAGCAGAATAATGCAAACAGATTTTTTCTTTACCGGTTAAGACCGGGTTACCGGACAGGACCGACTCTGTTAACCTGGTTAAACCAGTCTTATTTTTCTACGTATTAATAAATAAATCTTCATTTTGTTAATTATTTGTCATTTTGGAATTACTTTTTGTTATTTAAGCGTCATGCAAGATTTTTAATATATTGTATTATAACTATATGATACCGCATGATATAACAAGATTAAGGAATCATTCCCCTCCGGTATTCATACCCATATTTTAGTCTTCTTTTGGTATTATGAGTTTATGCATATATTAGATATTTTAATTGCGTATTTTTGGTTAATCTGGATAATATATTGGCAAATTACTGCACTGCAAGCTCAAAAAACAGTTAGTAATCCCCGTTGGTTCTTAATTATCGGCTTTAGAATAGTAATTGTTATACTAGTAATTCTATTTATTCGAATTCATTTTTTGAATTCCTTTATGGTTAACTCCTATACAAAATCTATATATACTAATAGTTTTTTAAGCATATTTGGATTTAGTATTGCAGTGTTAGGATTTTTACTGTCAGTTTGGGCAAGGATATATATAGGTAGAAATTGGGGGCAGCCTATGAGTGAAAAAGAAAAAACTACAATTATTACTAAAGGTCCTTACGCATATATTCGGCACCCGATTTACACGGGAATTTTTATTGCAATGCTGGGAACCACACTGGTAACTACAATTTATTGGGCAATACCACTGATATTTCTGACAATTTATTTTATATATAGTGCTAAAATTGAAGAGAAAAATTTAATAAAAAAATATCCAAAGGAATATACTGAATATATAAAAAAATCAAAATCTTTTATTCCGTTCATTTATTAAATAATACTTTTTTTTAGTTTTTATTTCTTCAAAATTGCGAAAGTTATAATCCTTTTAACACATAAAATTATATCCTATAGTTGATATATTTAAGCAAAACTGCTATACTCACTGCCTATGGCTGAAATACCAAGAGGGTGTGACTATTTATCAACACCTGGACCGATAAGAAATGGAGTAGCACGGGTAGTATTTGAATTAGCAAATAGTCATGTGTTTTTTTCTCCTTTCAGAGATTATAGACCTTTTGACAATTTTGAAAGAGTCGTTGACGCAGTAACAGATTCAAATCTTAGTCGTGAAACACAGAATCTTCTTGATGAAGGATTACCATCAGTTGGTACTGATGTAAATTGGCGCGACTTACTCCCTGTTGTTGGTGAAACAGTACGAACAAATCCTTATTTGGTAACTACAAATACAAGTATTTTAGGAAGCATTTATTCAGGTCGTTCGATTGCAAGAGGGGGTAAATTTGATTTTAAATTTAAAAATAGATTATTAAATAGACGAACTGAGGGTTCTTTTACCGGTGTTGTTTTAGGTTCCAGGAGTAAGTTATCAAGAAATGACGCTCATTTATCCCCTGCTGAAGAACAAACCTGTGTAGCAGCAATGGTAGATGGAGTTTTTGCCTTGCATGAAGGCCAAAATGAAGGGTTTGGTCAATCATTATTTACGAGGGGTCAATTTGAACAAGTTATGACTTGGATTCAACCCGGAATTTATAATGTTGTCTACAAGAGGAAAAAATAATTGTAAAATGCTAAAATAACTTAAAATATTAATCAATAATAAGAATTAATTGAAGTTATAATAGCTGTTTTTAACCGAATATACCGGCAAAAGGATCTAATGACTCAGGCTCTTCAGAACTTTGATTATCAGCAGGAATAGGCACTAAATCTATTAATGCTTGATCACCCGGATCATCATTTTCATTCGCATTAGTTATAGTACTATTTGTTTCTCCTGGTCCAAAAAAGTTATCCATATCTGCAATTAATAGTAGCATAAAAATACAAAATTAGCAACTTATAGTATTTATATTTTTACATTGTATTTATTGAGATCAAGTTGAAATTTATTACATGATATGTACTATAGGCTTTATGACAGTTGAGCAAGGTACGCCAGGTAGTGGAACGATTTTTGGTATAGTAGGTAATACTGTATTTCAGGATAATTTTTTAGGAATAAATAAAGGGAAAGCAGTAGGTTTAATACAACCCAAAATTACTGCTCTATCTCCATTTGATCAAACACTCACTGGTGTAGGTATTATCCGCGGAATTTCAAACTGGATTCAACCGCCTGTTAATAAATTAATTGATACCGCTGTTGGTGTTTTTTCATTACTTGATTTTGAAGGATTGGATGGAATTGCCCTTAGAACTCTGCAGGGTATATTTACTGATGGAGTAGCAAAACAAGCAGAAATTCCAATTGAGAAAAGAAAAGTTGATGCGTTATTTACCATTGGATTAACACTTATGCCTCTGTTCCATGCAGATGATTCTCCGATAACACTGATTAATGAAATGAATGACGCAAGAGAGAAAGTTTTAGCTTATACCCCTTCAATAACATATGGTAAATTTTTTAATGAAAGAATTAATGGTATAGTAACCTGTTATGGTTTATCTGTAATTCAACATTCGCCGGTAACTGGGATTATAGAAATGTACCGTGATAATCCATCAATTTCACGTGATGAAGTTGCTTCAGCACTTACGCAACAGAATCCTGATACTGCACAATCCGGTAAAATAATTAACGATTTGCAGCTTGTTTATTTATATTCAGATCTTTTAGACCCGCAGGAAATAGCAAATGCTACCGGCATACCAGTAGAAAAAGTACAGCATTCTCTGGTTCAATTGGAGAATTTAAAATTATTTGAGAATCCCACACAACAGGGTTTTTTACACTGTTATGATAATTCGGTTACTTTAGGAGTTCAACCTGCTGCGCGTTCGTATTCTGACCGATTGGCTTTAGAACGCAGAGTAAGAGTAGCTAGAAATGCATTATCAGATAGTAGTTTACAAGATCTGCCCAAGGCTGTAGAACAGGGTACAGTACAAAAATTACCAACCGGTGACGAAATCGTCGATATCCATGAAATTGAAACTAACGTTCATCAGTGTGACTCTATATTTGGGTCGGTTATACTTGATTGTACCGGACAAACTTTATCCATTGGCAATCAATTATTTCCCGTTACACGAGATGAACAATGTATTCTGCAAGAATTAATAGATAGCGCTGGTCAAACTGTATTAAGATCGCAATTGTTTCGAGAATATTATAAATTACATGGTGGCAATACAACTGTAAATATAATGATTGATAGTATTCGTGAGCTTAGGAAGAAATTAGATACATTTAATACACTGATTGAAACTGTACGTCGTAAAGGATTTCAAATTAGACAGCATGAGTTTGAAGAAAAAAATTCTATGTAGATAATTTTATTTTTGTAAAATTTAGAATTAATAACTTCAAGCTAATTTCAACCCATAGTTATTGAAATTATATATATATTTTGCTATAATCCGGGACATGGTAAGACAAGGAGAAATATTACCCAAACAACCTCGAAATAAATTTAAAAATTTTTATACAGAACCTTTAGGTGATGGGCGCGTAATTTTAGTTCCTAGAGAAATCTTAGTTACTGATGAAACCCGCGACGAGTGGTTGGAAGGTACATTCAGGCTTGATCCAATTAATGGCGCTGCAATTGCGACAGAAAGAACTTCTGTAGATCCTTCAGCAAAAATAGGAAAGAGAGTAATTGTTGGAGCAGGTTCTGATGTTAGTGCTGGTGCAAATTTAATGGATGACGTACTTCTTGAAGGTGATAATCATGTTGGATTAGGGTCACGTATCGGTGTGGAGTCAACTTTAGAAAAAGGGGTATATATTGGTGATGGGGTTAATATAGGTGATAATGTATATGTCCAAGATGATGCTGAAATTGCAAGCGGATCTATAGTTGGAGAAGGAAGCGAGGTAAGACAAAGAGCGAAATTATATAGAGGTGCAACATTAGAAGATGGTGTTTTTGTAGGAGACGATGCAGTTGTGGGTAGAGGTGCACGTTTAGAAACTGGTAGTCGAGCAGAAAATAATACAACGTTAGAGTCCGGTAGCCGGCTTGAAAACGGATCAGTTCTTCGTCAAGGTGCTGAACTTGGTTTCGGAGCAACAGTATGGAGCGAGGCAGTGGTACCAGAGGGTACTAAAATTGGTAAAGGAAAAGAATTTAAAAGATATCCGTAAAAATAATATCTGCTGCTACTCAATAATTACTCTGCTTTACCCCTTTCTAACAATTCTTGATTTATATTTTTTTGCGTCTCCACGTGCTGCTTGTTGATCTGGTTTAAGCTCACTTGTCATTTTAATTCCTGAGATGTTATCTTGAACCTCTTTTACTGATAGCAGCATTCCATTTCCCTTAATTATTGGACTTGTTTTTGGTGTTCTTACTGACATTGGTAACACATCCTGCATAACAGAGGGTACTAAAGTCACTTGTGAGGGAGGTAAATCGATATAAGGAGTAAGTTCGACAATTACGCCTGTATAATTAATACGATTGAAAGTTACTACTTCAGCATAAGGTTTTTCACCGGAATCTTTTACAGAATTGCTTTCAATTGTCATAAAGTACGTATTATATCAAATATATGATATTTACTAAGTTTTTATAATCTATACTATTGAGATCTTTTTAAAATATTTTTGAAATATTGAATTGAAAGAAAAAATAAGTATTTATTATTTAGAATCAAATTTTATTATTTTAAAATTAATGTCGATTAGGGTTTACACGAGGCACATTTGGAATTATTTCTCTAGAATATACTATTTCTCTATTAAATACTTGTGCCCCAGGTTCAATAATAGCTCTATTTCTAACAATTGCTCTACTGCCTACTGTAGCATTTTCGCCAATAGTTACATTATATTCTAACTCTGCTTTTCTCCTAATTGTTGCATTATCTCCAATATTTACTCCTGGTTTAATATATACTCGATCTTCGATAAAAACGTCATTTCCAATTACCGTAGGTTGCTCATTACTACTCATAATTCTTCCATCAGCTCCTATTATTACGCTGAAACCAATCTCAGTTGTAGGATGAACATATGTTGAAATTTCAATTGCTGAGCCATTAGTTGGATCAAGTCTAAATGTCCCGTCCATTTTATCACCAGTCATTGGATTGTGAACTTTAATTATTTTAGGAACATTAAAATAACGACCGGTATTTTCATCAACTTCGACAAAAAAATCATCGGTTTCTTCAGGTACGTGTCCTGATGGAATTTCTCCTTGTATTGGCATACGAAATATTATACTATATTAACAAATTAATTGCTATATATAATTAAGATAAACTACTATATTAATATTTAATATAAATATGATTTGTTGTCAAAGTGTAATCTATAAATATTTCAACTAATTTAACTTATTTCAAAAAACAGGCACATGAAAGTAAATAATTTGAATAGTAGAAGATTTTAAAATATTATCAAATATTCTCTAAAAAGATGACAGGCTTGTAGAAGTTGTTTTATTTATGAACAAAATTTATATAGTTATATTTTAAGTGTGGGTTATTAAATAAGGGAGCTTATACATCAGATGAAAGGTTGAATAATTCTAAAACTTCTTCAACTGATTTATCTTCATGAACAACTTTGAGTAATGCTTGTACAATCTCTTTTCCCTGTGATCTATTAAATGCATTTCGTCCAATATACGCACCTTTTGCTCCTGCTTTAATTGCGTCAGCTGTTTTTTGTAAAATTTCTTGCGAGGAGACCTTTGGTCCACCTGCCATGACAATAGGTACTAGAGAAGCACTTTGTACAACTGATTTAAAGCTATCAATGCTACCTGTATACGGGGCTTTTATAACGTCCGCTCCGAGTTCAACTGCTACTCGTACAGCATGTCGAACAAGCTTTGTATATTGTTCCTGATCTTTATCACGGAGTTCATAATAGTTATTGTCAAAGCCATCTTCTCCCTCAGTTCGTGGATACATATGAGCAAGAAGCGGCATACCATATCGTTCGCATTCGCGCGAAACGTCTGCAAGAATTTTTAACATTTCAGATTCATATTTTGAGCTAATATTGACATGAACAGCAACTGCATCCATGCCTAATTTTACTGCTTGTTCGACATTACCTACTAATACTTTTCTTGTATGTGTGCTCCTATTTGTACTTGCTGTAACATTTAAAATACCGCTTGTTTTATTTAATAAATCAAAGTGATGTAGAAAAAGTCCATAAAATCCGGTAATTGCATCTGCTTCACCAGCGATAATTTGTTCAATTTTGTTTTCTACCTTATATAATCCATCTTCTGGACCACTTAATAAAATATCATCAAGAGGTATTATAACTGTCTTATTGGAGGTTTTATTGAAAATCCTTGATATACGAATTTTTTTGCCGTTGCTTATCATAATTTAAAAAATGAAATTTACTCATCTATTGTGCTATATCAAAAATATATACCCGATAATAACTTTTGTCAATTTGTAATTTTCTTGATAAAGTTCATCCCAAAAAAAAGTATTAATAATTCCTTTAAACTGATTATTGCATCATTTATTATCAGTATTTATAATGCTTCTATCGATTTATACTATAAATAATAAATGAAATTTAAACCTCACCATATTGCATTTACAGTAAAAAATCTTCAGCAAACCATTAATTGGTACGAGAATAATTTAGGTTTTAAAGTCCTTACAGAATATGAAAAAAAGGGAGTAAAGAAAGCACTCCTGCAATTGGATGAAGTTCTAATTGAATTATTTGATAATGGAGAAAATACGAAACTTCTTCCTAATTATAGGAAAACTGTAGCAGATGACTTACAGGTAATCGGTACTAAACATATTGGAATCGAAGTAGAAGACTTATATGAGTTAGTAAAATCATTACAAAAAAAAGGAGTTGAAGTCCAAGAAATTAAACCAGTAAGTTTTGGCGGAATATGTACTTTTATTACAGATTGTAACGGAATACTTATAGAGCTATATCAGAAGTAAATATGAAAGTTTCACACGTTGCATTAGCAGTAAGAGATTTAAACATTTCAAAAAAGTTTTATGATGATTTATTTGATATGAAGTTAATCTTTAATGGTGAAAAAGCAGAAACTCATGTAAAATTTATGCAATTAAAAGATGATGATGGTTTTGTTATTGAACTTTGGGAAAATAATACAGCAGAACCTCTTACAGAAAATCTCAAAGATCTTGGAAAAATTGGTGTGAAACATGTAGCATTTGAAGTAGCAAATGTAGATGAATTTATGAAAAAGGTCGAAAAAGTACATGCAAACGTACTTGCACCTATAAAACAAGGTACATATGTAAAAAGATATTTTTATATAACCGACCCTGATAACATACCTATAGAACTTTTTGAAAGCCGTGAATAGCTATTGTAAGTATTTGTTAAACTGTTTTGTAAACTTCATGCAAGTGGAATAAGGCGCCAATAGAATCCCCAGTATGAGTTCTTCGTATAGCTTTTTGTAAGTAAAAGAGCAATCGCGACAACCGTAACTATTCATGAATAACAGGCACAACTATTCGCAAATTCAAGAATTTGACAATTGAGTTAGTATGAATGTAAACTTAAGCTGTATGGATGTGTTTAAGCCTAATAAATATAAAATAATCCTTTCTTTAGTAGGCGCAATCATTTACTTTTTATTTAGTAACTACTTAATTTATATTCACTATAATCAGTGTCTTTGGATAGTAAACCAAGATCCTGGAACATTCCGTGGTACACCAACAGATTTATGTGGTGTGCTTCCGTTTAATAATATTCCATTTTCCGAACCAACGTTATATGGGTATATTGAAATATTGTGGGCTGTATTTAATTTCTGTTGGATTTATTTAATTTATTCATTAGTGCAAAAACGCAATCAACAGGCAAAGATGAAACTGAAACCAATTAGAAAAAAAGTTCGTCATAAATAATAAAATTTGTTATAATTCCTTCCATTATGACTGTAGAATTAATGGAAGGTGAACCTCATGAAACGAATAGACATGTTGCAAGATTACTTGCTGGGGATTTTTCACCCCAAGGTATTCGCCTCGGACCAGTCGATGATAGAACTGTCCGTATAATAATAGATGGGTTTCAATTTAATGATCAAGGTCCCCTTGCTCCAGTTGTTACCAGTAGAGATTTGAATGGTGATAATGAATTTGTAATACCTCCATATGGTTTTGTTCTTATGCCTTCCGGAAATGACGTGGGGATTCAATTTGGAAGCATGGAATCTGATCCGTTAATATTAATTGAGGGACGCAGTTCCGGATATCTGGTTGTTTCCCCTTGTGTTGTCGATCTTGATCAAGGTAGTGATGAACTAACAATCAGTGAACTAAGCGAGTTAAATCAGTATAAATTAAATGCTAGCTCTGATCCTTTACAAATAACAACTTCTTTATTTCAAAAGGGTGGCGTTAATTCGCCACGGTTAGGAATTGTCTCACCTTTATATAAAATATTAGTCAGTAATTCTGATCTTAATAAACCACCTTGGGATTATATTCCTTATCAACAATCACGTCCATATCTAACCCCAGTTCCGTCTGCCTTATTTGGTAATGCTACACCTTATTCTGCATTTATACGACCGATTTCTAATGATTTTATGCGGTAATTATTTTTGAATAAAAAAGCAGACATTAACATTTTTT
>Ga0206821_10087_pt1 | contig 22733 bp, 25 predicted proteins | sample Alteio_BWOrgCont_85_FD_152860 | JGI IMG/M metagenome (GOLD analysis project Ga0206821, IMG submission 152860) | Enriched cells from forest soil in Barre Woods Harvard Forest LTER site, Petersham, Massachusetts, United States -... | ecosystem: Environmental > Terrestrial > Soil > Temperate forest >...
ATTCGACGGCCGCCAGCCCTTTGCCGGCTATGCCTTCTATTACCACAACCAGCCGGATTTCCTGAAGGACACCAATTTAACCCTCCGCGTGGCCCTGGCGCCCACCTACCTCGATTCTGAACTGGGCTTCATCAATGCGCTGGGACAAAACACCGACGTCGGCCTCGGCATCGCGGGCGGCGGATTTGCCGACAGCTACAACGAAATCCGTGGCGGCACATTCTATCCCCAGGAATCCTTTGACGGTTATGGCGGGGAAATGTCGCTGAGCATTTATCATTTATTCGATTCGGGCCGTGAAATCCCGCTCTATGGCGTCTTGCGCGGCACGGGGCATTATTCCATTTATGAAACCTCCGACGACACCGCGCCCAATTTTACTTTGCCGAATGATCACATGGATGGCAGCGTGCGCGCGGGTTTGCGTTTTGGCGGCGTGGAGCCGACGCTGTTTCCCGCGCTGGCGATGGAGTTGTCCGTCTGGTATGAAGGACACATCCGCAGCAATCCGGGCTACTACGGCTACGCCAGCGACCCCTACAAACTCGATAGCCAATCCCATTTGTTCTGGGGCGAAGCGGCGCTGTCCTATACGTTCAACAACCAGCAAAATGTCTATGTCCGTCTCACCGCCGGCTCGAGCATAGACGCCGACCGGTTCAGCGCGTATCGCCTGGGAAGTTTTTTGCCGCTGATCGCGGAATTTCCGCTGTCGCTCCCCGGATATTTTTACCAGGAAATCAGCGCGCGGGATTTTGTGCTCTTGAACGCCAATTATATTGTGCCGCTCGACCCCAAAAAACGCTGGGACCTGGCGTTCAACGCCTCGACCGCCGTGGTGGATTATTTGCCGGGTGAAGGACAGCCGGGGAACTGGCTCAGCGGCGTGTCCGGGGGCATCATGTGGCACTCGCCGACAGACCGCGTGAAAATCATGGCCGACTACGCCTATGGCATCAACGCCATCCGCAACAATCATCGCGGTGCCAACAGCATCGGCATTCTTTTGCAAATTGACCTGGGCAAACCGGGCAAAATCTTCAGCTCCCCACCATCGAATTGGCAGGGCTTCCAGAGAATTTTCGAATAGGAAGGAATCGCCTTGCCTGCGGCGGGGGCATCTTTTATGCTTTGAATGGCGCGGATATGGTGGAATTGGCAGACACGCTACTTTGAGGTGGTAGTGCCGTAAGGCGTACAGGTTCAAGTCCTGTTATCCGCACCAAAATTTCCCAATGAAAATTGTGAAATTGATAACCAACCCAAACATTCGCCAAACATTTCGGCTCCTTTACCGAGTGAGGACGAGCAGCAGGTGAAATTTCCAAAACGATTGAGGCACAAGGGCAAGGGCCGGGTGCTGGCGACAATTTACAAACGCCCAGGCTGTTACCGGCTCTACTGGCGGGCACGCATTGACGGGAAGCCAAAGAGCTTGATGACGGACTTTGGGACTTACGCAGAGGCCAAGCGCGAAGGCGATAAAAAGGTTGCGGAGTTGGCTAAAGGTAAAGCGGCCGGTTTATCGCCGGGTCAAGCTGCCGATGCACAGAACGCGCTTGAGGAGCTTCAACGCTTTTATCAAGCAACCGGCAAGCGCATTTCAATTCGGTTCGCTGTCGGTGAATGGTGTGAAAATTCTCGCAAGCTCGCCGGGCGAAATTTGGGCGACGCTATTGATGGTTTTTTAAGAACTGTTGCCAGCGTGAAGCGCAAAGACATCGGTGAAGCTGTCACTGAATTTTTACAAGCCGACGCTCCACGCACGAAAGCCAGCAACGGGCAGAGGGCGCAACTTTCCGCCGAATACGCCTACAACCGCCAAATTCAACTCCGCAGGTTCGCTGACACATTTCCAAACACTGCTATTTGTGATCTGAGTAAGGAACACTTGGACAAGTTCATTGATTCGCTCGCCGAAATAAAAACGAAGTCACGCAATAAGCGCAAAGCTGTTTCGGCCAAGACCCGCAATCACTACCGCGCTGCTGTCAGGCAATTTCTGCAATGGGCGGTTCGCAAAGATTATCTGTCTGTCACGCATCGTTTGGGTGAAGCCGATGGATTGCGCCCTGAACACGCGAATACCACCGAGGTCAGTTTTTACACGCCACTCGAATTGACCGATCTGCTTGCAAATGCCAACGACACTTTGCGTCCACTGGTTGCCATTGGCGCACTGGCCGGACTCCGCACGACTGAATTGCTGCGTTTGGATTGGGCGGACGTTTGGCGCGTGCCGGGATATATTGAAATCACGGCGGGCAAAAGCAAAACCCGTCAGCGTCGCCTTGTAGAAATTTGTCCTGCGCTCTCTGCATGGCTTGAATCGTTTCGCACCTTAGCCAACGGAAAGCTATGGAGCTTTCATAAAATCACTTTCCAGCGGGATCTTTCTGAACTGTGCAAATCAGCGGAAGTGCCGCGCAAAGCCAATGGACTGCGCCACTCATTTTGCAGTTATCACTTTTCTTTGCACGCCAATGAAAATCTGACCGCACAACAGGCAGGTAATTCACCGCAAATGATTCACGGTCACTACAAAGGGCTGGCGACAAAGGCTGAGGCTGAGAAATGGTTTAATGTCATGCCGAAGCGCCCGGCGAATGTTATCGCACTTCCAAAAGCGCAAAGAGAATGAAAACTTTTCGAGGTAGTTCAGCAATGTAAAATTGTGAGTTGCTGTGAATATGAACGAGGGCGACAAAGGGTCCAAAACAGGTTGGCATTTTGTCGAACTGTTCGTGAAGTCGTCGAATAGCAAGTTTTTCAACCTGAAAAGCCCCGCATCCGCAGATATTAAAGACAACTGAAAATGAATAGGAATTGTCAGAATCTTTAATATCCGAGCGCGCTCATATCCGTAAATGGACACTTGAGACTAAAGCTTACCCCAACTCTTTTACATTTAGAAAGGATAGGTTCAGAATTGGTCATATTTATCGGCCAATTGAAGTCACCAATTTGGAGATTTCCCTTGATTGATAATAACTTATAATCCCAATTTGTCTCTCCCGGAGAGGCGCAAGCGTTAAATACATAAACCGTAATTGTACGGTTAGGAAGATCACTAATACTTGCATAGCTTGTATTTAACGAGCCTATTTCAGAAGCGCAAAACGAAGCTGATAATTGTAGCGAATTATCTTCAGGGGAATAATATAAATAATTCGGTTGGTTAGTGCAATATAGAGCGGCACCAAAATTACTACCATAAGGAGAACCACTATCGCCCTCAAATTCCAGATAAAAAACTGAATAATTGTACAATGCATTTAACTCATCAAATTGTTTTCGGCTAAGAGTAATTCCATACCTTTGACTGCCACTAAAAATTACCCCATCGTATTTTCTCGCGGCAAAAGTATTATCAAACGGGGCGAAAGAAGTAGTAACAATTATATTATTACTGCTAACACCTTGAAAATTCAGGTACCCACTATTTCCCGATTCATTAGAGTGCGGAAGATAAATTGGCTGATACAAAAACACCTCATAGGGACCGGAGATATTCGAAAGATGAAGTCCTTCAAAGGTTGAATCGGCAGGCGAAAACGAGCAGATAAGGTTCAACTGAACCATGTTAAATCTTGTTTCCAATCTGAGAATATTTCTTAAGAGTCTATCGGTTGATCGTTTAGCTTCTTCGTCTCTTACGCCATCTAGTTTGTTTTCGATTAATTGAGATACGACCGCAACAAATAATCCTATGATTGCTACATATATACCAAACTCTTTAGCGATAAGGATGTTCCAAATTGTATGTAATTTTGAATCTTTTGACTGTCGACTTCGCCGGTGGTCGGGAATAGCGGCTATAATTGCGCCATAACCAGATAATATCGTTCCAAAAAATTTCAGGAATGTTAAAAAATAATCCATGATTACGGTAAAGAGGACTACTCTTTCTTCCAAATCGTCCCACTCATGCTGTCCCAAAGGGGGTTTAAATCCGGGTCATCCACGGCCAATTTTTGAACTGTCTTGTCGTCCAAGGCCATTGCCTTTTGGAACCAGCGTTTGCATTCTTCAAGGTCTCCATTTTCAATGTCTCCAAACTTGGCGAAATAACAGGCGAAATTGTAAGGGAACCGATAATCCTGCGGAAATTTAACGTGCCCCACATACAAAATTTGATTCGCGTCATGGTTGCCGCCGCCTTTTTTCCGACGCGTGGCACAGGCCAGATTGAGCCAACTCTCCGGCTCGTCTGGTAATATTGTCACTAAAGCCTCTGCAATTTCAGCCGCGATATTCCAACGACCGCCTTTCGCATAAATTTCATAGCGCATCACCAACACGGCGGGATTCGCCCTTTCTTCCGGTGCAATTTCGTCAAGCTCGTTGTTAGCAGTAACCAAATCGCCTAACTCAAACCACCCCTCGGCAGCCCGCAAATGGAAGTTGTCTGTCTGGTTTAATTTTTTGACGCGCCGTTTCATTTGTCACTTCTCATACGTCGCAAGGAACTGTAACACGGTTGAAATTGTAAAAAGTGCCGCCCCAAACAACAAACAATTTTGCCGTCGTCTGCTGTCATTAACTAAAGAAGTAACAATGCGTAAAGCGAGTTTCTCAATGTGGGGGTCAATTTTAGAGCCATAAAATTTTACGCAAATCATTGCTACTGTGAACATGGCGATGTAACTAATAATCGCCACAAGCCCGTGCCATGTTGGTATGTTTACTATCTTGGCTCCAAAAATTCCCCCCGCAAGACTCGTAAAAATAATGACGGAGCAAATGGATACCAGCGGGACGGCCAGAGTGAGCCTAGCAAGCCCCTCTTCCCATTTTTTCAACCGTTCCTTACCAATAAATTCTGGCGCAGCAAACCAAAAGGAAAAATAGCCTAGCACAATCCCGATTCGGTTCAGCAAATTTGCCGTATCGTGGCTCATTTTGGTTTTAAGAGTTCCGGCCCTTCGTTTCGTGAATTGTTTAGCGCACGATTCACTGGGTGCCGATTCAATTCGTCTTTGTCGGGGGTGTTGAGGACGTTGCGGCCCTGGGCCATGCCCGCCGCCACAGCCACAACGCTGCCGCGCCCAACCCCGCCAGCGCACCGGCGGACGGCTCCGGGACCGGACTAACAGCAATGTAAGCGGGAGAGTCCAAACCAGAAATCAACGACGCGTTGACCGTGGCCCCGGAAGTCGTGTATTCACCGACACTGTCCCCATAAAAATTCGCAACAAACAGGTCGTCCCCCGAAATCGCAAGGCCCACGGGATAATTCAACCCGGAAATCAGGGAGGTATTGACGGTCGACCCGTCCAGCCCATATTCGCCAATCGTGTAGTTCCCGAGATTCCCAACGTATAAGTTTTGCGCCTTGAGGGTGGCCGCCATGCCACACGTCAGCGCCAGGGCGATTCCATAGATTTTCTTCGTGGTTTTCATCCGAAGCTATCTTATTTTTTAGGTTCTGACCTGACTTTTCCGATTTGGTTTCTTGCCCACGGTCAGCATGGGCCACTTATAGCTTTCTTCCTGAACCACAAGTTTGCAAGTCTATTTTTGCTTGGACAGCATTTGTCCCACCCATGCGTTTAAGGTCACGCCATGCCGATAAATTCACAACGTTGGTTCATGCGGAAAGAGGATTACGAGCCGCGCCGGACGCCAGAGGAAAGCCTGTTCAGATGTTTCGACGTGAAGTACCTAAAATGCGACTGCTACAAGATGACTGTGACGGCTCATTACGACGAGCAGACCGGCGAGACATTCATCGTGTTTTTTTGTGGCAGGTGCAGGCAGAAAGAACAAATCTGGGTAAGAATTTTGTGAGACCCGAACCTGCTTGACATAAGGCAGCATTATGTTTAACGCTAAAAACAGTTATGCCAACTCGACGCGCGCTATTGGTTGCTTCGCCGGATGCCCATGACCTCCTGCCCGGAGCACGGCAAGACGTTTCTAATTATGAAGATTTTCTGCGCTCAACAGAAGGTGGTGCTTGGGAGCACGGCGAAATTACAAAATTATTTAACCCAACCAAAAAGAATTTGTTTGATGCCGTAAGCGCTCTATCGGGTTACGATTATGTTTTCATAACCTTTTCCGGTCATGGAACGCATCATGTGGGCAAAGATTTGAGCGAATCCTCGGTTGAACTCAATAAATATGAATCATGTTATGTTTATGAAATCAATCCCCGAAACAAACGGCACTTAGTCGTCGTTGATTCTTGTAGGGCAGTCGTAAGTATAACTGAAGAGTTGATAAAACGTTCATTGACGGCGTTGAACGCAGCCATGACTGAGATTACCAGAGATCAATCTCGCAGGTTACTTACGCACGATTGTCAGCGTGAAGCGCAAAGACATCACGGAAGCGGTCGAGGAATTTCTACAAGCCGACGTGCCGCGCACAAGGGCCGTCAATGGGCAGCGGGCGCAACTTTCCGCCGAATACGCTTACAACCGCCAAATCCAACTCCGCCGGTTTGCGGTTACATTTCCGAACACCGCCATTTGTGATTTGAGCAACGGCAATCGTCAAACAGTTTTCTTTTTGAACTTCAAAACATTGGAGGAAAAATCGTGAGCTAATTACTCGAAACGCCGGAAATTTTGGACACCCCGGAAACCGAGACGCTCGCTTCGCCTTCTGATTTAAAAGCCGAATGGATTGGATTTTTTGACAAGGCAACCAGTTCGGCGGAAAGATTGACACAAATCACCGTGCCACCGCGCGAGACGATTGTGGGTGCGTGGTTTAAGCAAGGTGATTTGGGGTTCATCTACGGGCCACGCGGTTTGGGCAAAACCTGGTTTGCAATGTTGCTTGCGCGAAAGTGCAGTGAGGGCGGCAGCGTGGGCGAGTGGAACGTCCATAAGCCTCGGCGTGTGCTCTACGTTGACGGTGAAATGCCGTTGGACGGAATCTGCGAACGCGACAAGGCATTGTCCAACGTTGCCGCTGACGGAATGTTCTATCTGCAACACGAGGCTTTGTTTCATCTCACCGGCAAGGTTTTGAATCTGACAAATCCCAGCGTCCAAGCTGCAATTTTGGAAAAGTGTCTGCGGGACGGAATCGAAATACTTTTCCTCGATAACCTTTCGTGCCTGTTTAGCGGCATAAAGGAAAATGATGCGGACGCTTGGGAACGGGTTTTACCGTGGTTGCTGGATTTGCGCCGGAATCGGATTGCGGTTGTGTTCATCGCACATGCCGGGCGCAATGGTCTCATGCGTGGTACGTCGCGGCGTGAGGATGCTGCGTTTTGGATCATCAACTTGGCAGAGGCAAAAGATGCGGGTGAAATCCAGGCCGGCGCGAAGTTTGTGGCGCGGTTTGTAAAAAACCGCAATTCAACCGAGGCGGAATGTCCACCGCTGGAATGGCATTTCGTCAAGCCCAAAGGTGAAACGAAAGCCCGCGTGTCGTGGAAAAAATTGTCCTCGCAACAATTTTTCCGGCAGTGCATTGAGGATGGATTGACTGCCGCAACTGACATTGCAGACGAAATGAGAATTTCAAAAGGGCAAGTGTCCAAGTTGGCAAAGAAAGGCATCGAAGCGGGGTGGCTCAAAAAGAATGGACGTGATTATGACCTCACGGGGCAGGTGTGACACTTGTTGCCATCGAAAATACTTAGGACGAGAAACGGGAAACGAGCGGAAACGAAACTGGAAACGAAAACGTTTCCACGCCCAAAACCGGCGATTTTGTTGAGAAAAGCGCCAGCTTGAGGAAACGAAACAAACATCGCCAGCGAAAACGAAAGGCTGCTTTTAAATCATTCTCGTTTCCCTTGCATTGGCGAAACCGACTCACATGCGAGGCCGAACAACTGGCAAAGATTTTTTGGACTCAATCTAACAGCTGTTTTTTTGCGAGAGCCACCTTCTCATGCTACCTCACCGGCAGCGCCAGAAAACGAAAAAAGTGGTGTGTGTCCAGTAAGTTGTGTAGGCCGAACTTCTAGTTGTAGCTGCCCTGGGCGGAAATAAATCAATCCTGGTAATCGTGTTGCTAGCAACATAGAGTCGTTGAGTTGCGTGGGCAACGGTTTGTCACACGGCAGGAGCACTTCGCCGAATTTTCTTCGGCTCGAATTAAAGAGTTCCGGTGCGCTTGACTCCACCATCCAGAAAATGGGAGGCAAGTAATCGCGGAACTTTTTCAACATATCAGTTTCCAACGATGTGCCATCCCAAGCCCGCAATTCTTCCAGATGTTTCAGGTATTTTTCCTTTTTCACTAAAACCGTACGGAGGACCAACCAGCCGCGACGCGTGAATACAACGAACCGGTCATACCAATCATTACCGGTTCGCGGACGGTTATTCGCAATTGCATTACAAAACGCAAATCCAATTGCTTCCGCCTGCATCGCATTGAAAGTAGTTGGGCAGGATTTAATCCCATACATGAGGCGAAAGTTATCCCTTTTCAAAAAATGCCGGGGCAAACATAGATAAGGGCCGAAATTGTCATCGTGAACGACAAAGGTGCTTAACCAATTTTCGCTGGGAAAATAACTTTGCGTGCCGCCGAAATATGCACGATGCGCCTGAGGCATCCAGGTGTCTTCATTAAAAGTGTGGCCAAAGACAGGAATGGCATGGCGTGACCCACCAGCTGCGCCTGCGGCAGGGTCATCCAATTCAAAACCAACGAGTGCGGGGAAGCCAGATTCGATACAACCATAAAGATCGCGTTGGTATTCAGTGGGCAGATTGAGTTGCTGGCTCGGCTCGTGGACGACTTTGTCAAAGGGTAAGTTTAGTCGAGTTAAGATGCTCTCCATAGCGGCAGGCTCTAACCCTCCAGCACCGCTGCCAACCCGACGATTCTTGTGGTCAATGCCTGCGAGTGCATTCATCCGCTCATAAGTTATGTCTCCATCCGGCAACACACAGGCAAGAATACTGCGCAGCCCCACATGGGCACACACAGACGTGAGATCGTTTTGTTGAGCATAGAGCACACCTGAGACGGAAAAATTTCCGAGTAAAGTGTTAATTTCGTAATCACGCTGGCAATGTATGAAATTGTTTTGCTCAATCCGTCTGAAGGGAGGCATGACGGATTCAAAGACATGGACACGTGGCTGCGGCCGACCGGCGAAAAAATCCCGCTTAAAAATAACATAACCGATAAAATCGGCTTGCGTGGGCGTTTGGCTTGTCGGCGAACGAAAGAATGAGATCCGATGAACCTGCGACCGTTGAAAATCAGAGGTGCGGATGGCGAGGGATTGATTTTCTGCGGCCAGCAGAGCGCAGTCAGTTTCGCTGATTTCTTCGATGAGAAGTGAATGATATTTATGCTTGCGCGCAAGGGAGAAAATGCGCCGCAGAACAGGGTGCGAGCCGTAATTTTGGTCAACAAACAGGAAGTTGGAGAAATTTCTCGCAATTCCGGTGTCAAGCCGTTGAACCTGTGTCCCTGTGGCTTGCCGAAAATTCATTTTGTTGACGAAGTTTATCCCCCGTCAATACTTGCCTACAGACACGTCGCGAGTTTTGTTCGCGTAGGCGCGCGTATCCTCCACAAAGGTTTCGACTTCCTTGGAAACTTGCAATTCGTTCGCGGGCACTTTGCCGGCGACCGCTTCGCAAATGGAGGTGTGGCCATACGTCTTCGCCGTTAGCTCCTGCAACGATGCCGTAAGCTGCTCCATTGACTCGTTCATGTTGGCCATAGTCGTCGTCTTCATTCGCTCAAAACGTAACGTTTAGCAATGCATATGCCATTTAAGCTGAATAAGCGAACCAACGGAATCAAAAATGAGAGTTTTCCCTACTTGCGTCAACCGCAAAAATTCTCGAAAAACCTCACTTTTCAACTCATTTTACACAAAAACACAACTGGCGAAGGACATCAAATCGCAATTCGCTATCAAAACGCACCTGCCGTTACAAGATGACTGTCCGCCTGAACGCGGATAAACGGCTGGCTGGATTTGCGCGTTGGTAAAGAACGAGCCGGAAAAAAATGCCGGGAACGAATTGACGACAGGTAAGCATCACATTCGCCGTTCAATATCTTCCCGCTTGCGCCCGTTCTCCAATCGCATAAAACTCTCGCCCAACAATGCCTCGCATTTTCGACAATATTGAATCAGCCTTGCTGCCAGCTCTGGAGCAAACGTTGCTGGTTTCGGCGCGCGCTGATTTTTGTGTAGGCTATTTCAATCTGCGCGGTTGGAAGCAGATTGATTCGTGCGTAGAGAATTGGCCGGGCGGCCCGGAGCGTCAATGCCGTTTGCTTGTGGGAATGCAACGGCTTCCGCAGGACGAATTACGCCAGTTTTTAAGCCTTGTTCGAAAGGACGAGGAAATTGACAACCAAACTGCCGTTCGGCTGAAACGTAAACTGGCAGAGGAATTTCGCAACCAGCTTGCCTTTGGAACGCCATTCGATATTGATGAGGTGGGGCTTCGCCGCCTTGCCGCGCAGTTAAAATCAGGCAAACTCGCCGTCAAACTTTTTCTCCGTCACGCGCTTCATGCCAAACTTTATCTCTGTTTCCGGAACGATTTTAAACATAAAGCTCCGGGAGACATCCCCTCCCGCGTCAGTCTGGAAAACAGGCTGGCATAACAACTGTAAAAGGGATTGCCAGTCAACACTGGGTATATGACCGCAAGCGTAGCAATACGGGTTGCGGCGACAATTACCGTCGGCGACGCGATCAAGTTGCGCGGCTGACGGGACGAAAGCAATTCAGCGGGTCAAATTCGACCGACGCAACGAGTAGTTTGTCAAATTCGGACAGTCCATAGGCTAACCCCGCTTGGCACAAAGCGGACAGCGTGACAATCGTGGAGTGGTCGAATCAATGCTCTTTAGTGCCAAACCCCCGTCATGTTCTGCGTGGCGGAAGTTCGTTTTGACCTTGCGCGGCGTTGATCGCGTGTTCTGCACGTCGGAGTCGCGCAAGGCTTAATGCACGGATGATTGCGGTCGCAATCGTTCGCGGTGGCAAGTCCGCAGGCAAAAGCCCAGTCAGAGCCAAGCAAAACGAAAGGAAATTATATGAAACTGGTTCAAATGAGTAACCCACAAGTTCAATCCAATATCGCAGCCTTGCCCGCAGATTTTCTGCGTTCGACCGTAAGCGCGGCTGGCCGTGAAATTCTCCGGCCCATACCGCGCTCGGAATTCCGCAAGGCTCACAACCTGAAAAATGCCGAGTCGAAACGTATCTACGCGACGCATCTTCAAAAATTCACAGCGGCCATCTCGGCTGACTTCGCGGCCCAGGTAGCGATGGGCAAAGTGGCCAGGGAAATCAACATGGACAGATCAGGCGTGCGCACTTACAAGGTGGGCGAAATCAAGGCTGCCCCCGTGTCGAGACAGATTCCGGCCAGCCAGCAAGACTTGGAAGCGGCGCTGGCCCAAAAGCTGGGTATGAAGGTCGAGGATTTGCGCGGCATGATTGCCCTGACGAAATAATTCCACACTGATGACGGCTGGAAAGCTGAAACCGCCAGCATGGCGGTCTGTGGATACCCTTTGATTTACTCACCACGCCGGTATGGCATTGGCCGCGTATGCTTCACCGGCAATCTCACCACGAAGGATGAAGCCTCCCGCAAACGATTTGTCAGGCTTTCATACTCTCACCACGTGGCTCTTTTACCGGCCACAGAGTTAAACCAACTGTGGCCGGCAAAGGAAACAAAATGAAAATATGGAGAACCAAACTGCGCGGCTCCGAATTCAAGGTGACGCGCTTCAATGACGTGCTGCCATCGGGCACTGCGTTGGACAATCCAGAAAATCTCGTGGATTACCTGCGGCCCAAGCTGGTCGAGAGCATGATTTACCGGCCTGACGTGGAGAACTTCATCGTCGTGCATCTGACGACTCGAAAAAAACCGATTGGGTTTGAAATCATTAGCACCGGCACGCTGGACACTTTGCTGGTTCATCCCCGTGAAGTGTTCAAATCTGCAATTGTGACGAACGCTGCGGCCATCGTGCTGGTTCACAACCATCCCAGCGGCGACCCATCGCCCTCGGAAGCCGACATCAGGACGACGCGCGAGCTTATCCGCTCCGGCCAGCTTTTGAAAATTGAAGTGCTCGACCATGTGGTTCTCGGTCAAGCCACGTCGGATCGCCCAAAAGCATGGTCAAGCCTCCGTGAACTCGGTTTCTTTTATTCCTAGCCTCACACCTGAACTCTGGCGGGCTGTTACCCATCAGACTTCGGCTGCGAAGCCGGGCGTCACGGTCTGACGCAACTTCAAACCAACAAGGAAAGGACTCACATGGATAAACATTGGAATCCGTCACCCTGCTTAACCTCATTGCTTAAACAAGGCAACGATCAAAGTTATGATTGAAACCAAGGAGACCCGCGAAGTCGAACGCCAGTATGAGTGGCTGACCTCGGCCATCAAAAGGGTTGGCGGCGACGCATCACTGCGCGTGGCAACTCATCTGCGCACAGTAACCAACGGCAGACATTATCTGCTGCCGAATTATCACGCGGACACATTCATCGGCAACGAAGAAAAGTCCGCGCTTTACAAATTGGTGTTTAACGCCCTCGTTGCCCAAAAGGGCAAGCCGGATTGGAGCAAACTCAACGGGCAGTCAGGCAACGGCAGCAAGCGCGTAGACCCGATTGAAGTTCAGGCGGAGTCTCAGGCTGTCTTAATGCCCGCTCCATCAGTAGCACAAGCCGCGCAACCGACCGTCAAGTCAAGTGCTGTGCAACCTGCTCCGGCCATTCACAACCAGTCGAACGGCGACCATGAGCGTGAGTTGGCCGACGCGCTGGTGAAGGTATTGGGCGGTCGCGTCGCAGGCGCAATGGATGCCGACGCCGTCGAGGCCATCGCCGACAAATGCGCCCGCTTGGTTGTGACCGAGGCGCTGCTCGATGCGGACAGGGAGTTTGCGGGTAAGCTCAAGAAGCATTTGGGCAATGGGGCATTCCCAGCCGAGCGCGTTAAACAGTTGATTGATGAGGCGTTGGTGAATACCGCTCGCCGGGTTGTGCTGGTCACACCGGCGGGCGAAACGAAACCAATCAAAGGGCTGGTTCACAGACAATTCGACATCATCCTCAAGATGACATCGAGCCGCGTCACGTCGGGCCATCCGGTTCCGGTCTGGTTAGATGGGCCGCCCGGCGGCGGAAAATCTCACATAATGGAACAGGTCGCCGAAACTCTTGAGCTTGAGCCTCACGTTCTCGCCATCGGCCCCAGCGACACCAAGAGCGCCATCGTCGGCAGCGTCGCGACCGGCGACTTCCGGCCCGGCGTGGCCTATAAGCCGTTCAAAGAAGGCGGCGTGCTTGGCATAGATGAGATCGCAGCGGGCGATCCCGGCGTGTTGGTCAGCATCAATTCGCTCGTTGCCAATCAAGCCTACCGGTTTCCGAACGGCGAATTGGTCAGAAAGCATCCAAACTTCCACGTCATCGCGGCTGACAACACTCGCGGGCACGGCAACGTCAAAGGCATGATCCGCAACCGTCTCGACGCTGCCACGCTCGACCGCTTTGCCTTCCTGCGGCTGGATTACGATGAGCAGCTTGAGGCCGCACTGTGCGGCAATGCGGCTTGGGCGGCCTACGTCAAGAAGGTGCGGGATTACATTGCCAGCAACTCAAGCGAGTCCGTCTATATCACGCCGCGTGCGAGCATCAACGGCGCGGCGCTGCTGGCCGGTGGGCTTGCCCCGGCCATCGTTGTGGATTCGACTGTGTTCAAGTTCTGCTCGGCGGATTTGAAAAACACCATCATCAGCAACATCGGTAAATTCACACCATGAACACTACGACACCGGAACTGGTTCACTGGCCCAGCAAGACCAAAAATGGTGGTCGGACTACCATCATCCCGTCCACCGCCGACGCGGTTAAGCTTGGTTACAGCTATGTCCAGTCCATCCGTGACCGGATTCTGGAACTGAAAAAGGCGGGACACCAACAAGTCCAAGTCACAACCCGCTACCGCGACAGCGACAAGACCCGGACCAAAACCATCAGCATCAGCTCCCACGAACTGCAATGGGAGGACAACATCGGCAAATATGAATCGGCGGTCAGTGAAATTACGCTCGGCAATCCCGGCATCAAGCATCACATCAGCGAACTGGCAACCAAGCTCATGCAAATGGCTCTGGAATTGCAGCCCTCCATCGCCTCGGCCTATTGCGGATTCGAGCGCTGGGAAGAAGGGGACGAAGTCCTGATGGACCTGCTGCGTGAGGGCGACGACCGCCCATTTCTTCGCCGCAAACGCAGTGAAATTGAGCCGCGTTTAGGACAGGGCGATGGCGCTTATCGCATCGTCCTCAATACCGACGTGGCATGGTGGGGCAAACCGGAAATGAACGCTGGCGTCATGGGCGCACTCGTGCTGGTGCTGCAACAGTTTGCCCCGGTCGAAATCTGGATTCAACAAGGCTGGATCGGTAATGGCGATGACGACGGGGTGAGCCTGTTTAAGCTTGAGTTCAACGGCAGCTTCGATCCCACGCAATTAAGCTTCTGGTGCGGTTCGGAGTATAAGGACGTTCCTTTCAGCAATTTCGTCAACCGTTCCATTGGCCGCGAAAGCAGCGGCACCGCCAGGCATTCCGAATTGCCATGCGATCTGTATTTGCGCGGCGACTGGATGACGCTGCACGGCATCGGCAATGGGTTCGACCAGTTGCCACCGGCAGAACAACACAACCTTGCCGTCAAGTGGATCGCTGAAACTTGCAGCGGCATACTTTATGGTGAGGAATTAGAATGAAGCCAATCAAATAAATTATTAACGTTAGAAACTTGAATCTGTGCTTTCTCGCAGCGGAATCTCTCTAAGATACGGGACTTTGCCAGGAGGCGCACCGTTGAGCGTTTTGATCGTAGGTGAAAGCGTAAAGCTGTGCTTAACCACATTATTTGCACTACACTTTCCCATTGGCTCGAAGGCGCCGCCAACATAATGTGAAGCAGGAATAAAATTTCCCTGCGACTCTTTAGGAATATAATATTTCGCAAGGGCATCTGCGTCTGCATACCTAGTCCATTCGTGGCCAGTTTCAGACAGCCATTCTGTGGGTGAAGTGAATTTATAAACTTTTCCAGTTCCTTGTTGAGTGAATGTGAACTCAACTTTTACGGCAATTTCAATGTCTGCATATCCGGAATTCCCGTCGGCATTAATCCAGGTGATCATAATCATACCTCCATCGGGATGGTTAGTTGCAAGATTCACTTCAACATCCCAATTCTCTGATCTCTTGCCATTGTCATACGTAACAACAATTGGCTTGCTCCCGTGTTCATGAAGTTTTGCCATGCAGCATCGAATATTAAACGACTTTGGAATCTCGCGCGGGCCATATCGGGTTTCTGGATTTGGAATCCATTCAATTCGCTCATGTCTGACAATTAGGTCAGCAGTCGGGGCATCTCCCTTTGGATCCAAAGGGATTCCGGCGCAAGAAATTCCACCAAACCAAGGATCCGATCCCCAACCGAAAAACCCAGCCGGAATCGCAGGAGCGTCACCCGAACCAAAATACCAGGTCGAATCAAGATCAGACTCCATGTTTAATGTGTATAGTGGTATATCCACTGTGTTCGTCATCGGGCGCATTAGCTCATCCGTTGAAAGTTGGCTTATATTGGCGGTGTAATTTTGAGCACTTGTTGTGCTGCAAGCCCAGATAAATAAGCAGGCCACTCCCTCCAAAAGGGGAAATCGCGAATTACGGCCCAAAAAGGAAACATCGTGAATATTGCCCATTAACATTTTGATGTTCATTTTTAAACCATATTACATCTCAACAAATTCGAGCTTCTTCAAAATTGCGAATTTGAGGAGGTTGCCATGCGAAGCATCAGCCTAGCGTTGTCCATTTAAGGAAGCCACAGTCAAGGCTAATACTATCCGCACTCAAACGTATCACCTTTGGCAAACTTGCCAAAAGGTTACGTAAACCAAAACGGCATATCCCACCGGCTCTGACGGCAACCCGCAACCAGCCATCACAGTGATGCTGCCTGACGAGGACTAAACCATGAAAGAAAAAATCCCAATGACGGGAGTATTGGCGTGGCTCCATGCGAACCATCCAACCTTGCACGCCGCCGCTTTGGTAGAGCGGGATTGGTTATGGCTGTGCAGCGATCTGCGCGGCGACCACAACCAGGCCGTGCGTGATTCAATCGGCGAATTTGGATTCAGATAAAACCGTGTTTATTGGCACTACGAATCGAACCGTCGAGGACTTGCCGGAGCAACTGCAAAGCCGATTCAAAATTCTGTTTTTCGACCCAATTCCCATTGAGATCATTGCGGACTGGTTGCAGATCAAGTTCCCGCGTCTCGGTGCGGCAATGGCTGGTTCGATAGCGATTCAATCCAGCGGCAACGTGCGCGCCGCCGAGACCGTGGCCATGTCTGTCGCCGACAACTGGGTTGAGACACAGGAAAAGGAGGTGGTTTTAGCATGAGTAAAAAAGCCTCATTCAACCCTCGCAAACCAAAGCCGGAACAACTTGAGGTTCATTGGACGGAGTCTGAGCCATTCGCTCTGATCACACAACTGGCGATTGATGGCGACCGGGTGGCCAATGATGCCGCACGACGCTCCGCTGACCAGCAAGCGTCCAACCAACGGCAAACTCAATTCCAGCCGCAACCTATTCAACAACCATAATCCAAATATGAAACTCACAAAAAAAGATGGCATCTATCACGTCAGTTTCAAAACTGCCGCTGGTAAGCGCCGAACAATCTCCACCAAACAAACCGACCGGGATCAAGCCATCGCTGTCGTAAAACAGGCTGGCATCGCCGAGATGGAGCATGCGGCATTGGCCGGCAAGCTGTCCCGCGAAGTTGTCGGTCGCATCCTGACCGGCAAACGCATGACACTCGTGAAGGCCGTCGCGCCATTCCGGGAGTGGATGAAATCGCGCGGGCGTTCACCAAAGACCATCGAGGAAAACATCATCACCCTTACAGCCTGGATGCGCGAAATGAAGATCGAATCCTTTCCTCCCCCGCAGTAACCGGGACGCATATTGCCGACTGGATCAACGATGCCGATAAGGAACGCGGCCAGGGTTCACGCAAGGTCGCGCTCGGTCACATTCATACGTTCTTCGTCTTCTGTTGTGCCAATGGCTGGGTGGCTGCCGACCCGTCACAGGCCATCGGCATTGATTACAGTGTATTGAGCCACGACCAAAAGGAGCCTGCCCAACGTCAGCCGTTCACGCCGGACGAACTCGAACGTCTCACGGCCTATCTGAAATCTGAGTTGTTGGACATCGAGCAGGACGTGACGCGAGTAGAGCAAGCCAGCGAATACACCGTGAGTGGCAAGGAGGCGAAACTGGCCAAACTCGGCCGGAAACATGCCGAACTGTTCTTCTGGCTATTCGCTGTCCGTTGCTCGGCACAGACCGGCTTGCGTTTGTCCGACGTAGCCGGCCTTGAATGGCGCTGTTTTGCCGAGGCGGGCAAGATCGTGGTCTGGATGGACAAAACAAACCGGCGCATCGAACACCAGCTACCGGCTGAGCTGGAAAGGATGGTGACACAAATCCCGATGGCCAGCCAGACGCACCTGTTTCCAGAACAGCACAAGGTCATCTGCGACGTGCGTCGCCGGTCGCTGCTGGGCGACTGTTACAATGGCGGCTATGGCGTGACTAAGGATTTGGCGGAATCCGCTAAATGGTATCGCAAGGCCGCCGAGCAAAATGACATCCCAGCCGAACGAATGCTGGGCGACTACTACGCGGCAGGCGGCGGCGTGCCTCAAGACTATCAACAGGCTATTAACTGGTATAAAAAGGCTGCAAATCAGGGCGACGATCTGGCTCAAGCATTCCTTGCCGAATTTTATTTAACCACAATGAACGATGCTACGAATGCCGTTTATTGGTTTCAGCGGGGGGCAAATCAAAACGACGCTTATTCGCAGGATCATCTCGGCCAATTGTTCAGAGATGGCCGATTCCGGGAAAAATGAAATTGAACGGGTTATGGGCTCCGGCGGTTCATCCTGTAGCACCAGTTTTTCGGCCTTCAAATCGGATATTAATTTTTCAACCTCATCAAGCGCGGCAGCGACGGATAGCGTAGCGTCCCACCTGTGTTCATTGAATCCAAAAAGGCAAAACTGTCGGCTGTCGGCACGATGATGCCGTGGAAATAGTTTGCTTGCTGCGGTGTCGCGAATTTTCGGCGCGGCGGATGGAAACGATTCCGGAAATTCAACCAGGAGTTGCCTATCCGGGTCAGCCTTCGAACGTCCCGTAAACTGTATCTGACGCTGCTTAAAAAGCTCCTCGTTTAGCGTGAATCCGGCTGATTTGAGGATATCCTCTTGTTCCTTGAATAATTGCTGATCCCTCTCGAACCAGGGTCGCTGAACCTTGTCCTCGTTCATTAAGCGTGCCTGCGATCCGGCTGCGGCGGACGGTCATGGTGCTTATGATGATGGGGGCGATGCTCTTCCTTTTGGCACTCTAAACAATGCTTTCGGTTGCCCGTCCCATGCTCGCGGTGTTCAGGCTTGATGCGCTTTCCGTCGGGGCACGTATCGGTGTCGTGATAGACTTCGCGGTGATGTGCCCCGTATTCGTCTGAATTCGTATGAAATGGATTTACTATGGCAATAACAGTAACCTGTCACACCATTTGATTCTGTCTAATAAAATGTTTCACATTTTTACCGACATTTTTTTAACCCGATAATGTCACTTGTAAATGACGAATGCCGCCTTTGGCGGCACATAAACCAGTATGAGCGGACAAGCGAGGGAAAAGCGTGTTTCCGAATGCCTGGAGGAAAGCTCCTTTCGCCTTGCCCGCTCATTCCGGGGGCCAAAGTCTTGGAGTTTCGGTCGCGCGGAGGGGTCGCGCCGGAACGGGGGTAAGGGGGTGTGGAGGCGCGATGCCCGGAGCGAGCCGGAAAGCTCGCAAGTCTTTGGCCCGCTCCCACGCCAGCGGAACGTTTGCAACCCGTCTCCCGCCGTAAAGGACAGCCTGTCCTTTAGGCCAAAAACCCGTCCGTCGGTGAACCCGTTCCTGTCGCGTGAGCGACGAGGGCGAGCACGGCCATATGTTGGCCGCGCACAGCCCGAAACACCACGAAGTCGGGGGTGGGACATGAAGGCGAAAATGCGCAAAAACCATTGCCATGACAGGCTCATCCGCCATCGGTGATCTTCCCCACAGCGGGGAAGGGTGCGGGGATGCCCCTCACGACCCGATTTCGGTTTCATTAAGTACGGATTTGCTGATAAAATAGGTTCGCAGATGGCTGGTCAGCCTGCACCAGCTTTTCCAAAAGAAACCAGCGAATTTTTCAAGCGGTGAGTCTGTCGTCTGCACTGAGTTAATTAACTGCGTTAGAGTGTGCCGGGCAGGCGTGTTTTGGCGGCGACTTGCGTTGCCTGGTCGCGACGAACCATGAGCAGAGTCAAACATAACAACGCGCAAAGCGCGCTGACCCAGTCTCCGAGGCGTTCGACAGTACTGACCGGGATTTCAAGTCGCACATTGTGGATGCCCGGAGGCACGCGCAGTTCCAACAAACCCGTCGGCATTGCGGCTTCGATTCCAGCAGGGCCTGGTTGCCCATCCACCTCGGCTTGCCAGGCCGGGTAGTAGAACTGGTTTATCATTACGGCCCCGCCCGTCCCACTATCCGTTCGGAATTCGATGTGCCGGGGTTTCCAGATCAGGACGTTCACACTTCCTGGCGTGCCACTGAAACTCACCCGGGGTCCGGTGCTTGCCTGAAGCGCACTTGCTTGGTCAAGCCCACGGACCGACCAGACGCTAAACCACCCATCATGATCACTCACGAGCGTTTCACTCCCCGTCCTGACTATCGCTGTCCTGTAGTCTTTCCAGACGGCTGCCCATCCGATGAGCCATAGACCCACGAGTGCAGACGTGATCACCAACAACGCTGCCTGAGATGAGAGAGACCTCCAGGACACCTGAGAGAGGAAGAAGGCAAGAATGGGAAGTGCCGCAACGCAAAACACCATGTTAAATCGCCATGGATACTGAATCAAATGGGGGATTTGAGGAAATGTCCGCCATAGAAAGGCGCCGGGACTGGACATCATAAATACCGAAAAGGCACACGCGGAAAGCCAAAAGAACAATTCTTTTCTGGAGTCCGGGCTGGCTTTTCTGAGAGCGGCATAAGCACAAATCACGGTCAAGAGGAGCATATCAAGCACAACCCAGGAAACGGTGCGGGTGAAATGTGTAATCGACGAACCCACGAAGAGTCCTTTGCCGAACGTGACAACATCCCCTGTCCATTCGAACCCCCACACTGCCAGCATTTTTTGAGTTGGGGCAACGTACCGTCCATGGAAAAGGGCCGTAAACAAGTAAACCGAAGAGAGACCCATTCCCAGGAGCATCGATACAGCGACGCGCACGCCAGACCTCATTCTGCAATCTTTAGCCGACAACGCGACAGCAGCAGCGAGAGGAACGAGAGAGAACATTACGGCACTGATGGCATGACTTACGATCAGAAGCCCGTACGCGATGGCCAGCCCGACCATTGCGCGCCGCTTCTCCTCGATTACTCCCGCCGTGAAATATAGAATCAAGGGCATCCACACGGAGGCCCAACACTCTGGAAGCGCAAAACGGCGATAGAAATCCAGCGAAAGATGGTAGGGCATTAACATGTAGAGCGCAGCGCAGGCCAATGCGACGTTTTGCTCGAACTTCGCTCGAAGCCAGACAAACGCGGACACGCCAGACCCCCATAAAGCCAGTAATGCCGTCAGGCTCATTGCGTTCCAGTGGAGCAGTTTTGTCACTGGCTCCAGGATCGCGTAGATATAGGAAGGCAGCGGCGGAAAGACGAAAAATGTCGGACTGCCCAGCCCGTGATTTAGTCCCATCAACCATCGCGGATATAACTCGCCGCTCCAGAATTGGTCGGTGAAATTCCGGGCGTAGTTAATGTGTTCCCACGTATCGTGGCCCTGGGGCATTGGGCCATAGAGCAGCATTGGAAGTGCAAGAATGATCGCGACCGCTGTGAGGAATAGGAAGTGAAAGAGATTCGCTTTAGCCATTTTCGCGATGGCGTGAACATGGTCAACATCGTAAATCTGGTCAAGCCCTTTTTCCGTTTCCTTTGGCTTCCGAAACTTTAGAGCCATCAATCCAGCAGAGCGTTTGAAGAAAAACTCTAGCCGTTCGGCAGCGGGAGATTTTGGCGTTTTGGCGAGGCTTGAGCGAAGGAACATGCCCGCAGTGCCTGTGACGGAGCGAAAACGAAGCCAAAACCCAAAAGATCCGCTGCCTTCGCACGCGTGCGCTCTTCCCCAACCGAATGGCGGCAGTTTTTTTGAAAATGCTCTAGCTCACCGTCTCCGCCTGCGGTTGCTCCGCGCCCCGTCCCGTCTGAATGAGGCCGGAAACTGATCCTGCCTCGAACGCTGCTGCGTTTTAAAGGGCGCTTTGACGGCGTCTCCGCCTTTCACGGCCAACTTGAAATCCACCTGCTTTTTCGACGTGTCCACCTTCGCCACCTGGACTTCCAGCTTGTCACCGAGGCGGATCATCCGGCGCGTGCGCCGGCCAATGAGTTGGTTGCGTTGTTCGTCGTAAATATAAAAATCATCCTCCATCGTGGACAATGGTACCAGTCCGCTCATCGCCAGGCCCGTCACATCCACAAAGAAACCGAAATTCCGCAAATCCGTCACCAGCGCCGGATACCGTTGCGGTTTGCCGGAAGCCAGTTGCGCTCTGAGAAAGGCGAACAGCTTTACGTCTTTGCTGTCGCGTTCCGCATCGGCGGAATTGCGTTCCGTGGTTGAAATGTGGTCAGCCGTTTCCTTGAGCGATTTCCCTGCGCCATGCTCTTTTTGAAACAAAGCGCGATGCACCACCAGGTCGGCGTAACGGCGGATGGGCGAGGTAAAGTGCGTATATTTTTTCTTCGCCAGGCCATAGTGGCCGAGCGGTTGGATGTCGTAACGCGCCCGCATGAGCGATTTCAAAAACCCGATCTTGAGCGCCGGGCCGATGGGCAGGGTGCCCAGCTTCTCGAATAATTTTTGCACTTCATGCGGCCGGCTCAAATTCCCGCAGGGAATATGATGACTCAACACGTCGTCGCGATATTCGCGCAACCGCCGTTCTTCCGGCTCCTCATGCACGCGATAAATCGCCGGCACGTTCAGGTCCATCAATCGCGTGGCCACCGCCTCATTCGCCAGCAGCATGAATTCCTCGATCAACTGGTGCGAGATGTCATTCTCCACTCTTTCGATGCGCAAGATGCGTCCTTGTTCATCCAGCCGGATTTTGCTCTCGGGAAAATCCAGGTCGAGCGAACCCGCCTTGAACCGCAGCCGCCGGATGCGTTGGGCCAGGTCGTTCGCGTCGTGCAACATGCGTTCGATGTCCGTAATCGGTGGCCGCTGCAAAACTTCCAGCACTTCGCGGTAGGTAAACCGCCGTTGCGAATGGATGACTGCCGGATAAAATTTCGTCCCCAGCACACGACCATCACGCGAGATTAAAAACTCCACGCACTTCGTCAGCCGGTCCACGTTGGGTTTCAGCGAGCAAAGCTCATTGCTCAACGCCTCCGGCAACATCGGAATCACCCGATCCACCAGATAAGTGGAATTGCCGCGTTTGGCCGACTCCACGTCCAGCGCCGTACCGGGTTTGACGTAGTGCGACACATCCGCGATGTGCACCCACAACTTCCAATGCTCCGCCGAAACCCGCTGCAAA
>Ga0206821_10088_pt1 | contig 22500 bp, 14 predicted proteins | sample Alteio_BWOrgCont_85_FD_152860 | JGI IMG/M metagenome (GOLD analysis project Ga0206821, IMG submission 152860) | Enriched cells from forest soil in Barre Woods Harvard Forest LTER site, Petersham, Massachusetts, United States -... | ecosystem: Environmental > Terrestrial > Soil > Temperate forest >...
CCGCCTCTACGCCACCGGCCTCTTTCAAACCATCGCCGTCGACGGCGAAAAACAAGGCGACGGCGTCATCCTTACTTACACGGGCACACCCACCCTCTTCATTGGCCGCGTCCTTGTCCGTGGCATCAAAAGCACTCAACTCAGCAATCAGGCTTACTACTCCACCCGCCTCAGCCCTGGAACACCTTTCACGCCGCAAAAAATCGACCGAGCCGCCGACCTGGTCCTGCAAACGCTCCAGGAAAACGGCTACTACCAGGGGTCCATCGTTCGTCACACCCGCATTGACAAAGCCCACTCCGAAGAAGACATCCAGTTCAGCGTCACCACCGGCAAGCCCGCCCGCGTCGGCGCAGTCATCGTAGAGGGCGACTACGGGATGGATCTCGCCACCTTCCGCCAAAAGGCCAAGCTCAAGCCCAACGCCAGAGTGAATCGCGAAACTGTCAGCCGCGCCCTCGCGAATGTTCGTAAAACCTACCAAAAGGAGCAGCGCCTCGAGCCCAACGTCAGCCTCACCTCGAAGCACTACGACCTTGCCACCAATCAGCTCACCCTCAACTTTCGTGCCGATCGCGGTCCTGTTGTCACAGTCAGCGTGGAAGGCGCCAGTCTCAGCAAAAGCAAAATCAAGTCGATCGTCCCCATCTTCGTCGAAGGCACCCTGGACGAAGATCTACTCAACTCCGGCAGCAAGCGCATCCGCGACTACTTCCAGCGCGACGGCTACTTCGACGCCAAAGTCGCTTATGTCACCAACCGCACCCCTGACCTGACCAACGTCACCTACACCGTTACCCTCGGCCCCCGCGACCGCGTCCAGTCCATCGCCATCAAGGGCAACGGCTATTTCAACGACTGGACCCTCCGCCAGCGCCTCAGCATCGAGCCTGCATCCTTCTTCGTCCCCCACGGAACTTACAGCCTCGCCCTGCAAACCGCCGACGTCAATGCCATCAGCGCTCTCTATCAGAGCAACGGATTCACCAACGTCAAGGTCACTCCTGAAGTCCGTGACGTCGGCACCGCCCCGAAGAATAACGAGCGCATTCTCGCCGTCACCTATCGCATCGAAGAAGGCACCCAGCAGAAGGTCGGCGTTTATCACATCAATGGCGTCAGTCCAGCCCAACTCGCTGACCTTCAGCCGAAGCTCAGCCTTGAGTCCGGCCAGCCTTATTCACCCACCAACCTCGCCGCTGACCGCGACGAAATCCTCAGCTATTTCCTCGATCGCGGCTACGATCACGCCCGAGTCACCGTCCAGCAGAACCCCGCCCCGCAGGATCCCAACCTCGTTGACGTCGCGCTCAACGTTTCGGCCGGCGATCAGATCTTCGTTCGCAACGTCATCGTCGCCGGCCTCCACTACACGCGCCCCAGCGTCGTCAATCGCCAGATCCTCGTGAAAGCCGGGCAGCCCCTCGATCAGTCGAAACTCCTCGATTCCCAGCGCCGGCTCTACAACCTCACCCTCTTCAATCAGGTCACCACCGCCGTCCAAAATCCCGAGGGAGACGAGCTCCGCAAGAGCGTTCTTGTTCAGTTCGACGAGGCCCGCCGCTGGAACGTCGTCTACGGCGCCGGCCTCCAGGCCCAGACCGGGACCCCAGGCACCAGTTGCCCCAACGCCGTCAGCCTCATCCTGCTCGGCATCAACCCCGCAACCTACGCCTGCAATGCCAACGGTCACTTCGGCGTCAGCGGCCTCGTCGAACTTGATGTCTCCCGCATCAATCTCTTCGGCCGCAATCAGTCCATCACTTTCCGTTCCGAATACGGCTCGCTCGAACAGCAGTTCACCGCCAACTACTCCGCCCCGCACTTCCTCAACTATCCGTCCCTCGACTTCTCCTTCGGCGGCGGCTACATTAACGCCCAGAACGTCGTCACCTTCGCCTCGTCCACGGTCGAAGCCGACGTCCGCATGACCCAGCATCCCGACCTCATCAACACCCTCATCTACCAGCTCTCCTTCCGCCGCGTGAAAGTCGACCCCGACACCATCCAGGTGGCGCCCGACGAAATCCCGCTCCTCTCCGAACCCGTCCGTGTAGCTGGCCCGGAAATGACCTGGATCCGCGATACCCGCCGCCCTGAACCGCTCGACGCTCAAACCGGCATGTACAACAGCATTCAGGAATTTGCTTCTGACAATTTGATCGCGGATTCCCAGGCCAACTTCGACCACTTTGACTGGTCCAACGCCACCTACTACCCCATCGGCAAACACCGCAGCATCGTCCTTGCCCGCAACACCCGCTTCGGCATGGAGCGCGTCTTCGGCGAAGGAAAATACGAATCCATTCCGCTCCCGGAACGCCTGTACGCCGGCGGCCCCGAATCCCTCCGCGGATTCAACCTCAACTCCGCAGGCCCGCGCGACTCCCAAACCGGCTTCCCTATCGGCGGCGCCGGAGCCTTCGTCAATCAGACCGAACTCCGCCTGCCCAACCCGCAGCTCCCTTACTTCGGCCGGGCCCTCGGCTTCGTCCTCTTCCACGATATGGGCAACGTCTTCAATAATTCTTCTGATATCTGGCCCGCCGCCCTCCGCATTAAGCAGCCGCACAGCTACACGTGCACTGCCCCGCAATACCTCACGGTTGCGGCGCAGCAGGCCGTCACCCGCCACTCCAGCACCAACACCACCGGCACCTGCGACTTCAACGACTTCTCGCATTCCGTCGGAATTGGCGTGCGCTACCACACCCCCATTGGTCCCATCCGCTTCGATTTGGGCTACAACCTCAACCCGCCCGTCTACCCCGTCATCATCACCTACGGCAACGTGGGCCCGGGCACCTGCGTCCACGGCGACACTTCCCCGTGCTACGGTCAGGCCGGCCATTTCAATTTCTACTTCAGCATCGGGCAGGCCTTCTAGTGAAAGCGCGCTCCCTCATTCCGGCTCTCTGCCTCATCCTCATCGGGTGCCCGATGTCGCTGGTGTTGGGGACGTGGGATTGCGCTGCCCAAAATTCCGCCGCCCCCGCGCAGTATGCCACGCCGCCCGCGCCTCCGCCGCCTGCCGTTCCCGGATCTGTTGAGCTCGATCACGTCGTCGCCGTCATCGGCTCCAACGTCATCCTCGAAAGCGACGTCATCCAGGAAATGCATCTCTCCGCCCTCGAGCCGCTCCAGGTGCTTCCAGGCCAGAACACTCCCGCTAACGCCCTCCGCCGCCTCGTCGATCGCACCCTTATCCTCCAGCAGATGAAGGAGCAGCAGCAGCCCGTCGATACCCCCGATGCCGAAGTCCAAAAAGCCGTCGATGAGCTCGCCAAATCCATCCCCGACTGCGAAAAATTCCATTGCGGTTCCGAACACGGCTGGGACGCCTTCCTCCGCGCCAACGACCTCACCCACGATATGGTCGAGCAGCGCTGGAGCCAGCGCATGGCCATCCTCCGCTTTATCGATCTCCGCTTCCGCAGCGGCATCCGCGTCACCCCCGACCAGACCTCCTCCTACTACGAAAAAACTCTGGTCCCAGCGCTCGTCAAAAATCACGAAACCGCACCGCCCCTCAAAGACGTTTCTTCCCGCATCCAGGAAGTTCTCCTCGAGCAGCAGGTCAGCGGCCTCTTTCAGGATTGGCTCTCCAGCCTTCGCGATCAGGGCAACATCCGCATCGTCGACGATGCCTACAGCGCTGACCTCAACCTGTTCAAGGCCAACCCCCAGGGGGACCAAAGCCAATGAGCATCACTCCTATCCCCCTCCCCGAATCCGCTCCCGAGCCGACGCCCCGTGAGCCGCGCCGTGTTGCAAGATTCTTCCTGCACTTATTCCTCTGGACCATCAGCGTCCTCGCGATCGTCGCCGTCGGCCTCGCCATCTTTGCCTCCACGCCGACCTTCGAAAATCGTGTCCGGAATACCCTCATCGCCGAGCTGGAAAAATCCACCGGCGGTCGCGTCGAGCTTCAGCACTTCGGTTGGCGTTTCACCCACCTCGAATTCGAAGCCGACGACCTCACCATCCACGGCCTCGAAGCTCCCGGCGAGATTCCCTACGCCCATCTCGATCGCCTCTTCGTTCGCCTACAGATCCTGTCGTTCTTCCACCCCAAAATCGCCCTCAACTATCTCGAAGCCGACCGCCCTGTCATTCACCTCATCGTGTATCCCGACGGCTCTACGAATCAGCCGCAACCCAAACATCCCTCCACCGGCTCATCGAAAGACCAAATCTTCTCGCTCGCGGTCGCGCGCACCGTTGTCTCCAACGGTCTCGCCATCCTCAATGACCGAACCATCCCGTTCAATCTCTCCGCCAACAACCTCGCCACCCAGGTCAGTTACGTCCCGGCCAACGACCACATCGCTGCGCACGATCACTACACCGGCTCCCTCCACGTCGAAGACATCGTCGTCCTCCGGGGTCCGCAAACTCGTGACAACATCCCCGTCCATTCCACGCTCGACGCCTCCGTGGATGTAGGCCGTAACACCGCCAACCTCGTCTCTCTCACCCTACAAAGCGGCCCCGAAAACAAGAGCCAGAAAACCGTCATCCGCGTTGCCGGCTCGCTGAACGACTTCAGCAATCCTCACTTCCAGTTCACAGCCAATGGCGCCATTGACGCTCTTGAAATCCGCGCCCTCACCGGCGTCCCCGGCATCGATGCCGGAACCGCCCAGCTCGACGCCTCCGGCCAGGGCACCTTCTCGCAGTTCACCATCGACAGCACCGCCGCCGTTTCCGGAGGCGCCTACTCCATCGCCACTGTCGATATCACCGGCGCCACTGTCCACGCCCTCGCGCACATCACGCAGGATCAAATCGCCGTCACCGGCGTCCACGTCAGCGTCGCAGGCGGCACCGTCGACGGCGAGCTCCACATCGTCAACTGGCAGTCGCCGGCCCCGCCACCCGGTCAGTCAAAGCACACGAAACTTCCCGTCGAGAAAGGCACCGTCCGCACCCGCGTCGCCAACTTCTCGCTCGATCGCATTCTCGACATGGTCGCCCCGCCAAATTACCGCCGCCTCGGATTCGATACTGCCGCATCCGGCACCGCCAATGTCGACTGGACCGGCTCCGCCGACGACCTCGTCGGCTCCGCCGATGTCACCATCGCTCCGCCGCTGCCGCCAGCGCCCAACGAAGTTCCCGTCACCGGCACTGTCCAGGCGCAGTACTTCCAACACAATGGCTCCGTCGCCGTCGGTCATCTCGACGTCCATACTCCTGCCTCCGAAATTCAGGCCTCCGGCACCCTCGGCGTCTACCCCACCTCGCGCCCCACGGAAATCAACGCCAGCCTCATCACCCGCAATGTCGCCGAATTCAATCCCGTCCTTGCGACTTTAGGCATTGCAGCACCCGGCCAACCCACGCCCATCCCCGCCAACCTCCACGGCCAGGCGCAATTCCATGGCGAATTCACCGGCACTCTCGATGCCCCCGACTTCCGCGGACATCTCGTGGCTTCTGACTTCGAAGTCACCCCGCGCGCCTCGACGCCCGCCGCCACTCTGGCCATCAAAAACATCCACTTCGACTCCCTCACCGCCGACGCCGACTACAACTACGGCGCCCTCAGCGTGAGCGCCGCGACTCTCGTCCAGGGAAAGACCACTATCCAGTTCAGCGGCCAGGTCCACGGCAATCCCAAAGAACCGTCTGAGCTCTTCGCGCAATCCTCCACTCTCCACGTCAGCGCACAGGCCAAAAACGTCGACGTCCAGCAGTGGATCGCCCTCACCGGCCAAAATTATCCCGTCTCAGGCACTCTCAAACTCAGCGCCCAAACCACCGGCACCATCGGCAATCTCAACGGCAAGGGACACGTCAGCCTCACCAGCGGCGCCATCGAAGGCGAGTCCTACCGCTCGCTCTCCACCGACCTCCAGTTCCAGGGCAAAGCCGTCGACGCCACCAATCTCGTCTTCTCCCTCGATGGCGGCCGCATCACCGGCAGCGGCGGCTACGACTTCGGCGCGGATACCGTCCAGTTCAACCTCCAGGGCAGCGACTTCGAGCTTGCCAACATTCGCCGCATCCAGAACGATCAGTACCCGCTTGCCGGCTCCGTCACCTTCGACGCGCGCGGCAGTGGCCCGCTCAAAGTGCCGTCCCTCCAGGCCAGCCTCCACATCCGCAATCTCTCGCTGGCCCGCGCCGCCACCGGCGTCGTCGATGTTGACGCCCACACCTCCGGCCAGGCCCTCGACGTCCACGCCAGCGCACACATCAATACCGCTACCATCGACCTCAACGGCGAAACCCAGCTCAACGGCGACTATCAGACGCGCGCCAGCCTCACCATCGCTAAATTCGATATCGATCCCATCCTCCGAACCTTCTCCGTCACCGGCATCCGCGGCAGCTCCTCCATCGCCGCCGCCGTCAACGTCTCCGGCCCGCTGCGCTATCCCAAAAAGCTCAACGGCGACGCTCGCGTCAGCGAGCTGTCCATCACCCTCGAAGATGTGCCCATCCACAGCGACGGCATGCTCCATGCCGCATTGTCCAATGGCACCCTCCATCTCGATCCCGTCCGCATCATCGGCCCCGACACCGACCTCCACGCTCAGGGATCAATCGGCCTCTTCGATTCGCCGCAGGCCATTCATTTCACCGCCGGCGGCTCCGTCAACATGGCACTCGCCCAAACCCTCGACACCGACATCCTCTCCTCCGGCCACGTCGACTTCACTCTCAGCGCCCAGGGAACCACCGCCAATCCCGACCTCAGCGGCAATGTGAAGTTCACCAACGTAAACGTCGCGCTCGAGGACTACATCAACGGCCTCAGCCGCATGAACGGCGAGCTCGTCTTCGATCAGGATCGTCTCGAATTCAAAAACGTTAACGCCTACTCCGGCGGCGGTCTCATCAAGCTCGGCGGCTTCGTCACCTGGCACCGCGGCCTCTACTCCGAAATCACCGCCACCGCCCGCGGCGTCCGCGTCCGCTATCCACAGGGAGTGACATCCACCGCTGACGCCGACCTCAAATTCCAGGGAACCCAGGCCGGCATGCTGCTCGCCGGCAACGTCACCGTCACCGCCTTTTCGGTCAGCCAGGACCTCGACTTCGCCTCCCTCTCCGCATCCAGCGGCGGAGTCTCCCTGCCGCCCGCACCCGACTCACCCTCCAACAAGGTGCGCCTCGACGTCCGCATCACTTCCGCCCCCTCACTCGATTTCCAAAACTCCTTTGCCCGCCTTGCCGGTAATGTCGATCTCACCGTCCGCGGCACCCTCGCCCAACCCAGCGTCCTCGGCCGCGTCACCGTCACCGAAGGCAGCGCCACCTTCAACGGCGAAAAATTCCAGCTCGAGCACGGCGAGATTTACTTCAGCAACCCCATCCGCATTCAGCCCACCGTCGACCTCACCGCCTCCACGACAGTGGAGGACTACAACATCACCATCGGCCTCCAGGGCAACACCTCCCACCTCACTCCCACTTTCCGCTCCGAACCGCCGCTCTCTGAGCAGGACATCTTCTCCCTCCTCGCCATGGGCCGCACCCAGGAAGAACAGCAGATCTACTCCACGGAAGAACAGCAGGCCGGCGTCAACTCCACCGCTGACTCCCTCCTCGGCGGCGCTCTCAATGCCACCATCAGCAGCCGCATTCAGAAGCTCTTCGGAGGCGGCTCCGTCCGCATCGACCCGACCTTCGTCTCCGGAGTCGGAAACGCCACTGCGCGCATCACGGTCGAGGAACCCATCTCCAAGCAGGCCACCCTCACCTATTCCACCAACGTCAACTCCACCGCTGAGCAACTTATCCAGGGTGAATGGCGTGTCACCCGAACCTTCTCCGTCCTGGCCGTCCGCGACGAATCCGGCGTCTTCTCCCTGGTCTTCCGTCTCCGCCGCGCCTACCACTAAATCCGCCGGTCATCCCGAGCGAAATTAGCGATGTCATCCCGAGCGGAGCGCCGCCACAAAGCTAGCCCGCGGGAAGGGGCAAATCCGGCGCGCCGTCGAGGCCCCCCCGAAGCTGACCACCTCACCCGGAACCACAGATCCCGTCAGCAAGGGGAATCGGTCGCGAAGCGGCCGATCAGGAAGCCGCCGCGGCGGAAGCGATGCCTCAGCCAGCCCGAGGGTTTCAAAATGAATCCCAACAACATCAGTCCCGGCCCAGCCAGCCCCTCTAAAAATTCCTCCCAAAAGCGCATCCAAACCGCCCTTTTCCGTGTCTGATTCAACTGAAAGGCCCTCTCCCCCGGCCCCGGTTGGATGGTAGCTGCCCCCAGGCGGCCCTATCCCCGCGACTGGAAAAAGTAAAAGCCCGGGAGAGCGCCGGGAGCGTATCCAATGAAAGCACTTGCAGCATTTTCTCTCGCCGCGGCTCTTGCCGTTCCTGCGGCATTCGCGCAAAACAATGATCCCCAGCTGCAGCAGGAAGTCCAGAAGGCCCTGCACGGCTCGCAGTTCAAAGGGGTTCAGGCAAACGTCCAAAATGGCACCGTCACCCTCACCGGCAGCGTCGATGTCGTAGCCGAGAAATTCAGCGCAGACCAGAAGGCCCATCACGTCAAAGGTGTGGCCGGCGTCAACAACGAAATCGAAGTAACTGCGACTGATCTATCCGATCAGCAGCTCCAGGCCAAGGTGAACAAGGCCATCACCTACAACCTGTGGGGCAACGTTCCGGTCCAGTTCCAGACCGTCTCCGCGCAGATTCAGAACGGCGTCGCCACCATTAGTGGTCATGCCGCCGGTCCTGTAGCCGCTGCGGACGCAGTCGCCGTAGTCGCCAACACCAAAGGCGTTCGGGATGTCGTCGACGAGATTCAGGTCGACCCCATCTCCGACTTTGACAACGGCATCCGTCTGCGGGAATTCCGCGCCATCTATGGCTATCCGCTGCTCAGCCAGTACGCGATGGATCCGGAGAAACCCATCCGCATCCAGGTATCCAACGGCCACGTCACCCTCTACGGCCAGGTCGACAACCAGGCCCAGAAGAACGCCGCTGGCATCCAGGCCAACACGGTCCCGGGCGTATTCAGCGTCACCAACGACCTGCAGGTCGCCAACGCCCCTGCAGAACGTTCCTCCAAATAAAGTAGGCGAACCACCAACTCGAATGCCCCATTCTGAAAGCGCAAAAAGCGCCACAGAATGGGGCTTTCCCTTTGCCCCAAATTCACACCGGCGCCGGGCTTCGGGCTATGCGCTACACGCTGCCTTTCTACAACCTACCCCCTGCACCCTGTACCCTAGTAACAGTGCCCCTGCTCCGCTCCATCCGCGTCACTCTCGAGATGATCAAGTGGGAACACTCCATCTTCGCGCTCCCCTTCGCGCTCACTGCCGCAATGCTCGCCGCCCACGGCTGGCCACCCCTCTCCAAACTTCTCTGGATCGTCGTCTGCATGGTCTCCGCCCGTTCCGCCGCCATGGCCTTCAATCGCTGGGCCGACGCTGACCTCGACGCCGCTAACCCCCGCACCCGTCAGCGCGCCATTCCTGCCGGACTCCTCACTCGCAACTTCACCGCCGCCTTCACGATCGTCATGGCCGCGGTCTTCATCCTCGCCGCCGCGCAGCTCAATCACCTCGCCCTGCTGCTCTCGCCCATCATCCTCGTGATCCTGTTTTTCTACTCCTACACCAAGCGCTTCACCCGCTGGTCCCACCTCTTTCTCGGACTCGCCCTGGGCCTCGCCCCCACCGGCGCGTGGATCGCCATCCGCGGCTCCCTCGACCCCCGTATCCTCGTCCTCACCACCGCCGTCCTCTTCTGGGTCGCCGGCTTCGACGTCCTCTACGCCTGCCAGGACGAATCGCACGACCGCACCGCCGGCCTCCTCAGCATCCCAGCCACCCTCGGCACTGCGAATGCTTTCTTGATCGCGCGCACCATGCACCTCATCATGCTCGCGCTGCTGGTCACGCTCGTCGTCCTCTTCCATCTCGGACCCATAGCCTTCGCCGGCATCGCCGCCGTCGCCGCGCTCCTCCTTTGGGAACACCTCATCGTCTCCCCCAAAGACCTCACCCGCCTCAACGCCGCCTTCTTCACCATGAACGGCGTCATCGCCGTCATCTTCTTCGTCTTCATCGCCGCCGATTTGCTCTTCCGCCACACCTGATTCGACCTCAATCTTTCGCTCTGTATAATTGCCACCATTCATGGCACTTATTTCGGGCGCAAAGCTCGGCCCCTACGAAATTCAGGCCCCTCTCGGCGCAGGCGGCATGGGCGAGGTCTACCGCGCCCGCGATTCCCGCCTCTCGCGCGACGTTGCTCTGAAAATCCTCCCTGCATCCCTTGCCCGCGATCCAGAACGCCTCCACCGCTTCGAGCAGGAATCCCGCGCCGTCGCCGCCCTCAATCACCCCAGCATCCTCGCCATCTACGACGTAGGCCAGAGCGACGGCTCACCCTGGCTCGTCACCGAACTCCTCGAAGGCGAATCCCTTCGCGACCTCCTCGACCGCGGCCCGCTTCCGCAACGCAAGGTCATCCAGTACGGCGTGCAGATCGCCGACGGCCTCGCCGCCGCGCACGATAAGGGCATCATCCACCGCGACCTCAAGCCTGAAAACCTCTTCATCACCCGCGACGGCCGCGCCAAAATCCTCGACTTCGGCCTAGCCAAAGTCGCGCCCTCCGCCGACACCATCCTCGACCCCGACCTCACCAGCAATGCCACCTCCGCCGGCGTCGTCATGGGCACCGCCGGCTACATGGCGCCTGAACAGGTCCGCGGCGATCCCGTCGACGCACGCACCGACCTCTTCGCCCTCGGCGCTGTCCTCTACGAAATGCTTTCCGGCCAGCGCGTCTTCCGCCGCGACACCGCTGCGGAAACCATGACCGCCGTCCTCCGCGACGACGTCCCCGAAATCACCGGCACCGCGGTCCAGATTCCCCCCGCCCTCGACCGCATCGTTCGCCGCTGCCTCGAAAAGGATCCCGCTCATCGCTTCCAGTCCGCGCGCGATCTCTCCTTCGCCATGGGCGTCCTCTCCGGCACTGACTCGAGCGGCCGCCAAACCGTACCAGTCGCAGTCGCGCCCGCTGCCCGCAAATCCTGGCTGCGCATCGCCCTGCTCGCTCTCGCCTTCTTCGCCGTCGCCGCCCTCGCCTGGTTCCTGCACCCTGTCGGCCCCGCGCCCGCGCGCATGGAGTTCGCCATCTCCGTCCCTGGCGAAGCCAACGATACGATGCTCTCCTCCGACGGCCGCCTGCTTGCCTACGTCGCGCCCGACGAAACTACCGCCGCCCCCATGCTCTTCATCCAGCAGGTCGGCGCGGGCGCGGCCACCGAACTTCCCGGCACCGAAGGCTCCAGCTACCCCTTCTTTTCTCCGGACGATCGGTGGATCGCCTTCTTCGCCAACGGCAAGCTGCAAAAGATCCCGGTAGCCGGAGGCCCTCCCCAGATGCTCACCACCGTCTCCTTCCCGCGCGGGGGAACCTGGGGCGCCAGAAATGTCATCATTTACTCGCCCGATCCTTCCGGCCCCCTCTGGAAGGTGAACGCGGACGGCACCAACGCCTCCGTGCTCACCGGCAAAATCTTTGACTCGGACATCGACTCCCACCGCTGGCCCCTCTTCCTGCCCGATGGCAATCATTTCCTCTTCCTCGGTGCAAAGTTCGGATCAGGCGATCAAAGCTCCGCCTCCGCGATCATCCTCAGTTCCCTCGACAACCTGGAAAAGAAAGTCCTCGTCCACGCCAAATCCAACGTTGCCTTTGACGCTGGCCATCTCTTCTATCTCGACGAGAAAGAAACTCTCCGCGCCATCTCCTTTAGCCCTTCCACCGGAACCGTCACCGGCGATTCCCGCGTGATTGCCGATGTCGTGGGCTTCCAGCCATCCGTCTACTACGGCGTCTTTACCGTTTCGCTCAACAGCACCCTCGTCTATACCGCGCACACCAGCTACACCACATCGCAGCTCACCTGGTTCGATCGCAGCGGCAAATCCCAGGGAATCATAGGCGAACCCGCACTCCAGTCCAACCCCACTCTTTCTCCCGATGGAAGCCGCGTCGCCCTCGACATTACCGATCTGAAGTCGAACAACCTCGACGTCTGGCTCGAAGACGCCAAAGGTGCCACCAATACCCGCTTCACCTTCGATCCCGCCGAAGAAACCGACCCGATCTGGTCCCGCGACGGCAAAGAGGTCGCCTACCGCTCCCTTGCCGGACAGTCCACTACCTCCGGCATCGATGTCAAAGACGCCGCAGGCCTCACCGCTGCCAAGCCAGTGATCCGCATTGGCATTCCAGGCGAAGGCGCAGTCCCTCAGGCGAACGTGGGCTCTGACATCATTCCCAACTCCTGGTCAGCGGACGACAAGCTCATCCTCTGTTCCTTGCAGAATTTCTCCGGCGGATCGCGCGGCTCCGAGCTCTTCGTCGCTCCCGTCTCGGGGGGCCGCGCCACCCCCCTGCTCCAGGACACCGCCAGCGAAACCAACGGCCAAATTTCGCCAGACGGCAAATGGGCCGCGTACGCCTCGAACGAAACCGGTGCCTGGGAAATTTACGTCACCACATTTCCCGCGGGTACCGGCAAGTGGCAGGTCTCACGCGGCGGCGGCGGCGAACCCCGCTGGCGCGCCGATGGCAAAGAGATGTTCTACCTCTCGCCCACCGGCATGTTGATCGCGGTGCCCGTCACTCTCGGCGACACCTTCGCATCCGGAGCACCCGCGCCGCTCTTCCAGGTCCGCGGCCGCGCTCCCATTTCCTCCACCGACCTCTTCACCTACGACGTCACCCGCGACGGCCAGCGCTTCCTAGTCAACGAATACCTCAAGCCCCCGCACAACGCCCCACTCGTCATCATCCAAAACGCCCTCGCCGAACCGCCGAAGTAGTCAGTTATCAGTAGTCAGTTTTCAGTTCTCAGTTTTCAGCTGTCCGACAACGGCGGGATTCCCAGTATCTCGCCGATTTTGCGAGATGTGGGATAGCGCGAGAGCGCCCGTTCTTACAAGCCACCAGCTCCTGACTACTGACTACTGATAACTCAAAACTGACTACTGATAACTGATAACTGATCACTTCCCCTCATCCTTCGGCAGCACCAAAGACACCAGCCCAAACTTCGTCTTCCCCGTCTCTGAACTGTCGATCCCCACCAGGCGGAACTGCTCCGGCGTCCCTGCCCGCAATTCATGATCCCCGTAGCCCGTCCCATTCACATTCACTTTTCCGTGGTCCTTGTCGCCACAGGTCAGCCCGCTCTTCGTCACCGACAGCGCGCCCACCGGCTTCCCGTGATCGCACTCCAGCACCTCGCCATATTTCGCAAGCGGCTTGCGATAGTACGAGAGCACCTGCGCCGTCGAATCCGTCGTCACATAGCTCACCACCAGTACGCTGAAGTGGAAGCTGTTCAGCACAAACCCCACATCCGCCGACGAAGAATCGCTGTCCTTATCCTTAAATAGCGTCGCCCCCGGATAAAGCGGCAACCCAACATCCTTCGCCGTAGCATGGCTGTTCGCATGCATATTCATGTTGAAATCCGAATCCTGAGCATACCCCGAACCCGCAAACAACATGGCCGCAACGAAAACAGCCACCGGAATCAGCGAAATTCCCCGACGATTCATGATTCACCTCACAAACCAATACGAGCAGGCCACAGCGTCGGTTCCAGCACTTGTCCTGCGGTCGAGAGTCAGTACTCAGTGCCCAAGCACGCCGCACCCTGAACCCTGATCGCCGAACGCAGAACGCTACACCCGATCCCCTGCCTTCAGGCATACCCCAACTGCGTCCGGCGCCGCACCCAGCAACTCGCCATCAACAACGCCGCCAGCGCCACAAAAAGTACAGGTGTATTGCTCGCCGCCATCGTCCCCATAAAATCTGCATTCCGAATGTGGTGCAGCGGCCCGATATACCACCACGCCGTATAAATCGCCTCAAACCACTTGCCTGTCCCCGTCCATGACCCCAGCGCCAGCGCCAGGCTCGGGATAAACACCGCGCCCGCCGCCCATCCCTCCAGTCCCGCCGCATCCCGCGCCAGCAACAGCCGGATCGCCAACCCTCCGCCCGTCGCCATCGTCACCAGCACTCCGGCGACCCACGCCGCCGGCAGCTGCCGCCCCAGCGTGCGCGGCGATGAATACAACAGCGCCCCCGTCCCCCATCGCGCCTCGCGGCTCCCCATCTGCGACCACAACAGCAACGGCCAAATCCATGCCGCCAAAATCACGCCACCCCGCCCCGCGACCAGCGGCGACGACAGACATCCAATAAACAATCCCGCCGCCCCCGCATACCACCACCACTTCTGCCCCTGCAGCATCAACCGCAGCTCCGCCACAACCAAATGCCCAAATCGCGTTCGCCCGCCGATACGCGCAAGCGGAGTCAACATCCCGCTCCACGCCGCAGCCGCACCTCCAAATCCAGCAACTTCCTGCACTACGCCCTGCTCACCCGCCGCAGGCGCCTCTGGATTTTTCCGCCGCCGCGCCAGCCCCGCCCGTGCGGGATCGAACCGGTGAAAGAAAACCGCCGCCAGCAGCGCCCCCAGCAATGCAATCACCGCCCACTCCAGTCGTCCCGCAATCCGCGCCGCCGTCCAGTCGATCCCGTTCCACACAAATTTTTCCGTCGGCCTCATTCCTCCGATGTTGAAGCTGAACGAATCCGTAAACTTCGGATTAATCTTCAGCATCGTCTCCCGCGTCGAACTAAAAATCGTCCCCAGTCCGGTGAAATCGGCGAACTCAACGCGCGCCGCATAGTGCGGCCCATTCCCCGCCGCCGGAGGCGCTCCCGCCACCAACAGCGCCATCCAAGCGAAGAACCACACCACATTCCCCACTCCGCCGCGCAGCACCGGCAGCGTCTCAAACAGCACCGCCAGCGCCGCCACAAACGCCATCACCGGCAGTGCAATCAACACCAGCGGACCCAGCAGCGCCCACAGATGCACCACGCGATCTTCGCCACGCAGCAACTGCATCAGCACCGCAGCCACGGCCATCACCGCCACCATCGAGCTCAGCACCGCAAAATTTCCCAGCGCCTTTGCCACCGTGTAGAACGCCTTCGTCATCGGCGTCGCCGCCAATATCCGCCCCACCCGCGTCTGCTCGTCGCGCTCGATCGAGCCCTTAACAATGTAGAAACCCACCAGGCTCAGAAAGCAGCTTGTCACCGCGGCCATCAGCGCGCCCACCCACGCCGAGTTGTAAACGCCCCGGTACTTGTCGAGATTGATCACAATCCCGCCCGCAAACGTCTCGTACCCCACGTACACCGTGAACGCCAGCGTCACCAGAAAGCTCGTCCGCCGCGCGCGCTCCTTGAAATCCGCCTTCACCATCTGACCCAGCACGCGAATCGCGTTCACGCCGTCACCCCTGCGCGATGCAGCGCCAGGGCATCCAGATACGCATCCTCGAGTGTCGGCACCGCCGGCTGCGCTCCCTTCGGCGGATCCTCCGTCAGCACCCGCACCCGCACCCGCACCCCATCGCTGCGCCGCGCCGTGCTGCTCACCCGGAACGCCTGCTTCACTCCCTGCAAATCCGCGCTCGCCACCACCCACTCCCACACCCGGCCTTCAACGCTCCGCAGCAATTCCTCAGGAGCCGCATGCGCCACCAGCCTCCCATCAGAAATCAGCGCAATGTCCGTGGCCGTCGCCTCCACATCCGAAACAATGTGCGTCGACAAAATCACAATCCGCTCGCCCGACAACTCCGACAGCAAATTCCGAAACCGCACCCGCTCCTCCGGATCCAGACCCGCCGTCGGCTCATCCACAATCAGCAATTCCGGATCGTTCAGCAGCGCCTGCGCTATTCCCACGCGCTGCTTCATCCCGCCGGAAAACCCTCCCAGCGGCCGCTTCCGCACATCGCTTAGATTTACAAGATTCAGCAGCTCGTCGATCCGCCGCCGCGCCGTCGCCGCGTCCAGACCCTTCACCGCTGCCAGATATTCCAGGAACTCCACCGCATTCAGATTTGGATATACCCCGAAATCCTGCGGCAAATATCCCAGCACCGCGCGCAGCCTGTCAGGATCCTTCGCGACATCCGCGCCGTTCCACACCACGCGCCCCTCGGTCGCGCGCGTGATCGTCGCCAAAATGCTCATCAGCGTCGTCTTGCCCGCCCCATTCGGCCCCAGCAGTCCCAGCACGCCCGGCCCCAGCTCCAGGCTGAATGCTTTCAGCGCCCAGGCCTTCCCGCGATAGCTCTTCCCCACACCTTCAATCGATAGCTTCAACCCGGCGCCTCGTTTCTCAACAGCCTCTGACCAAATCTCTGTCTTGAAGGGGCACGGCTTCAGCCGTGCCGTTAGACCAGCTCAACCATTCGGGTTTTAGCCCCGGGGGGTGGTTTCACCGTTTGATCGATGATCTTCTGACGCCAGTACGCGTTCAGCCCACGTGCAGTTCCCTCTAACCCTCACCGAAACAAATCGTTCAGCTCCTTAAACCCCGCAGCCTTTTGCGCGAAGGTGAACGTCCCCAGCTGCCGCATCTCCTGCGCCGCCGCCAGCACCGCGCCCATCGCCGTGCGCGACAACGCGCTCCCCACGCTCACCCGCTTCACGCCCAGCTCCGACAAATCCGCCAGATTAAACGTCGCGCCGCCGAACCCCATCAGCACGTTCACCGGACGATCCACGGACTGCACCACCGCCGCAATATCTTTCCTCTGCGTCAGGCCTGGCGCATACAGCACATCCGCCCCCGCTTCCTGATATACGCGCAGACGGTGAATCGTGTCCTTCAAATCCGCTCGCCCATGCAAATAATTTTCCGCGCGAGCCGTCAGCGTGAACGTGAACGGCAAATTCCGCGCCGCCGCCGCCGCTGCCTGCACACGCTCAACCGCCAATTCGATTTCGTAGATTGGCTTGTCCTTGTTCCCAGTGGCATCTTCAATCGATCCGCCCACCAGCCCCGCTGCCGCCGCCAGCCGAATCGTCTCCGCGGCCATCTCCGGCGCATCGCCGAAGCCGTTTTCCAAATCCCCGCTCACCGGCAACTCCGTCGCCGCGGCGATCACGGTTACGTGCGCCAGAGCCGCCTCCCGCCCAATCGTCCCATCCGCCTTGCCCAGCGCGAACGCACATCCCGCGCTGGTTGTCGCCAGTGCCGCAAATCCCTCATGCGCCAGCAACCGCGCCGTTCCCACATCCCACGGGTTCGGAATGATGAAAGCACCATCCCCAGCATGCAGCGCGCGAAACGCGCTGCCCTTCTCAACCTGCGTTGCCATGTTGACTACTCCTTCTCCGTGGGCGACCCAAATCGGCAGAAGGTCGCGTCCACCGTCTCAACAAAATTTCTTTCCTCGCGCACAATCAGCCGCATCCGCTCCGCCATGGCAAAATTCTCCATCGCCTCCGCATCGTCGCGCAACCGCGCGCGATACGCCTCATACGACGCAAGGCTGTCGAATCCAACCAGCGCCCACGCCACATCGTTCGTTCCTTCCCACGGCAGAAAATAACCCAGCAGCCGTCCCCCGCATCGCGGAATAATCCGCCCCCAGTTTTCCGCGTACTTCCGGAAACCATCTTTCTGAAACGGATCGATCTGATACCGAATCACACACGTCACCGTCATAGCATTCCCCTTTTCTCGCGCCGATTCTCGGCAGCATGGATGCAAGCAGTATCCTGCTTGCTCTACCGCAACACTTCGTCTACCGTAAAACAATGGAATCCAGCGTCGACGCCGCCGTCTCCTCGATCGCCGCCGCCATCGGCGAGCCAGCCCGCACCCGCATGCTCTTCTGCCTCGTGGAAGGCCCCGCGCGTACCAGCACCGAGCTGGCCATCGTCGCCGGCGTCGCGCCGCCCACCGCCAGCGTCCACCTCAATCGCCTAAAGGCCGACCGCCTCGTCCGCGTCTTCGTGCAGGGACGTCACCGCTACTACTCCCTCGCCTCACCCGCTGTCGCCCGCGCCCTCGAAGGCCTCAGCGTTCTCGCCGGTGGCCAGCGCGGCCGCTTCACTCCCACCACTCCCATCCATCTCCGCGCCGCCCGCAGTTGCTACGACCACATGGCCGGAGCCGTCGCCGTCTCCCTCCACGATCGCTTCGTCGCCGCACGCTGGCTGCAGCCGTCGCGCACCGCCAACGCCCGCGGCAACAGCCCCTACATCCTCACCGCCGAAGGCGAACGCGCACTCACCGCCCTCGGCCTCGATGTCGAAGCCGCCTGCGCCCAGCGCCGCCGCTTCGCATTCGGTTGTCTCGATTGGTCGGAGCGCCGCCCCCATGTCGGAGGCGCGCTCGGCGCCGCGCTGCTCACTCTCGCGCTGAAGAAAAAATGGCTAACCCGTGAGCTCGACAGCCGCGCCCTGTCGCTCACCCCGTACGGCCGCCGCGAATTCAAATCCCGCCTCGGCCTCGATCTCTAACCCGCGAGTCCTTCCTCGCCCCTCCTGAATCCAATCTGCCGAAGCTTCTTTCGGAGGTTCCCCCATGGATCTCGGGCTCGTAGGAAAAACCGCTCTCGTCACCGGGTCCACAGCCGGCATCGGTTACGCCATCGCCCAATCCCTCGCCCGCGAAGGCGCGCAGGTCACCATCAACGGACGCACCCAGGCCCGCGTTGATGCCGCCGTCGCCGCCATCCGCGCCAGCGTTCCCAACGCCCATGTCACCGGAATCGCCGCCGACTTCTCCAGCGCCGCCGGTGCCGAAACCGTCATTGCCGCCCTCCCCACCGCCGACATCCTCGTCAACAACGTCGGTATCTTCGATCCAAAACCCTTCGCTGAAATCTCCGACGCCGAATGGTTTCGCTTCTTCGAGGTCAACGTCATGAGCGGCGTCCGCCTCTCCCGGCACTACCTCGCCGGCATGCGCGAAAAGAACTGGGGTCGTATCCTTTTCATCTCCAGTGAATCCGCCGTACAGATCCCTGCCGAAATGATCCACTACGGCATGACGAAAACCGCGCAGGTCGCCGTCGCGCGCGGCATCGCCGAATCCGTCGCCGGAACCGGCATCACCGTCAACAGCATTCTCCCTGGACCTACCGACTCCGAAGGTGTCGCCACTTTCGTCGAATCCATGGCTCGCCAGCAGAACAAATCGAAAGCCCAAATGGAGAAGGAATTCTTCCAGCACGCCCGCCCGTCTTCGCTCCTGCAGCGTTTCGCCACCGTCGAAGAAGTAGCCGCCATGGCCACCTACGTAGCCAGCGAGCTAAGTTCCGCCACCAACGGAGCAGCCCTCCGCGTAGACGGCGGCGTAGTCCGCGCCATTCTGTAACAAACGCTGTTGCATTTTCTCTTGCGCTTCACCCAACGTTTGCATCCGCGCAGATGCCGCTACCCACTCCACGCCGGTCGCTCCAAATCTGCCCGGTGTTGGCAGATGGGTGCCAGCGCGAGAGCCCCCGCCTTTGCACTTCTACTCCCTACACGCTACCCCCTACACCCCCGTCCTCACTCCGCCCTCAGTGCCTCCACCGGATTCACCCGCGCCGCACGCCCTGCCGGAATCAAACTGGCCAGCAACGCACACATTCCCAGCACGCCGGCCACGCCCGCCAGTGTCCACCCGTCCCACGCCCGCACGCCAAACAACAGGCTCTTCATCAGCGCCGCCGCTCCCATCGAACAAGCCAGCCCCAGCACAATCCCAATCCCCGCCAGCAACCCCGCCTCCTTCAGAATCATGCTGTGCACCGCGCTCCGCTGCGCCCCCAGCGCCATCCGCACGCCGATCTCCCGCGTCCGCTGGCTCACCGAATACGCCACCACCCCGTACAGGCCCACCACGCCCAGCACCAGCGCCAGTACCGCAAACCCTCCCACCAGATACGCCGAAAGCTGATGCAGCACCGTGGTTGGCGACTCGCCGACCTGTTGCTCCATCGAGATCTCGCCATAGACCCCCAGGTTTGAATTGATCGCCCGCAGCGTCTTCACCAACTCCGGCAGAAACGCTTTCTCGTCGCCTCGCGTCCGTACAGCCAGCTGGAAAGAAGTATCCGGCCCTTCGCTGATCGGGAAATACTCCGTGGGCGAAGGCTCACTGTCCGGCGCCGCCTCGCGCACGTCGGCAATCACTCCCACTACTTGTCGCATCGATTGCGGAGACAGTTTGATATCCCCAATCGTCTTCCCGATCGCGTCCTCGCCTGGAAAGTTTCGCCGCGCCATCGTCTCGTTGATGATCGTCACCCTCGGGTGCTTGTCATCGTCCGCAGCATTGAACCAGCGGCCCTCCGCCAGCTTCGCACCAAGCGTCTGCATGTATTCCGGAGTGATGTCGCGCTCCATCACGTCATTGTGCTCGCCGTGGTACGGCTTTCCCGGAATGCGAATCCAGTCTGTATCGCAAAAGCACTGCACCGGCAAATCGGAAGTCAGTCCCAGCGACTCCACTCCGGGCAGGCTCGAAACCCGCATGTCGATCTCGCGATACACCGCCCTCAGCTGCTCCGGTTTCTGGCTCGCCGGATCCGTCATCATCAGGCTCACCGTCGCCAAATGCGTGGGGTCGAATCCGAGTTCGACGTGCAGCAGCCGGTACAGGCTCTTGCCCAGCAACCCCGCCCCGGCCAGCAGAACCACCGCCACCGTCAGCTCCACCACCACAAGATTCGCGCCCAGCCTCCGCCACACCCGTCCCGCCGCCGTCCGCCCGCCTTCGCCCAGCGCCTCGTGGAGATCGCGCATCGACAACCGCACCGCCGGCGTCACCGCCATCAGCAGCATCGCCAGCAGCGCTACTCCGCCTGCAAACATGCATGTATGCGCGTTCAGCCCAACGTTATCCAGGAACGGCGCACGCTGCGCGATCTGTTTGGGAAACATATTTCTCAGCAGCGCCATCATTCCCGCCGCTGCGCCAACGCCCGCGCCGCACCCCGCCGCCGCCAGCAGCAACGCCTCCGTCACGAACTGCCGCAGCAGCCGCGCCAGTGTTGCCCCCAGCGCACCGCGCACCGCAATCTCGCGCCTCCGGCTCTCCGACCGCACCAGCAGCAGGCTCGATACATTCACGCACGCAATCAACAGCAGCAGGCCCGCCCCCGCCAGCAGCGTCAGCAGGATCGGCTGCACCTGCCCCACGATTTGCTCTGAAAGCGGCTGCACGGTCGCGCCCTGGCCAGTATTGGAGTTTGGATACTGAGCCGCCAGCTGCGCGGCAATCTTCTTCAAATCGGCCCTTGCCTGCGCCACCGTTACACCCGAGCGCAGCCGTCCCACGCCGTCAAGATTGTGGCAACTCCTGCGTTGCTCGCAGCCGGACCGGTCCAGCAACGGCACCCAGAACTCCGCTCCCCCGCGTGGCGCGAACGCGAAATTCTTCGGCAGCACGCCCACAATCGTGTACGGATCTCCATTCAGGCTCACCCCTTGCCCGATCACGTCCTGCCGTCCGCCGAAGCGCGTCATCCACGTGCCATAGCTCAGCATCGCGATCTTCGCTCCTCCCGGCTTGTCCTCGCCCTGCCGGAAATCCCGCCCCAGCATCGGCTGCACACCCAGCGTGTGGAAGAATCCGTCGCTCACCCGCACTGCCGGAACCGGCTCCGATACCGATCCCATGCGCAGCAGGAAACCGGAGCCCGTGTATACATCCAGCGAGTCCAGCGTCGAATTCATCCGCTTCCAGTCGTCATAGTCGTCACGCGACAGGTTCGTGCGCGGGAACGCCGGCGCGCTCTCATCCACGTCCACCAGCCGGGTCGGCTGCGCATACGGCAGCGGCTGGATCAGCGCCGCATCCACAAATGAGAAAATCGCCGTGCTCGCGCCAATCCCCAGTGCCAGCATCAGAATCGCCGTCGTCGCGAATCCGGAATTCTTCCGCAGTTGCCGCATCGCAAATCGCAAATCCTGCGCCACCGTCTCCACACGGAGGCTCATCACCTCGTGGCTGCGTTCCCTCATCCGTGTCGCATTCCCAAACTGCCGCATCGCAGCGAACCGCGCCTCTTCCGGCGTCATGCCCCCCGCCACAAACTCTTTCTCCGCCTGCTCGCGATGGAAAGCCATCTCCTCATCCAGCTCGCCGCCATACCGCTCCCGCCGCAACAGCACCGCCAGCCGTCTCAGCCATGGACTCATTTCAAATCCTCCCCAAAGCAAACACCGTAGCCGCAACCATAGACACTCTATGGATAGAATGTCAACGGCGCCGCAATTAATGTCATCCCGAGCGGAGAGCCGCCACCAATGCGTCCAGCGAGCGCCAGTCTGAACCGGCGCGCGGTCGAGGGACCCCCCGAACCTGACCAACGCTTTCCGGCCACAAAATCCCATCAGCGAGGGGAATCGGTCGCGAAGCGGCCGAAACGAGCGCTGGCACGGACATCGCTACACCCTGGTTTATAGTTATCCCACTTCGCCAACGAGGTCCCGCGTCATGTCCCGCACGACAAGCCTTCGCAATTTCCTGCTCGCCTCCAGCACTCTTCTCTTCGCCGGTTCCGCACTGGTCGCCTCCGCTCAATCCACTCCGCTGCTTCTCCGCGATCCATCCCTCAACCGCGACCACATCGCCTTCGTCTACGCAGACGACATCTGGACAGTTCCCCGCGA
>Ga0206821_10089_pt1 | contig 22466 bp, 21 predicted proteins | sample Alteio_BWOrgCont_85_FD_152860 | JGI IMG/M metagenome (GOLD analysis project Ga0206821, IMG submission 152860) | Enriched cells from forest soil in Barre Woods Harvard Forest LTER site, Petersham, Massachusetts, United States -... | ecosystem: Environmental > Terrestrial > Soil > Temperate forest >...
GTGGCGCAATATCAGTATCTGGTTGAAGACGCCTGCTCTGGGCTTAACTCAATCGTTGGCCTTTTGGCAATTGGATTGCTTTATATCCACTTGGTGCGTCGGGGTTCTTGGCGCTATTCTCTGCTTCTCGCAGCACTGACAATCCCGATTGCAATTTTAGCGAATATTTTGCGCATAGCGATCTTGATTCTCTTGACGGTATTCCTGGGCGACGGTGTCGCGCAGGGCTATATGCACTTTGCGGCGGGCATCGTCGTGTTTGCCCTGGCGCTCCTGTTGATTACGTCAATGGACTTCCTTTTCGTTCTCGCACGGTCGTGGCGGCGCAAGCCAATATGATCTCGCGACGCGAAATTCTGATAGGCAGTGCTTGCGCTATTAGCGCCGCCGCGGCACTTGCACTCAAACCGAGACGCAAGGTTTCTCTATTACCACTGGGCGAAAAGCTTTCCAAAATCGTGCCTACGTCATTTGAGGGCTGGGTATCTCAGGATGTCAGTGATCAATACGCACCCGAGGGCGAAGATAGCCTACTCGCACGCCTGTATGGACAGACTGTCGGGAGAATCTATCGTAATCCCACATCTGACTTAGAGGTCACGATGTTGATGGCCCATGGGGAAAGTCAAAGCAATGAACTCCAAGTGCATCGGCCTGAGGTATGCTATCCAGCCTTTGGCTTCTCCATAGAAGACAGCATACCCACAGAAATCACCTTGATGGGAGATATCACTCTTCCGGGTCGGCAGCTTATCGCGCAATCTGCTACAGAAAAACAGGCAGTAATATACTGGACCCGTCTGGGAGAGTATTTCCCGGTTAACATCACGGAACAGAGACTGGACCGGCTGGATACTGCCGTGCATCTCTATATTTCAGACGGACTCCTTGCTAGGTTTTCAACGTCCGGATCGGAAACCGAGTTGGCGTTTTCTACTTTGAGACATTTCATCGCCATGCTGGTGGCGAAGGTTGCGACTTCCCGCCGTTCTGCACTTATAGGTTCAGTTCGCGCTAGCCAGCTGGCGGCTGCCCTGGACCAACTCAATCAGTGATGGATATCTGTGTCGCGTATAATTGGCTGCACATGCATAACCTACAAAGCTTTCGGTCGATCACTGCCACTCATAGTTTATCGAGAGGCCGCAGGACAAAAAGGATGTACGCAGCTACTACGATCGATAGCAGAATAGCAATCCCGCCCAGTCCATGATTTCCTGAATAATCAGCTAATGCACAACCGATAGCGGGAGGCAGGTAATGGTAAGTCCGATCTGATTCGCGCGTTGGTCCTACCGAGCGATTAAGAAATATGACAGCTATACATCCAAACAGAGCCACCGTAATCCAGTCGTAAAGCGTGATCATTATGTCATCCGGTCAGATAGTTGTCGCATGGTCGTTCCACGCTAACGATACCATATGCGCGTCACCACTTGTCACTCATTGTCTATCAGATTCTTTAACCCGAATTAGTGAACATCAATCTTCTGCTCAACAATCGCAGCCTCAACCGGCAATTGATTAGGTCCATCTCTCGGCCTGAATGTTATGCAATGCGGATAATTGGAGATGCGAGTTTCATGCGGGGTTTTGCATGCAAGTTGGAATAGTAATAGTCGGCTTCCGCAATGCGGCCGACGTTCAAAAGTGTCTTGCTGCGCTTGAGAATTCTACCTACCGCGAATTTCGGCTAATCATTTGCGAAAATGGTGGAGATGCGGCCTATTCTTTACTGAAAAACATTCTTCCGCCAAAGCTGGCGGGGGGCCAGGACGTACAGTTGCTTAAGGCACCTAACAATGGAGGCTATGCTAGCGGCATTAATCTAGCCATTTCGCAATCTGCTGCGCTTGATGCGTGGTGGATATTAAATCCCGACACTGAGCCCGCGCCGGACGCGCTGGCTGCATTGGCTGGTAGACTGACTCAAGGTTATGACGCTGTCGGCGGTCCAATTTATTTTCCCAGCGGCGAAGTGCAATCCTACGCTGGGGTTTGGTTGGCCTGGCAGGCGAAGCCTGTAAGCCTGGGCTTCGGACAGTCCGAGGGTGCGGACCCTAAGCCAGATGATTTGGAAGCCAGGCAAAACTTTCTGTCTGGTGCGTCCATGTTCGTGTCTCGCCACTTCCTCGACACGGTGGGGCTCATGGACGAACGTTACTTTCTCTATTGTGAGGAAATTGATTGGTTTCTTAGGGCAAAGCGCCTTGGCATGCGACTGGGTTTCACGATGGGCGGAGCCGTCATCCATCATCAGGGAACGACGACAGGCTATGGTCGATCTTTGAGAGCTCGATCATGTCGGGCTGTTTATTTGGATGAACGCAATAAAATGTTGCTAACCAGCAAATTCTTCCCGTTGCGGTTGCCCGTGGCGGCATTTTTTGCTTTCGCACGGCTTGTAATCCGCTACGGCCGCCAAGGCGCACTCCGGCAGATCGGATACGGCGTCTTGGGATGGTTGGCGGGACTGTGTGGTCAATCAGGGATCCCGGACTGGCCTCAAGATTAGTTAACTCATCGGAACCGCGGCCTGCCTTCGCGCATTGCGTGACCTTTGGAAGGCATGACCTGCTCATCGAAAGACCTATAGTGGCGCCAAACTTGTCCCGTAAGTAATCGACGTTCACCTCACCGATACTTTTCTTGTCTTATCATGCATAAGGAAATTCTACTCGCTATTGTTCGGTTCTTTTAATATGGTGCAAAACGCAAAGTAGGACGCATTTTGTGAGCCTGATCAACACCTTGGCCCTATGGTTGACGAAAGGCCGCCGCAATGGCGCTGTCTCCGGCAACCACACTTTCGAAGACCGGGCACCTTCTCCCTCGCGTGAGAGTACACCTCGCTCGATTTCGGCTACCTCGTCATCCTTTCCGCGCTTCCGCGCCACTGCGGGTGATCAATTAGGATCTCTCGCCGAATCCGCTTACGCCCGCACACGGATGAAATTGCTCGAGTCTTTTACGCCGGCTCAGCCGGTTAGTGATCGACGGCGTTTCGCGGGCCGGCTGGATACTCTTACCGCTATAATTCGGGCGATAGAGGAGCAAAGGCTTCATGTGGTGGTCTATGGAGAGCGTGGTCTGGGAAAGACCTCCGTCATGCATGTGCTCACTCAAGCAGCTCGCGATGCGCGCTACTTGGTGATCTATGTTTCCTGCGGCGCGGATTCCAATTTCGACGAAGTATTTCGCACCGTTGCTGCCCATATCCCGATGCTGTTCCACGGCGCCGTGGGTCCAACATCTCCTGACGTGGAAAAGGGCAAGACGTTAGCTGATACCCTACCTAAGTCTCCCATCTCTCCTCGTGTTGCCAGCGATATACTCGCCAAGATTGTGGGCACGCGCGTGGTCGTGGTTCTCGACGAATTTGACCGGTCCGCATCAGACGCATTTAGGCAGAATGTAGCTGAACTTATCAAAAATCTTTCAGATCGGCTCGTACGCGTGCAGCTTGTGATCGCGGGCGTAGCGGGAAATCTCACCGAGCTGCTGGAACACATCCCTTCGATTCAACGCAATATATTCGCGCTTCAGGTGCCGTGGATGTCGGCCGCGGAAATCCACCAATTAATCCATAATGGAGGGACGCTGGCAGGTCTTACCTTCGATAAAGATGCGGGAGACGCCATTGTTTTTGCCGCGCATGGTTCGCCATATCTCGCAACTTTGCTCTGCCATCACGCTGGGCTTAGCGCCCTCGACAAAACGCGAACGCGAGTTAACAAGAGCGACGTACTCGCTTCGATAGGCATTGCTGTTCTTGAGTTCCAGGGGCGCATACCGGCACGCGTTCGCACATTAATTAAGACCTACGTGGATCAACAGAAAATGCCCTACTTGGGGATGGTTGCGGGCGCTTCGCTTTTGTCCAACGGCGCTTTCCGGAAGGTTGATCTCCTAGAGTCTACTGTGAGTTCCAACATTCCCGGTCCCTTGGAGGACGTCCTGGCAGAACTGATTAAGGCGGAACTCCTAGTGGAAACCACTGTCAAGGATGCGCGTCTTTACCGGTTCTCAGAGGATGGCATTGCGCCCTATCTTTGGCTCTTATCGAGGGAAAGCGCATTGCGCGACGCAATCTCGCCACAGCCATCCGCGACGCCAAGGTTAAGTTTCTCGCAGGAAAAAATTCAGAGCTAAGCACATATTTAAAACGATGATACTTTGGTAAGTTGTATCTCTTTGGTTCGTCCGTCGAAATAATGCAACCGCGTTCGAAGTTCAGGACGAGCATCTATCCCGCCAGTGGCTACCCTTTTGGGCGGACAGTCCGGGGTCCGGGTTAATGTAATCGTATGCTATCGCTTCCCTACCGACGGTGATTTCGTTGGTAATTGGTTTAACTATATCGCGTTTATCTTCTAGTGATGACTTGGAACAGCGGCTATGTGAAGCCCCAGCCTTTGACAGGATGCGTTCCTGATTGACCCGCTCAATGTTGCTCACGCCAATTTTGACGTTTTGGTCGGGGCGTTCGGCGCCGCAGGATAACCCGCTATGTCAGCCTTTTTTTTAACTAATTTGGTTGCAAGCTTTGTGACTTGTCAAAGCAGTTAGCGTACGCATGACCGCAAGCCAGCCCGAAACGACCGCTGTCATAATCGTCAACTGGAATGGTTGGCGTGACACTCTTGAAGCAAGCGCATCCCTAATCAAATGGGGTGGGCCGAATGTAAAGCTCATCCTGGTTGACAATGCGTCAACAGATGATTCGGTGGTCCGGATTAGAAAGCAATTACCGGCTGAGGAGTTGATTACGAATTCTATCAATGCGGGGTTTGCCGGCGGATGCAATCTGGGAATCCGGCGTGCCCTAGAACTTGGGTGCAAATATATCTTCTTGCTCAACAACGACGCCGTCGTAGGCCCAAGAACGATTTCAGAGCTCATCACCGCCAGCAAGCAGCTGAGCGACGGCGCGATCTTGGGCAGCGTTGTTCGATATACAAATTTTCGAGGCTATCAGTTTTTTGGCAGTCAACGCGTTGAGGCGACCGGCCAGCCAAAATGGTTTGAATATGCCGGCGATCAAGCGCAGCTAACATGCCCATTGATTGATTCCGATTTTATACTGGGAGCTGCTTTGTTTGCTCCATCGGAGGTTTTCCGGAATGTGGGTGACTTCGACGAGCGCTTTTACTTGACGTATGAAGACGTGGACCTGTGCTATCGCGCCAGAGCGCGCGGGATAAGATGTTTTGTTGTAACCTCGTCAGAGGTGGAGCACTGCGCTAGCGCCTCGATGGGCCCTGTTACGGCTCCCCTGCAGACCTATTTTCTCACCCGCAACGAGCTATTATTTATTGAGAAGCATTGCAACCGTTCGCTGCGATTGGTGATGCATGCGCACCGCTTGACGCGGCTCATCTGGAAAATCTGGCAAGCAAGTATCGCAAGACGACTAACCGACCCGTCGACAATCGCGATGATTTGTGGTTTCCGAGATTACGGCTTGCGTCGCTTTGGAGATTGCCCCCGCAGAATTAGGATTTACGCGACTGCCTATGGCACCGCAATTAGCCCCAATCTGTGCACGCGCGCCTCATGAGCAAACTAGGAACTTCGTGCTCGCCTCTCAGGCTGAGTTGCGACGTGGTCGGCCGCGAAAGGCGAGGGGGCTTGCCCGCTGTTTTGCGCACTTGCTCCGGGTATGCGGTTTGGCTGGGTTAGTAATGCCAAAGCCTTCCCCACCAAACGCCAATCCTCGAATCCTTTCTCATCTTCAGCCTGAAGAGCTATGTCAGCGCGCTCATCCACCAAGAACTTAGCGCGATCTCCGAATTCGTTGATCATGCGGGCAGCGATATCGAGAGGTGTTGGTCTCACCGGTTTTCCTTTGCCGATCGGAAACAGAAGATATGGGGCAACTGCCCATACTCTAAGCCTTGGCTGGTTAACCGCCTTCTAATTGATAGTGGCGTTGTGTTAACGCGTTCCAACGCGTCTCGGTCCCGGACGGGAACTGATCCTGCGCAAAGCCAAAGCAGTGGGCTCGCGAGGGCAACACTGGAGACAATGCTGGATCAAATTCCCAAAGGTCGACAAAGTGATTGCGAAAAGGCCATCATCTCAACGAGATAGCGTGGATCCGAGCATTTGTTTTCTTGGTTAAAGTTCAGGAACATCTCTGGCCGAAACTCGTTAGTGCGTATAGATTTAGTGCATCCAACGCTAACGCATGGAAGGAATCGCCATGAAGTCTCGGTTCTTTATGTGTGCCATCTTGACAGCGACGTTATGCGGCGCGGCAAACGCCCAGGTCTACAACGGCAGTGTGCCTATACCATCGGCCCTGGCGGGCCAAAACGCTGGCGGAGCTGACGCTGCTGGGATGGATAGATCGAATGGATTCGCCACTGCAGGTGGAAGCGGTGCGGCAAGAACCGACAGCGCAACTTCGGGAACCGAGCCCTCCGGTGACGGTACATCGCGCAGCGTTGGCCCAGTAACCCCAGTAACGGCCGTGCCAGCAACTTCCGTCATCCAGAATCGGTAAGTCAATCGGATGCGAGTCTGCGCACCGAAGTACTGACTTTTGGTGCGACTGCCTCCCTGCATCGTTCGGTTGTTATCAAGCCCGAGCTCACCGAGCTATCGGCAGCGATCGAGGCTTTTGACCAACCATCGCCGGCGCCCGCGTAAACTATTTTTTTGTGCGGATAGTCGTTAACCATAACTGTCATTTTTCGAGCACATCCTAGCCCACTTCTTGCTTTGGATAGTCCCGAACAAGAATTTTGGATCGATCTGGCACGGTTGCCGATTGATCGGGAAGGGTACCGTGCCGCACACATTGACAATGCTGCTTTTTGCTTATGCTGCTGGATTAACGCTGTCCGGCATCGTGGTCAGCAGCTTTCGCTTAATTGGCTCCGCGGCAGCGGCCGAGAATCCTTTCGTCTATTATCCAGTTATGGCGGTCGCCGGTCCCAGCGTACTGATAGAAAGTGCATCGCGTTCACTTCGAACCAAACAGTCGGGTTTTGCGGGCTGTACGGTGGCCGCTTTCTGTAGCTTTTACTGGTCAACGACGATTGGGTTGCTCCTGCTTTGCGTATGCGGAGCGTCGTGAGACCGGTAGCTTCAACGAGACGCCTAAAAACTAGGCGGTAGGCCAACTTTAGGGTTAATTGCTCGGTCACTTCGTCACCTGTCCCAAATTGGGACTGTGAGGTTATTCTCCTTGCTATGGTCGGGGAACTAATTCGGCTCAGTTGGGTTTGGCTGCCGCCTGCTTCTGCCTTGGCAGCGGTATGCGGGCTTTTTATTGCCGTACTCGCCTATGTCCAAAGTAGTAAGGCAATTAGAGCCAGCGTTCCTGGGCCAGAGGTGCGCACTGCCGCTGAAGGATTTACCGTTTTACGTATGCGGCCTAGCGACGAGCATCAGTTCGCGATCTCGCGCTTGGAAGCTCGCAACGGAAATTTTCTGGTGGTGGCGGACATCAAGTTGACAGCCATACCGGATATTTTGAGAGGTTATTTGCCTTTAGGTAAGCGGGTTAAATCAATGACGCTCAATCCCCCAGCGGTGTCGTTGATCATTCGCACCACAGGCGGTCACGAAGATATCAGGGTATGTGTGATCTGTCGGCAGGACCCCAATATCCGGAGATGGATTGAAATTCCAATCTAGTTTCCGCAAGGCACGTCCCACAACTTACGCTCACTTGTTAGTTGCAGAACGTCGGACGGCCTCGCGCACTATCGCGCGAAAGGCGCTACCAATCCGCCGGAGTTTTGGCTTGAATGGCGTTTGGCCCGGCTGCAGTAATTTAACTACAGATTTCGCCTGTGGCAGGTTCGGCTCATGTAGAAGATGACAGCGCGAAAACGTCCCAGCTTTAGCAGTGGTGGTTTCACTTGCGGTGGATATTTGGAAGAAGCCCCCCGAAGGGGAGCGCCATGGCGTCATCCTGAAAGCGACCCTTTTGCCCTAAGCGATGCGCATTTGGCTCGACGCATCGGCCCAGAATCGGCAACCGTGCCCCGCCTTGAATGTTCGGGTACCCCAATTGGCCGATTGCTTGGCTTCCCATGGCTCTTTAGAGCGCCATACAGCGTCAAATGGTCGCGTTCGGCCCATTTTCCCCGCAGACCGAGCCTTGGCCCAGACACCCCGGAAAATTCAATTTGAGCGTTTGGTTAATTCGACACGATATTAACTGTTCTTTTTGCGCTTGGTTCTTCGTCGCTTGCATCGCTTATGAGATCAAGGCGGCGTTAAGCAGGCAATCAATCAGCAGGGGCGCAAGTTCCAAAATTGTTGCGCTGCCCTGAAGACAAAGGATCGGTTGGATTTGACTGGTCGAAAAACTGTCGATAAGGGCGTTTGGATGTTTTTCCAAAGAGTAGAAATTCCCTCGCGGGTCGGCCGTGCTCCTGTCGTAACCGCGGCTCTATTTGCGTGGATGTTGATAAGTGGGACCGCACTTGGTCTCCCTGAGGCCAACGGCTCGCCATTGATCGTTGGAATTACTGGCGGTCTCACGTCGTCCGCGCTGCCAATGCAGTTGGCGCCATCAAGTGTGCCACGGATGGGCAGTCGTTTGACAGAGTTTCCAGATGCATCGTGGAACTGGATTTTCGTCGGCTTATTTGGCTTCGTTGGGGTCAGCCAACTGGGCATACTCATTTATTTGAGTTTCGTGACTGGCAGGGCGGCCAATGCCGCGAAAAAAGCCGTCGAACTCACGGAACAGACTACCACCGATTTCGAAAGCCCATTCGTGTTTCCTGTGTTGGTCTCAAACACCATTCGCGAACACTTGCGTCTTTTGGAGGATCCAGTCGAGGACCCGAATGCCGTAGCACCTAATGTTTCTTTTACAATTAAAAATTTCGGCCGCACTCCAGCATTGCTGCAACGAGCTTCTGCTGTCCTATTTTGCGGAGAAATCGATGACGCACAGAATGACTCCGTCTCCGAGCGCGTTGCCGAGCTTATGCTTGAACCCCATGGTAGTCTGATACGACCTCTTGAACGAGAGATGAGGCAGTCCCTGGGTCCAGAACTTCTGGAGACTATAAAAACGGGAGTTACGCGTATCTTCCTGCGAGGAAAAATACTGTTTATGGATGTCCAGGGCCATCGATTCGAACAAATGTTCTGTTTTGCTTGGGATCCTGAAACGAGCGCGTTTATGCCGTGGGGGCCGCATCGAAATAGACGAAGGCGATTGAACAGTAAGCGGAAGCGGTTAGCCTGATGGCCAGCTATAGGACAGGTTTAGGATGTGATGCTTGCGTAGGCACGGGCGGAAAATCAAGCACAGGGATTATCCGAAGTTAGCGCTGGTGGCTGTATGCAGTCACAGGTGCACATCCTCCAACCCCATATAGAACTCGGCCGTCGTTGGAACGTCCGCGCCATTGCGGGTTTGGGCCAGAATTCGGATTCGCTTGTGGCAACGCAGGGAATGTCATTTCGCAACTAATCTTGCCGGCGGATGGCCAGTTGGAAGATAGACGGCTATAATCGCGTAACACAGTGACGCTGGGCGCGAATTGGGGGTTGATGGCAGCTCCAGGTTGGTTGTTAGCTATTACTTTCGTTTTTGGCATCTAATTCGTGCCAAAGCGGTTGAGCAATTCCCGCAGGGACAATGCAACCGCCACTGAATTGCTGGAGCGTTCTCGCTCTTAAGACGGGGGAACAATGCGAAAGATTTTTTGGCTTATGCTCATCTTTTGGGCGTTCGCGATCGGCAGGGTTTTGGCCGACCCTGTTACTGATCATTCCAGCGAATTCGATCGTGGTCTCAAAGCCTATGACGCGGGCCAATATGCAGCTGCCTACGAGATTTGGTGGAAAATTAAGGACGAAGATTTGGCGGCAATGCGCAATGTCGCGTTGATGCTCCGCAAAGGCCAGGGTGTGAAGAAGGATGCTCATAAGGCACAGGATCTATTCGAGACCGCGGCAAATGCCGGTATGATCAATGCCGAAGTCGATTTGGCGGAGATGCTCCTCAACGGCGAGGCCGGCCCACCAAATCCGAAGCGAGCCCTGGGCCTCTTGCAGGGACCAGCATCAAGCCAGCATCCCATCGCCGAGTATTTGCTGGGGCAAATGTATGAAACCGGCAATGTTGTGCCCAAAGACGTAAATAAAGCCGTTGAGCTCTATACCGCATCCGCCCACGCGGGCCTCAAGGACGCCCAAGAACGCCTTGCTTCGATGGGTGCAACTCAACCCCAACCGTCATCGAAGTCAGCGTCGGTCGTCGCAACAGCGGCCCCCCCGCCCTCCATCGCGGAAACACCCTCGAAACCAGCGGCCCCGATCGCAACCACAGCGCCTGCATCCTCAGCCGCCCAATCACCGTCAAAACCAATACGAGGGGTTGCAACGGCGCTTCCGTCGCCCGCCCCGGGCCGTCAAACGGTATCGCCAGATTCCGACGCGAAAAAGCCTGAAGCCGGCGCATTTTCAGTGCAGCTGGGCGCGTATAAGAGTGGGGACGTTGCAGAAGCGGCATGGACCGAAGCCCGTCAAAAGGAGCTTTTGGCTTCGTCCCCGCACCGGGTCAAGCAAGTGAAGCTCGGCGAGAAAGGAACATGGTATCGTTTATTGGTCGTCGGCTTTAAGGACCATTTGGCAGCAGCAACCTTTTGCGATCGGCTCAAGGCAGCGGGTGACCCCTGTTTGATTCGTTCTGGTACCTGAACATGTACGACCTGTTCGTTGGCTTCGCCCTCGCGCAACCAAACGCGATGCGACCAATAGTTCCCACCCGCTCGCGCCAACTTTGCTATTATGACATGACGCTACGTGTGGCCAAGCGCGAGGCTTTGGATCCAAAGCCTCATCCAAGTCATATATTCCTAGGGTCCGTTGATCTTACGGCGCACTCGCGACGTCGGAGCCTTTCCTGACGGTAAAACCGCCCTGAACTTGGCCGCGGCCCGGCTCAGGCACATCGCCGGCACGCGCTGGTCAACCAAGCGCTACATGAATATCGATCTGCTGAGGAGACAAACCGTGGAGTTACAGACTGCCTGACCCGATGGGCCGCTGCTCAAAATGTGCGAAAGAATCTGGACACAACCCGAAAACTGCCGGCGCGATTTATCATCAAATCACACCGGCCCCACCGGTTTGCACATCCTAAAGGCGTTAACCATAAATTAACCATAATTTTCCCGTTACTGTCCAACAAGATGTGGCGACGCCCTGCAACCAACTTTATTGCTGCGTTGCAGCAGGGTGGGCGATTGGCCTCGGTTTTTGCAATAGTTATCCGCGTACAGATTTATCAAATCACGGCAAAATATCGGAGTACGATATTAATTCCGGACACGATCGATGTAGGCAATGATAACGGGTAGCTGATCGCGCGCTTAAGTCTTTGCGTAATAAGAAAACAGACTGCGCCACTAGCTGCGGAAGGAATAGACTTGTTCCTCGGGGCGATAGCACAGATAAAGCAAACAGCGCTCGGGGTTCTGTCTCGCTTTGAAAAAAATGCGATTGCATCGCGTGCGCGAGTCCGGTCCGTTTGGCCTCGCTCATTATCCATAAACCTTTTGTAATGAATTCCGCCTTGGAAAACGCCGGATATATTGCGAACTATGACAAAATGTAACCACATTTCTTAAGACTAATAAACAGGCAGGGAACGCCTAGGAAGTCTATAAAAAATGAGAAATCGTAGATCGACTGCATTCGATCATGTTTTGGTTGAAAGCGATAATCTCGGAGCTGCTTACCGGCTCTTGGCGCTGGCATGGTGTGCGGCTTTTTGGATTATTGTCATCGCTAAGCTGCGCATTCTCTAAGCATCCAACCTAACCCAGATTAATTTAGTCGGCCCCAAAAGCCTTTGAGAACTCTGAGATCCGGCTCTGGTGGCAATCGCACCGCGATATACGGCAACGAAGGCTGCGCGTGCTCCAAGAAAATCCTAGCAACACTTCTGTGGAGAGGAGTTCTTTCAATTCCGGCTACCGGTTGAACCACCGCCTCTGATCATCTTGCGCACGCAGGATAGGCCGAGCTGGGACGGTGCGCCCGCTGCAGGAGACGATCGGGATTGGGCTGAAGAGCGCAACGATTGGGGTAACGGATCTGAAGCGAGTGGCGCTTAATGCGACGGCGCAGGACAAGGCGATTTATTTCCCACACCTCTGCCACAGGGTACGCGAGGAAGCTGGTTAAAAGGGCATAGAGGCACGACGTTGATTTGCGACAAAGCTGTATTCGCAAGACCAACCAGGCGATGTTTCTGGCCACCAACTACATGACGACGCGGCCGCTGTCGTAATCACGTGAGGAAGTGCCGCAACTCTCTGGGTCGGGTGAGCGGCGACATTGAACGAGTTATTTGGAAAAACCCCTGCTTAGAGGCCATTCGGCGACGGTCTGGCCAAAGCGCGCAAATTTTATAAGAAGCAGCCGATCCAAAGCGCCGAACTAAATCCAATTCCGGCATCCGCCCAAAGTGGAGCGCATCGCCATGGGCAAATCCCACCAGAAGTATGAGTTTGGCGGAAGGTCCCGCATGGCCTCCACCAATGCCGGCAACATCATAGTCAGTGCCACGGCCCGTCGCGGCCGATCCTTTGTCGGCAAACCGGCGGCGGTCCTGGGAAAAATCGAAATACTGACGCAGACAACGCCGAAGCAAGTCCATGTTGATCTGAGTTTTCGCGTCGCTAAGCTGATGGAAAATCAGACCCAGATCATTTTTGTCCGTGCGAAGGGCAAATTCACGCTAACCAAGAAAAGACGCGGGAAAAAACGTCGTGGTGCTACCGAGCCGAACATTGTTATTGAAAGAGCGAACACAAGGTAGGAAGCGAAAACCTGCTTTCGCCTTACGCGGCGACAGATTCAATGCCCTCGCCACGGCGATCAGCTTCGATCTTTACAAATACCGAGATGTTTCTTATCGGATAAGCTCTTCAGTTTTTTGGAATACAAGTCCGAATTCACCAGGCTGGCACCGGCTTTAATGAAGGGTTTTAACGGCCGACTACTTAGTAGCCATTCTCCAATCCGTTGTTCCCATCATAGCCATGCCAAGGATCAAGCCGGCTGCTCAAATCCGGCCCCGCCTCGCCCCGCACGTTCCCGACCTGGCCACGATTATAGATCGGGCCAAAATAGTTGTTTGTTGGGCCATAAAAATTGTAAATCGGCCCGGCAACGACAGGCGGGCCGCCAGGATATGGACCGCCGGGATAGGGGCGGATCGGAATGGGGGGGCCGTACGCGAACTGTCCACCGGCCCGGTCAGCGCCTGCAGGGGACCCATACCCAAATCCATGACCGGATTCCGGGGCGCCTGAATAGGCATAATAGCCTGTTGAACGATCCCGGGCCTTGCGCGCAATGTGCCGCTGACGCGGGTGATGCTTGATATTAGCCCCCTTGGTTTTGTGCAGACTCGCGCACGGGACTTTGGTTGACGAATAGCAGGTGAGAGTGGCGGCCATCGAGCCGGACTCAAACAAGCACAACGTTGCTGCAACGAGCAGCGCCGCTTTCGCACTTTTTAGCATTGACCGCCTACTCCGCTCCGGTACTCAGAATTCGTGCCAGATTGGCACACAACGCGTGCTAATGCATGCCTTTCCGCGGGGAAACGGGATTCATGGTTAATAGGCCAGCTTAAAAAACTCTGAGCATTTTGTTCGCCATGCGGATTAACCGCGCCAGCGCTTCGGGATGTGAAGCGCACGCGACTTGGTGATTGATTGCAATCTAGGTTGCCGTGAGCTGAGAAAGTTCAAACTCGCGCAAGCGGCAACAAAAAAGCGGCGAGGAGGAGCAATTGTTCCGTTGACGATGACAGCAAAGGTAGAACTTCACATATTCTCGCGTTTCGCTGTGAAGCGTTCCATCGAACGCTAGCGCTCGCCGAGCAGATCGAGATTTGCACCCAGCAATTAGACCCCGCCATCAAGTCGACGCCAAGCAAGTCCAATCGATGGTTTGTCGAGCGCTTCTACTTAGGGCAGGCCGGCACATGTATGCGCAGCTTTCCGGCGCCCACATTTCGGTCATTGGAGAATTCAAAAGTACGTATCGCAGGAAAGACGTCCGCGAGCCCAACGCTTGACTGATCCCAATCGAAAGGCATACTCAATTGGTGGGGGATATCTGGTTTTCAGCTGGTTGCTCGGCTATAAAATTGCCGAGCAAATCTAGTTGGGTGCATGATAGCTTTCGCCCGGGCGTGGGGTTTGAGAGCCTTGGGGGGCAAAGTGTTTGCTACGTCGTCACCAAGATCGGTAGATCAAGTTACAGATCTGCCAGCCCTTCTGCTAATTTGTGCGATCGCTTCGTTTGTTTCCCTGTGTATGACCGGTTGCGTCCTAGGGGTGAGAAACGATTTATATTTTCTCCCTATTGTGCGGGCGCTCTACGACCAACCACAATTTGCGCACGATGCATATATTCAATCGTTGCGCTATTACGCATCCGGACCATGGATGCTGTTAAGTGGTGTCGCACGCAAAGCAGATGTATCAATACTATTTCTCGTTTTTGATTACCTCTCCCGCTTAATTGCCTTTGTCGGGTTTCTACTGTGTGGCGACCTACTGCGCATACGCAGTACGAAGGATCGGTCACTTTTTGCTTTGTTGCTGTGTGCGACTGCGCTGCTGCGTGGGCAATCGTTGGCGGGAGATGGCGGGATCTTTATAAACTATTTCACGCACTCGGAAGTGGCCAATGGGCTGATGCTGGTACTGCTCTATTGCACGATCCGCGGCCTGGTTCTGCCCGCCTTCCTACTGGAGGGCGCGATTTTTTTCGACAACGCATTCATGGGCGTGTGGGGAGCTGTCCTCGTGGTAGCGGTGCTGATTGGCAGCCGCGGCTATGCGGGCCTTTCGGCAAAAAGCTGGATTATACAGATCTCGATTGGCGTTATTTGCGCGATGGCACTTTCGTTACCGGTTGTCTGGAACATTTTGCGCAATCCAGATTTTGGGCAACATCTTCGGTTCGACTATGTGCATTATTTGGAATTGTTTTGGCCTTACCATTTTATTTTCCGAGACATCCCGCTCACAGACAAGCTGGATTATCTTTGCTTGGTCATAATGGGTTCATTGGCCTTCGTTACTCTTGGACGTCCAGCACGACCCTTTTTCGCTGCTTTTGCCGGTCTTTTGATTTTGTATCTGGTTGGGATATTGGTTCCCTTTCTAACGCACGCCCCACTTCTGCTGAACCTCCATCTTCTGCGGGTTAGCTCTATAGTCCAAATCTTGGCAGTCCTTGGAATTTGCGCGCTGGCTGTGACGTGGTGGTCCTCTTCGGATCCAATCAAGTCGGACTGGCTTGCACCACTTTTGGTGCTTTTAATTGGCGTGCCGATCCGAATGGCTACTATTCAGCCTGCTATAATGTTATCAGCGATCAGCGTCGTCATTCTGCTCGCGCGTCACCCCGGCGTGGGCCAAAAACTTAGGGAGTGGTTCGAGAAAATCCCAATTCCGAAAAAAGGCGCCGCCCTGACTTTAATCGTGATGGGGATGGCTGTCGTTGCTATCTACAACACAATCAACAACGCCGAGGCACAGGGCTGGATAGATGAATGGACCCGTCTCGGCCAGTGGGCGCGTTCTTCCACACCGACCGATGCCGAATTCCTGATCCCAACCTGGTATTTTCGAGGGCAAGTTGGTCGCGTGGTAGCGGGTTCGCCCGACGATATTGCGGTTCTGAATGCCCCGGGTTTTGAAGCTGAAGCGGAACGGCGGGTTTGGATTGACTTTCGCGACGGCGCTGCCGTGATGTGGTCTCCTTCCTACTATCAGGAATGGTTCAACAGGGTTGAGCAAGTAAACTCTCTTAGCTCACACGAAGAGCAGCTCGTCTATGCGCGCGCAAATGGTATTAATTACGTTGTCGCCGTTTGCGTGAATCAAGCGAAGGTCCATGCTGCATTTTCGACCCAACATTTGTGTGCCTTTAAAGTCAACGGGTAGCCAATTTAAATTGATCTTCTGATGAGGGGCCCTTGAGCAACGAATCTACCACCGCCGGCTTTAAACGACCGGGTATATTGAGTGCGCATCCGACCCTTACACTGGCGTGCTGTGCGGTTCTTCCCATGCTGGCAATAAGTATCGCCGGCCGGATATTCGAAGCGTCGATAAGACCAAAAATTCCCAAGGCAACGGATTTAACAAACCTGGGAGCGCTTCGACACATTCTCCATCTATTTAAGTGGAGCGGTAATGATTCTTGGCTGCCCATGCAACGCGCGTTGGAGACGCTCCACGGCCCAAATGCAAATGCGTTATATGAAAGGCTTTTCTTTGCAGAGCACGTCCGCTTTCAATATCCGCTGACAAGCCTAATTCCTTTCGGTGCGCTCGCAAAAATCGGCATCTCAAGCGTTTTCAGTCTCAATTCACTGAATCTCGCCGTATTTTTGTTGAATGTAGTCGCCGTCGCAGCTTTGGCGTGGCTGTTGTTCCCCAACGGGCTATCTCAGTCACAACCGACGAGTGGTGTTCAGACGCGCGCGCGGGCGGGAGTTGCTTTTTGCGCCGGCTTAGCCGCGCTTGTGTTCTATCCAGTAATTCGGGCCGGTGTCCTGGGCCAGATCCAGCTTTGGATCGATTTGCTGTTCAGTTGTGCTTTGATTTGTTGGATGCTCGGATGGCGCCTGATTGCCGGACTCATTATTGGTGTCGCCTCGACCATCAAACCGCAACTGGGTTTGTTGTTACTATGGGGCCTGCTTTGGAATGAATGGAGATTTGTTTCAGGCTTTGTTGTGGGATTCGTTCCTTTAGCCGCAATGTCGGTAGTCCTTTATGGAATGCATAACAACATCATGTATTTCGACGTGCTTTCGTTTCTCGCACGCCATGGAGAGAGCTATTACGCAAATAACTCCATTAACGGAATCTTGAATTGGTATTTTACCAACAATAACAGTTTATATTGGTACGGGGATGAATTCACGCCCTATGTTCCATTGGTTCATATTGGCACTCTAATTAGTTCTGTTATCTTTGTACTGATCATTATAGTTTCTCCACTCCTTAAGCGTGGTCGCGCTGCCTCACTCACCGATCTCGGGACCGCAGCCATCTGTACCGTCGTCGGGTCTCCTGTCGCTTGGGAACACCACTACGGCATTATTCTGCCCCTTTTTCTTGTGAGCCTAAAATGCCTATTGGGCATCGAGGAGCAAAGTAAAAAACAACTTTTCCTCGGCTTCCTATTTGTATCCTGGATACTTGTATCGAATTTTATTCCCTTTGCTCTTCTTTTGGCTCACACGCCGTTTGCGATTGCGCAAGCATATTGCTTTTTTGGGTCGATACTTTTGCTGGTACTGTTGTTGGTCGCACCCAAGTGTATCAATGAGCGAGATATTGCATGAGCGAATTACTCGCGCATTGTGGCGATATCCTATTCTTGTGTTTTTTCGCGGCGGGTGTTGTCTTTATCAATCGCGTTATATCGGAGACCGCGTCAATACGGGCGCGTGTCTTAGTGGCATTTGCAATGGTGCTAATGTCGCTTGCAGCCTTTTGGCTAAGCACGCCGCCGCAAGTGTTCTTCGATTATCTCTTCGCTTATTATCCCGCAGGGCTCGCTGTACTGCATAATGACGCGAATGCATTGCGCACATTAACGGGGCCCGCCTTCGTCAACATGCCGGTGGTTGCCTATGCGTTCGCACCATTTGCGCTTTTGGGTCCTAAGATCGGTGCTGCCCTACTCTCGACGATCGGCATTATTCTGGTTGTTATAGCCTGGTTTATCCTTGCGCGCGTGGCGCGGCTCGGGACCAGAGAGCGCTGGTTGCTGGCGTTCATTTTTATAGGCAACGGTCCGTTGATCAATGGCATCAAGTTTGCCAATACAAGTTACTTCATTTTATTTGCTTTGGTAGCCGCACTTCACTTCATTCGTGCAGGTCGCTCTTGGCTTGCGGGCATATTGCTCGGTGTTTCCGCGGTTGTTAAGCCGCCGATTCTCCTATTTGCGGTTTTCTTCCTGCTGCGGCGAGACCTGCGCGGCTTGATCGGGTTTGTTGGCTCGTGCGGGGTCATCATTTTGCTGTCGCTTGGTTCGTTCGGATGGGCGGACAATATGCTATGGCTCGAAAAATGTGTGCTGCAATTTAGGCACCAATGGCTGACCGGATTCACAGTTCAGTCTGTCCCCGCCTTTGTCTTCCGATTCAATGCGGCACCGGCTGTTTTGACGGACTGGTCCGCCCACGCACCAACAGTCGCCCAACAGATATGGGCTGATGCTATCATAGGTGTGCTTTTCGTGATCGCCGCTGTGGTTTACACCCGCAGCGCCGCGCGGTCGCAACAGATGTCCGGTAATTCCGACACCAAGCGGGACTTGCAGTTTCTTCTTGTATTGTGTCTCTGTCTGGTAACCAGCCCACTCTCGTGGTCGCACTATTATGCTTGGTTACTTTTGCCTATGGCTTTTTTTCTCAGCCGCGACTTACCCCATAGCGTCGGAATTCGTTGGCTCGCGTGGGTGGGTATCGCATTGATCGTACCCCCCGTTATATGGCCAGTTTCGGTGCCGAGTTCGTTGCTTATGCTGGTCTATACTTCGATCATCGAATCGCGGCTGTTGTTGGGTGGCATCATCTGGTTTTGCATAGTTGCATGGCAACTGTCTCGAGCAGGCGATGTATCGCCACTATCGACAACGAAACCAGGTGACATGGTTGCCAGCGCATAGGATGCGCATTTCCGAAGAGGCTACAGCATTCAATTCATCTATCTGTCGTTCCAACTTTTGTTCGTAGCGTTCTCTTCCTCAGCCATGCCCGGTATTTTGTGAACGGGCTTTGCGTGCGCCAGCTTTTGCAAATGAGACTTATCCGTGCTCCTTTGTAGTCTTGGCGCTGATCCTTGGAAGGGCTTGGCACCGGCCTTTCGGGCGTAATTGCCCAAGACTCAAGGAAAAACGGCTGGCTGCCGGCTTGCGCCCATGGACTTTCAGCGGCAAATTCCGCATAGTCTCAGGTAACCTATTGTTAAGCATAACGAATCAATAATATCTGACATCTCGTCGGGAGTGACCCATGAAGTTCAATGTGCTTGCCATAGTTGCGGTGATCGGTTTGGGTTCATCCACGGCAAATGCGGCTGTAAATTTCGTCAGTGATGGCACCTTCTCGAGTCCTTCTGGCGGATCAACCTTCACGACTTATTCATCAGGCTCGTCGATGGGGCCTTGGAGTGTAGTTAGTGGCAGTGTCGATCTCATAGGCGGATATTGGCAAGATCCGGCTGGAACCGCCGGAAGCGTAGATCTCGACGGTAATGCGCCAGGCAGCATCAGTCAGAATTTGTCCTTGACGCCGGGCACATATCTCCTTTCGTTTTATCTTTCTGGAAACCCTGACGGCGCCCCGCCAACCAAACTTCTCGATGTCGATCTGAGCACTGGATCGCTTCCGCTTAGCACGCCGTTCAGCTACATCACTGGTACCAACTCCCACACCGATATGCAGTACGTCGATGAGTCATTCGAATTCACCGCGACTGGCCCGACTACGTTGACATTCGCTAGTGCAGACACCGGCACACCTTACGGTCCCGTGATTGGCGACGTGGTTGTAAGCGCTGTACCCGAGCCTGCCACTTGGAGCATGCTTATATTAGGCTTCGGTGCGATTGGAACGATGCTGAGGCTCGGTCGTCGTCGCCAAAACTCAGGGGTTTTGGCAACCTAAACTCGCTGCAAATGCCCAACTGACCTTTCGGCTCATGCGCCCAACGCTGGACGCTGGCAGACGGCTTGGTAGAGTTCGCGTAGCTCACAAGACAGTCTCTTGAGAACTTATATTGATGTGCTTTACCAGTGCTGCAGGGTAAGCGTCCAATGGTCCGTCAGGCTCCAGTGGCCGGCTTACGACCAGGGCGCGAGCCGCGGGTTCACGAGCAACAGCAAAGGCTTACCCTAACGCTCGTCAGGTTCATCTGAGCGGTCGTTCATCATTCTAAAAAAGTGCTCTGCATGTTGGAGATAATGTTCCCGCGTCACCAAATCTGGCGCGTTTTGTGCCAGTTCGGAGTATCTTTGATATTCGCGTAACCAGCTGGCCGCACTGTGATTTTGCCTCGCTGGCGCTGGCCGCCTACCCGAAGCAGTTCGAGCGAATGAAGCAGGCGCCCCCGTCTTTCCTCGGCCTGTTGCAACTTGAGGTGACCAATCCGGTTCCTGGCGTTTCGCAACGGCATGCCGATCATTGGCCACTTGAATCTCAAGATTTAAGGCAAGCGGTGCGCCTTGATTATCATGTCCTGTTTCATAGCTAATTAACTGACCGGCGACCAACGGAGGTAACCGCGCAGTTTCAACAGCTGTCTTGTGAACAAAAATGTCTTTTCCGCCTCCCTCGGGAACGATGAAGCCAAATCCCTTTGCAACGTTGAAGAACTTTACTGTGCCTATAGCCATAGCATTCCTTAAATCGGCGCGGATCAATTCGTTGGAACGATAACTCCGCTGCGTGCGCGCTATCGTCGGATGCTGTTTAAACGCGAATTCACGTGGTTGATGCGATCCGCGATAGATGCACACAACCTCTAAATACGCTCGGCATTAGAAAAATCGGGCCGTGACCGTCAACCTCAAATAAGAGCACACATATTCTCGCTGATATGCCTATTGGCTATAGCAGCCACGAGGGAGTTTAGACTTAGAAACACCAAACGCCCCAGGACAGCGTATCCCATCTTTGCCCCCAATGGAATCGCGGATTTCCCGGAAGCCATATTTCCTTCATATAATGCGGCAAATAAGCGATTCGGGGTAGGCATGGCCCGCGAAAGGCACATCGAGAAGGTTCTGCGATGCCGAAAATGCTATCGGTCCGGCACGGCAATATGGGAGACGACATCGACCGGAATATTGGTTCTACTGTCTTTATCGGAAGGGTTCCACCGGCGCACAAAACTTCCGCTTGGTTCGCCTCCGGAAGTTGTTTGTGACTGCGGTGCGGTGCAACCCGATCAATCATAACAAGCGGACGTTCCTGGCGATATGAGGTACCGACATTCTAAACGAAAAGAACCGGTGAAACTTTCGCTAGCCGCCGCCGAAGTGCATCGTGCAAATAAATCAAGCAATTTGGCAAACGAACAAAGCCCAACAATTTCGCAAGAACCTAAAATGCCAGAGTGCAGCAAACAGTTATCATGGCGATTATTCCTCAAACGCGTTCCACCTTGGAACAAGCAGGTACCCAATGGCTACACTATCGTCCCGTGTGCTAAGGTCAGCCCGGGAGAGCGAGAGCACAAGCGAAGCGCCATCATGCCTTGGAACGGGGCTTACCGTCACGGGTAGTATTGATGCAAACGCACCGATACATGTTCACGGTACGGTAATAGGCCCAATTTCTGCCCAATCGCTGGTGCTCGGGAAATGCGGATACGTAGAAGGCGATATCGTGGCTCGAGACGCGCAGATTGGAGGACGTATTCTGGGGCGCGTATTTGCGCTTAATGTGATAATTGAGAAAACCGCGGATATTAAAGGCCGAATTTTTCATCACACCATTAGTATCGCAGACGGAGCGCGAATTGTCGGTAGGACGCCTTGGCGCCCGCCCAGCTACTTTGAAACTCTCGAACAACTACCGGAGGACCGACCATGAGCATGTTCAAAAGTACGGACACGACCTCGAATTCACCTGCTACGGACCGGGGCCGAGAGAATGCGTCCTCTGCCACGTCAAGTTCGACCCCGGCAACGCCGCCCGAGCGCGACGCTGTTCAACCGTTGCCTAAAGCGGCTCAGCCGGCAGTGCCCTCAGTTTCTGTTATTAGCAAAGCTCTAAAGATTACAGGGCAGCTGGAAAGCACAGAAGATATTCAAATCGATGGCGAAGTGGACGGCGATATTCATGGCACCTCGGTGACCGTCGGCCAGAACGCGAAGGTCAAGGGGTCAGTTTACGGTGAGGTGGTCGAGCTGGCTGGCAAAATTGAAGGAAAGATCGAAGCAAAGAGGGTTGTTCTCACAAGTACAGCGCAGATGCACGGTGACGTAATTCACCAAAGTATACAGATTGATTCGGGTGCATTTATTGACGGGCACTGCCGGCCAGGATCCGGTAAAGTAGTCGCTTCCAACAATAAATAAAGCACAACAAGCGCAACTTAGGCGGGGTCGCTGGGCTTTGCATCCAAGCTCCGATCACTATTGCCTCACAAGAAACGCCAAGAAGCGGGCTTGTCTCGTGGTTGTCGAACCTAACCGGTTTGGCCTGACCGATACTTTGGACCACCAGTTGGGAAAGATCATTGCATCAGAGCTTTCTGATCCAGCAGATGCCGAACAGGAAGATGGTCTGGGGTGCCGCTCGAGGAAAGCCAAGGAAGCAGTGCGGCCCGACGTCGGCGTCGCGCCCAAAGAACTATCAAGGCCTAAATGCCTTGCTCCCAACACTCTGCGCGCAAACGTTGTGATCCGACGTTGCTGCTGAG
>Ga0206821_10090_pt1 | contig 22354 bp, 21 predicted proteins | sample Alteio_BWOrgCont_85_FD_152860 | JGI IMG/M metagenome (GOLD analysis project Ga0206821, IMG submission 152860) | Enriched cells from forest soil in Barre Woods Harvard Forest LTER site, Petersham, Massachusetts, United States -... | ecosystem: Environmental > Terrestrial > Soil > Temperate forest >...
GAGAGGTTTTGCTCGCGGCGCGGCTCGGACAGCGACCCCCAAGTTGGCCACGCCGCCCTTCTGAGCGCTGGAGTGACAGCGTATAAACCTCATCACTATGAGAGGCCGGACGAAAGTCCGGCCTTTCGCTTTTATAAACGTGTGGATTTTATTTGGTTGAAAAATATTTGTGGACATCTGTTCCCGGGCGTGGTAACTAAATGGTTATAAGTTTGGGTTGCTGGAAGGAAGTTTGAAAAAGAGTTTGGAACCTGGCGCAAGTTTGCAACGTCATTGATTAATGACTGATTTGAATTTCGCTGTCCGTTTAGGGTTGGCAGAGAGGTTTTGCTCGCGGCGCGGCTCGGACAGCGACCCCAAGTTGGTCGCGCCGCCCTTCTGAGCGCTGGAGTGACAGCGTATAAACCTCATCACTAAAAGGGGCCGGACGAAAGTCCGGCCTTCTTTCTTTAATCTGCGATTCCGCATTGCCTCCATATTAAAAATCGGTTACTAATTGAATGTTATGAAACATCAGCTCGATTTCGAGAAACCGATCATCGAACTGCAAAATAAGCTGGATGACCTCCGCCAGCATCCCGAAAAACATTCGCTGGGCATCAGTTTTGAAGAGGAGATCCAACTCATTGAGAAAAAGCTCGAGGAAACGCGCCGCCAGATTTTTTCCAATTTGACGCCCTGGCAGCGTGTCCAGCTGGCTCGCCATCCTCATCGCCCTTACACCTTGGATTACCTCAAAAACGCTTTCACCGGCTTCCAGGAATTGCATGGCGACCGTTTGTTCGCCGAGGACCACGCCATGGTGGGTGGATTCGCCAAACTGGATGAGCACCCGGTCATGGTGATTGGCATCCAAAAAGGCCGGGACACCAAGGAAAATATCCTGCGCAATTTCGGCATGGCGCATCCTGAAGGCTATCGCAAGGCGCTACGCCTGATGCGTCTCGCCAACAAGTTCGGCCTGCCCATCATCACGTTCATTGACACTCCGGGTGCCTATCCTGGTGTCGCCGCCGAGGAACGCCATATTTCCGAGGCCATCGCCGTCAACCTCCGTGAAATGACCCTCATCGGCGTCCCCATCATCGCCGCGGTCATCGGCGAGGGTGGCAGCGGCGGCGCGCTGGGCATCGGCGTGGCCGACCGGGTTCTGATTATGGAAAACGCGTATTACTCCGTCATTAGTCCCGAGGGTTGTGCAGCCATTTTGTGGAAGGACCGCTCGGCCGCGGCCAAAGCCGCGGCTGCTCTCAAAATCACCGCGCGCGATTTGTTCGAGCTCAAACTGGTGGACGAAATCATTCCCGAACCTCTCGGCGGCGCGCATACTGACGCAAAAGTTATATCCGATAGTTTAAAAATTCATCTGCTGAAACACCTCGAAGAACTGCTCGCGCTGCCGATGGCTGAACGATTGAAAAAACGTTACGAAAAATTGCGCGCCCACGGACGTTTCATCGAAACCGTCAATGCCGAGGCCGACGCTGTGCCGCAAGCCGCCGTCTCATAAAGTGCTTTATCCCCTTGTCTTCCATCCGGGTTTCAAAGAGCGCATTTGGGGCGGGCGCGAACTTGAAAAGCTCTTCGGAAAAAAATTGCCCGCGGGCAAACCCATCGGCGAATCCTGGGAAATCTCCGACCGCCCCGGCGATGAAAGCATTATCGCCAATGGGAAGCTTGCCGGGGAAACCCTGCATCAACTCATGGAGAAATTCCCCCGGGAAATCCTCGGCCACGCCCGGCCCGCCGCCGGGAATCGTTTCCCCATCCTGTGCAAAATCCTCGACGCCCGCGATAAATTGTCTCTTCAGGTCCATCCGTCCGCCCATAAGGCGGCCGAGCTCAAAGGCGAACCAAAGACCGAAATGTGGTTTATTGCCGACGCCGTGCCCGGCGCCGAACTTTATGTCGGGTTGAAACGCGGAATGACGCGCGCGGAATTTGAGAAACGCATTTCCGATGGCAGTGTGGCCGAATGTTTTCATCGTGTGTCCGTGCGCGCCGGGGACACAATGTTCCTGCCCAGCGGCCGCGTTCACGCCATTGGTGTTGGCCTCGTGATTTTTGAGATCCAACAAAACTCCGATACCACCTATCGCGTCTTTGACTGGAACCGCGTGGGCTTGGATGGCAAGCCTCGCGAGCTGCATGTGCCGCAATCGCTCGCCAGCATTAACTTCAATGACTTCGAGCCGCCACTGGTCCAAACCAAATTTTCCGGCGACGAAAACACGAGGTCACGCTGGCTGGTGCAGGACCCTTTGTTTAATGTCGAAATCATTGAATGTAAAAAAGGAGCGCGCCCTCATTTAAAACCTATGACCTTACAAATCCTCGCCGTCGTCACCGGAAAAATCGACGTTCATAGCGGCACAGACAAAGTGAATTTAACCGCCGGGCAATTTTGTTTAATCCCCGCCGAATTAAGGCAAACCGAAATAATCGCTGAGACAGACGCTACCTTGCTGCGCGTTGAAGCCAATTAATCGGCGGCAACCGAATATCTTAGATATCCCCATAAAGGGTGATTGCCATCCAAATTATTTGCCGCAAAATAGTCTGGCAATCACCTATGAGCGCTCTGGGCCAACTTCCGCGTTATGTCATCAGCGCGACACCCAATCCCCCGTCTCAGCGCGCACCCTGGTATAAAAACACCGCCCCGACGTACGCCGGTATTTTTTTATGGTTTGTTTTTTGGCAGGACGCGGCCAAAGCCGGCGCGCCCGGCGGCGCGCTAGCCCAGGGATTAACGTGGGCGCTGCTCAGTCTCGCCTTGTCCGCAGCCGTTTGTTACACATTTTTTTATATGGTGCCTGCTCTCTTTGGCATGCGCACCGGTTTGCCCCTCTACATTGTCGGCACTTCCACTTTTGGCGCTGTTGGCGGATTTCTTATGCCGGGCTTTCTGATGGGCCTGCTTCAATTTGGCTGGCTCGGCGTTAATTGTTATTTTTCATCGCTGGCGCTAAGCGCGGTCATCCCCGTGAATGCGAAAATCATCATGGTGGTGTGGGGCGCATCGGCCGTGTTTGTCGCCCTTAAAGGCATTCAATACGTGGCCAAAGTGGCCACCTGGCTGCCCTTGATACCGTTTGTGGTTTTAATTTGGCTCGCAGCCAAAACCGCTGGCAACCTCGGTAAATTCGATGGCGCGGCCTTCGTGGCCGCACAGCAAACGACCACGGGAACCATGACTGCACCGCTGGGACAATTCGGCGTGCTGGCCGCGATATTGACCTACGTCGTGGGATTTTTTGCCACTGCCGGGGCCGCCGGCGTTGATTTCGGCATGAACAATCGCGATAGCGCAGACGTAAAGATGGGCGGCCTTGTTGGCATTGCCCTTGCCATTTTTGTTACCGCCGGGCTCTCCCTGGTTATCGTTGCAGGCGCCTCGAATGGCGCGAGCCTTAGTTCGTTCGATTTAATTCCGGCCATCCTTGGGCCGGGCACCGCGAAATGGGTCATGTTCCTGCTGGCCGTTACCGCCTTTCCGCCAGCCTGTTTCTCATCATTTATCGCCGCAAACAGTTTTAAAACCACGCTGCCGAATGTTAACCCCTTCGTTTCTGTCGGCATCGGTGCCGCCGTCAGCATCATCCTCGCTGTAACCGGGGTGGTGGCCAAAGTCATTGGCGTCTTTGTTATTATTGGCGCGAGTTTCGGGCCCATCTGCGGCGCTATGTTTGTGGATTATTTCCTGAGCAGGGGCGAATGGACCGGCCCGCGTGCGGGATTCAACCCCGCTGGTTGGGCGGCCTGGGCCATCGGTTTTACCGTCGGTATTTTGCCAAATCTCGGGATTAACCTGCCCGCCGCGCCCGTGGTGGCGTTCATCGCCGGTGCCCTCGTTTACTTTCTCTGTGCCAAAATGGGCCTGCAGTCTGCCATCGTCCCTCTGCCGAAAAAAACTGACTGATTCATTTCCACGGAACATAATCCGCTTAAATCAATTTAACTATGCCGCGTCCCGTCACCCTCTTCACTGGCCAATGGGCGGATTTACCGCTCGCAGAACTCGCCCCTAAAATTAAGGCCATGGGTTACGATGGCGTGGAGCTCGCCTGCTGGGGCGATCACTTTGAAGTGAATAATGCGCTCACACAGCACGACTACATCGAAAAGATATGGACGTTGCTCTCCAAACATGGCCTGGCTTGTTACGCGATTTCCAACCACCTTGTTGGCCAGGCCGTATGCGACCTGATTGACGAACGTCACCAGGCCATCCTTCCGGCGGAGGTCTGGGGCGATGGCAAACCGGAAGGCGTCCGCGAGCGGGCCGCAGAACGAATGAAAGCCACGGCCCGTGCAGCGCGAAAATTCTTCAATGGCCGGCCCGATCCCAAAAAAGATTTTGCAGCCGTCGTCAACGGCTTTACCGGCTCATCCATCTGGCACGCTATTTATGCCTTTCCGCCGACGAACCAGAAGTATTTGGACAAAGGCTTCGCTGATTTCGCAAAACGCTGGCTGCCCATTCTCAACGTATTTGAAAAGGAAAACGTCAATTTTGCGCTCGAAGTGCACCCCACGGAAATCGCCTTTGATATCGCCTCGGCCAAACGCGCTCTCGACGCCGTGAAGAATCACCGGCGCTTTGGTTTCAATTACGACCCGTCGCACCTGGGCTACCAGGGCGTGGATTATGTCCGGTTCATTCGCGAATTTAGCGACCGTATTTTTCACGCCCACATGAAGGACGTCTGGTGGGGCCACGGGGATGGCACGGTGGGTGTTTTCGGCGGGCACACAGATTTCGCCGATCCCCGGCGTTTCTGGGATTTTCGTTCGCTTGGCCGCGGCGACATCAATTTCGAGGAAATCATTGTGGCGCTCAACGAGGCCGGTTACCGCGGCCCCCTCTCGGTGGAATGGGAGGACGGACGCATGGACCGCATCCATGGCGCGACCGAAAGCTGCGCGTTTTTACGCAAACTGGATTTTGCTCCGAACGCCACTGCTTTTGATGCCGCCTTCGCCAAAAAGAAATGATTTAAATTTGTGACTAACAAACCGCTCAACGTCGGAGTCATCGGCGGCAGCAAGGGTGCATTCATTATCCACGCGCAGCAACGGGCCGTCCATTTTGACGGCACCCGCCGCGTCGTGGCCGCCGCGCTTTCTTCAAACTCCAAACTCGCCGTGGAACAAGCTGCCGAATGGCCTTTCCCCATCAAAGGCTACGCGTCCTATGACGAAATGATTGCGGCAAATAGGACTTTGCCCGAAGACCAAAAGCTCGATTACATCGTCATCGTCACGCCCAATAATGTCCACTACGACCCGGCCGTTAAGGCGATGAAAGCCGGCATCGCCGTATTTTGTGAAAAGCCGCTCTGCCTGAACCTCAAAGAGGCGAACGACCTCGTCAAAACGGCGCGCAAACTAAACGTCCCCTTCGGCGTGGCACACACCTATCTCGGTTATTGGACGAGTCGTTTAAGCCGTTATATCGTCCGGAGCGGTTTTCTCGGTGAGATTCGCTGGGTGGACAGCTACTACGTTCAGGGCTGGCTCGCGACGAAACTCGAAACCACCGGCCACCGGCAGGCTGCCTGGCGCGCTGACCCCAAGCGCACTGGCGTTTCCAATTGTGGCGGCGATATCGGCACGCACGCGCTCATGCAACTGCGCTACGTCACCGGCCTGGAACTTACCGATGTCTCCGCGCATCTGGAAAAAATGGTCGCAGGCCGCCGCCTCGACGACCATTTCACAGCCTATTGCAAACTCAATAACGGTGGTCGTGCCCTGGTGCGCGCATCGCAAATTTGCATCGGCCAGAAAAACGGCCTGGGCATCATCATCGCCGGCGCCAAAGGCACGCTTGAATGGAAACAGGAGGAACCCGAACAGCTTACCATCTATTTGCCAAATCAGCCCGACCGCATCTATTGGCGCGGAGCGGTCACACCCGGCGACGGCTTTCTGCCCCAAAATATGCCTGCCGATCTCCTCGCGGAACCGACTATTCCCGTCGGTCATCCGGAAGGATTTCACGACGCCTTTGCCCGGCTGCATCGCTGCTTTGAAAACGACGTGCGCCGATGGAAAGCTCGCAAAAAATTCAACTGCGACGGCAGCAAATACGCCAATGTGGAAGACGGACGAATGGGCATCGCCTTCCTGGAAACCTGCGTCAAATCAGGCATGAGCAACGCGAAATGGGCGAAATTTCCGCGGTTTTAAAAGTTTGAATTAAAAGGGCGGTAGGTGGAAGCGAGTTGAATTGATTTTCGCCGGCCCCCGCTTTTAGAATAACGTTCATCATGGAACCTGCGCCACGTTCCTCGCCGCTTATGCTTTCAACCTCAAAGGAGCGCATGATCATTTTGCTCTTATCCCTCGCCGCAACGGCTCACGTCGTCATTTTTTCCTCGGTTTTTCCATTTTTCATCCTGGACGAAGTCTATCACTTTGATCTCGTCGTCAAATATTCACACCTCGCTATCCCGAAAGAACAGGACTATGCGGCGGAAGAATCCATGCCGTATGTGGCTGTTTTTTCCACGTGGGAATACCTGCGGACGAACGACCCCTTCGCCACGCCTCTGTGGAAGCAACCCGCATCTCAAATGACACCCATCGTACTTTCGCGCGAGCAGGGGATGCGTTTCATCAACCGGGAATCCACGCAACCGCCGCTCTATTATCTCCTCGAAGGAGCCTTCTGGCGGCTTGCCAATGCGGTGGGATTTCACGACCTGTTGTTGCTCTACCTTTTGCGTTTCTTTAACGCCTTGATTGTTATCGCCCTGGTTTGGCTGGGTTGGTTCGCCGCCCGGCTGGTTTTCCCCGGGAAAACCTTCATTGCCATCACCGTTCCCGCGTTGATTGCCTTTCTGCCCCAGACGGCCTTTTATTCCATTGGCAACGATGCGCTTTCCCCCCTTTGCTTTGGCGCCGCGTTTGTTGGTGTGCTCTGCTGGATTCGTGCCGCCGTCCCCGGCATCCTGCTGGGCGCCGCCACCGGCTTGGCGCTGGCTGCGGCCTTTTTGACCAAGATAAGCAATCTTCCGTTGGTTGCCGTCGCCTTGGTCATACTTCTTCTAAATTTTTTTCTTCTATCGAAATCGCCCCGGTTTTCTTCACATTTCGCTTCAACACTGGTTTTGTTTGGCTGCGCACTTTTGCCCATGGCGCTCTGGGTGGCCTGGTGCAAAATCCATTTCGGCGACTTCACGGGATCATCCGGAATCGCTAGGCCGCTCGGCTGGACAATCAAACCCTTTGCCCAATGGTGGCATCACCCCATTTTCACACCGTCCGGCCTTTGGATCTTTCTCTCCGGAAACCTTGCGACCTTCTGGCAGGATGAAAAGCTCTGGCATGGCCAGCGGCTTTCCCTCGCCTCCGCCAATGGGGTCTATATTCTATCGTCCATCATTTTTCTAGCCGTCGCGGCCTTTCAATTTAAAAAAACCGATCCCGCCCAACGCCGTGTGCTTCTGTTCGCTTTTGCGTCCATCGCGGTGGCCTTCGCACTTTTTGGATTTTCCTCCATCATCTACGATTTTCACGATTGTGTTTATCCCTCGCGAGACTTTCCTTATTTCACGTCCGGCCGGCTTATGCTTGGAATGCTGATCCCGTTTCTGCTGCTATTTGCCTTCGGGTTGGATTCCGTGTTCAAAAAATGCGGTTTTTTCTGGAAAATGATTGTCCTGGTGCTCTTCCTTTTGTTCATGCTTGGCACCGAAATCGCCACCGACTGGCCCATTTTTCACAGCCAATATAATTGGTTTAACGCCTGAGGATTTTTTGCTTTGCCGGCCTTGCCGGTTACCATAGCGCGGAAAGCGATGGTTTATGGTTTTTCTGTCGGGAGAACTCTTCTGCCATTCGTTGGTAAATTTTCTCTTTCTCGTGCGGTTCAGCCGCTGCGAGTTCTTTGGCGTATTTCTTCTCGATGGATTCCATCGAAAGCTCCTTTTGGCCGTGCTGTAGTCGCCCCAGGCCGCCCTCTGCAATGCCGTCTTTCATAACGTCAATTCCAAGACAAATTTTCCGGCATCTGGGAGAGCAATTTATTTTTCCAGCCACCTTTGGCCTTCAGGATCTTCTGCCAAAGCCGTTCCGGCGGCGTTTCAAAAACCAGATCGAGCGACGCCGGATACGTGATCCAGGACTTGCGTTTCATCTCGTCCTCGAGCTGCCCCGGCGACCAGCCCGCGTAACCGGCGAACATCCTGACTTTTTTTCCCGCTGAAAACGATTCACCGATCTCCACCAAATCATCGAGCGAATGCCCGAGATTCAGGTTTGGAAAAACATTCGCGTCAGGGATAAAATTGTCCGAGTGCAAAAAGCTCAGCGCCGCCGGTTGCACCGGACCACCAACGAAAAGTTGCGCTTCCTTGAGCGCCTCCGGCAAATCCGCGACGATGACATCTCCCACTTTGTTGCCGGTAGAACGGTTTAAGACCAGGCCGAAGGCTCCCTCCGCATCGTGCTGGCAAATCAACACCACCGTCCGCTGGAAAAAAGATCCCGATAACTGCCCGCTATCCAGCAGCAACTGGCCCTTCAGATATTTGGCTTTTGGCGAGTCCGGCATAGTCCGCGCCACAATCTTGCTCAGATTTGTTATTTTGGCAACTGACAGGTGGAAAAATTACTTTGTCGGCATGTCAAGTTCCTGCTGCCTCACCGTATCCACATCCTGGATAAGAACACAGTTTTTTTCAATTTTTAAGCACCGGATGGTCACTTTGGCCGATCCGACTGGCACGGTTAATTCATCACCCGCAAAAAATGATCTGCCATTGATAATGGCCGAAGGCTCGCTGCCCCACATAATGCCCTGAAGCTTGAGAGTAACCGGCGCGGTTTCAGTCTGGACAGCCCTGATAGGGCGCGCGGAATAAGCCGCCGCAAAATTCGAGGCCGGCATTTTCACATCGCGGATTTCATCCAGATGCCCTTCTTCCAATCTCCCCTCCACCCCGTATTGCATCCAATCGAGGACTTCATCAAAGCCATATTCCTGTTCTGCCGCCACAAACAACTGCACCTGGCCTCGCGTATAGGCATTGGCCATCACACGCTTCTTCTCGCTGTCTTCGCCTTCCGCATCCATCAACAGATAACCCATCATCTCGCAAAACCCCTCCTCGGCATCGCGGTCCAGCCGCTCGTGACGTTCCTCGGGGACATTTTCGCCCACCCACGCGTGCGACAGTTCATGCGCGCACACTTCCCGTAATTCCGCCACTGGCTGCCCCGTCAGCAACGCGATCCGGTATCGTTTCACTCCATTTGTTGTGATTGGTTGTGTGATGCCCAGGACATCAGGGCTTTCAAATGAATTGCCCGTTATTTGGAACATCGAATCCACGTCCACGCGGTCAATTGCTGAAACATCAATATTGGTGGGAAATGTCGTAAAGCGGGCATACATCTTGTCCAAATCATCATGGACATCCGCGAAAATGCCCCGGACCTCGTCTGCATCCAGCACGGCGGTTTTGGCGTCCCGCGCGCAAAGCCAGCGGCCATCGGGTAATTGGATGCCATCTTTGACCGGCAGCCCGCAGATGAAGCAGCGCGGCAATTGCGCGCAATTGGAGCAGACCTCGACTTGCTGGCCGGTCTCCTTATCCGTCATAAAATAAAACTTTCCGGTGATTGGCTGTCCGCAAATGGCGCAGTTATCCGCCCGCATCGCGAATACGATGCTCACGAACAAAACCGCAAAAAGAATTTTAAAACCACGCTGCATAAAAATCTGACGTTAGCGTGCGACTCAGCCTATCCCATGCCAAAAGAGTGCTCAACTTATTGTGAAATAAGCCGGAAGAAGCCTTTATTATTGCCCGATGCCAGTGTGAGTTGTTCCTGCAAAGTCGCTGAATTGAGCGCCGGACAATTGGTCAATGTCGTCCATGTGTCCAGATCCGGGCTTTCCTGCAAAGCCATATTCGTGGAAGGCACAATCCAGGAAAAAAACAGGCCGTTATTGGCAGGCGCAAAATCCAATTGTGGTGCCGCTGGCGTTTTTGATATCCAAATCCCGTTCGTTCCAGTTGCCATCAATTCATTTCCATCTGCCGAGCATGCCACCCACGCCCATGGCGCCTCTGGAAGACTGTTCGATATCCATGATGCGCCGAAATTGGTCGAAGTGCAGATATCATAATTGCCGTTCCCTGCGTTTAATCTCATGCCCAGTAAGAGCGATGCATTCGCCGAACAAACAATCTCGCCCCCGATGGCAGTATTGGTCTCCGACCAGCTTGTACCCCAGTTCGTCGAAATGAACAAACCTGCGCTATCGGCCGCTATCAATTTGCTTCCGTCCGCCGTGGAAAGGATGCAGGGCGTTGATTGGCCCGGGATAGGGGCCGCCGGTTGCCAGGAAACGCCGGTATTTGTGGAAACGAGGACCTGCATACTGCTCCCACTGATGATACCCGCAAGCTTTGTCCCGTCCGCCGTGCAGGCGGTCGAGTTCCAGGGCTCATTGAGAGTGGCAATCGTTGACCAGCTTGTGCCCCAATTCGTTGAACCATAGACTCCGCTATTCTCCGTTCCATCCGTGTAAAAGACGAATAGCTTGCTTCCATCCGCTGAAGCGACCATGCTCCGGATATTATTGTTCCAGCTGCCCATCGGCGGCGTGCCGGCCTGAGTCCATGTCCCGCCACAATTCGTCGTAGTATAGATAGACATGATGCCGTTCCATGCCTCTACCGCCATTCTTGATCCATCTGCCGTGGATACATTCCTGCCACCAAAATTCAGCGCATAGCTGAAAGCCCAGGTGCTGCCCGAATTGGTGGACAGATAAATCCCCTCCCCATTCCCTTCATAAACCGTAGCCATTAGCCTCTTGCCGTTCGCGGACGAGACAATGCCGGCCCAAACGTAATTGGTGTTCGCGCTTGTTTGCGTCCATGTCTGGGCATGGGTAATATCACCGAAAGCGAATAAGCTGCCGGCGAAACAAACGGCCAAAAGGATTTTCAAAACGCACTGCATAGCCTGACGTTAGCGTGCGACGTAGCCTATCCCATGCCAAAACCGCGCTCAATCTTTTGCGGATTTGCCCTGAAAAATTACTTATTGCGATACTCCAATCGGGCCGAATCAAAGGAAAATAAGAATCGAGCGAAAAACGGCTTTCGCTGTCTATATATTGTCTTTAGAGACGTAAATGAAACTCAGCCGGCGCAAATTTATCATCACCGCATTGCTGGCAACGCCGTGCGCGATGGCGGCGGATGCCCGGGTGCTTGAGCCCCAGTGGGTCAAGATTACCCGGCTGCGTTTGGCCGACGGCGAACCGGCGCATCGCTTTGTTCATTTCAGTGATCTGCATCACAAAGGCGACCGCGCGCATACCCGCTCCGTTGTCGAAATGATCAATTCACTTTCGCCGGATTTTGTCTGCTTCACCGGCGACCTGCTAGAAGACCCCAGGTTTTTGTCGGAAACCCTCGAACTTCTTTCCGGTATCAAATCCCCCACGTATGGCGTCCCTGGGAATCATGATTATACCAGCGGGGTTTCCTTTCCGGACATCGAGCAATGCTTTGCTGCAACCGGCGGCGCCTGGTTGATGAATGAACAAATGACCATCGCCGATGGGAAAATAAACCTTATTGGCGCCGCACAGATTATTCCTGGATATCCGCCCATTCCCCGACCGGGAATGAAAAACTTATTGATGTTTCACTACCCGGCTTGGGTTAAAAGGCTCGGCGGCCAAAAATATGATTTGATACTGGCGGGACATTCACACGGCTGCCAGGTGCGCCTTCCTTTTTACGGGCCCGTAATAACTCCATTCGCCGTGGACGAATATGACCTCGGATTATTCCACACCAAATCCGGACCACTTTACGTGACCTCCGGCATTGGCTGGTTCCCTTTGCCGGTACGATTCAATTGCCGGCCGGAAATTGTTCTGGCCGAAATCTAATTTTCGGATGTCAGCGCTGCGCCTTACAGCGACTTGACCTTCTTTACAATGCCGGCGGCATCAATGCCATACCACGCGAGCAGTTCCTCAGGCTTGCCGGAACGAGCCAGATGAGTTACGGCGAGTTTGTGCACCTTGATGCCTTCCACGCTCAATTCGCCGGCCACGGCATCGCCCAAACCGCCTTCAGTATAATGGTCTTCCACAGTGATGACCGTGTTGCCCGTCTTTTGCGCCGCGGCGAGAATTTCTTTTTTGCCCAGCGGCTTGATGCTGTAAGCGTCAATGACCGTGATGCCGATGCCTTCGCCCTTTAACTGGTCGGCGGCCTTTAATGCCTCATAGAGCGTGACGCCCGCGGCGACCACAGTCACCTTGTCACCAGAGCCCTGGCGCAGAACTTTCGCCCCGCCCACGGGAAACGCTTCGTCATTGTTGTAAATGACCGTTGTCTTGGGCCGCGATGTGCGCAGGTAAAAAACTCCTTTGGTCTCCGCCATCGTTTCGACAAGTTTTTCCGTTGCGACCGCGTCTGCCGGATAGAGCACCGTGCTGCCCACCACCGCGCGCATCATCGCCAAATCTTCCAGCCCCATCTGCGAGGGGCCGTCTTCGCCAATGCTCACACCCACGTGCGATCCCGCCAATTTCAGGTTGGACTGCGAAATGCCCGCCACGCGGATTTGGTCATACGCGCGCGTGAAGAAACATGCGAACGTCGAGGTAAACGGCACTTTATGGCGCGCCGAAAATCCCATCGAAACGCCTACCATGTTCTGTTCCGCGATATAGCATTCGAACCCGCGGCTCGGCACTTTCTTGATAAATTTATCCGCATAGGTGGAATTCTTCGTGTCGCCATCCAGTGCCACAATCCGCTGGTCCACCTCGCCGATGCGCAACAGCGCATTGCCATACGCCTCGCGCGTCGCCACGGAATCACCAATCTTATAGCTGATCGGCGGTAAACTCGTTGGTGCGACATTTTGCGGTTCCGGCAATGAATTCGGCTTGGCAATGGGCACGCTGATGCCCGATTTGGCGTTTGGTTGCAGTTCGGCGATGGCCCTGGCGGCTTCCTCTTTGTTCAACGGTTTGCCGTGCCAGCCTTCCTTGTCCTGCAAAAAGGAAATGCCTGCGCCTTTGTATGTCTTGGCGATGATGGCCAGCGGCTGGTCGTTCAGCCCGACGCCGCTCAGCACTTCGAGGATCTCCTCGATGTCATGGCCGTCAATGTCTTCGACGCGCCAGCCGAACGCTTCAAAACGATCGCGATAAACTTCAATATGATGGCCGAAGGCTGTTTCCTGGCTTTGGCCCAAACGGTTTGCATCCACAATTGCGATCAGGTTGCTCAGCTTGTTCACGCCCGCTAGCGATGCCGCTTCCCAAACGGAACCTTCCGCAATCTCGCCATCGCCCATCATCACATAGGTATTGTAATCCAAACCGTCCAGCTTCGCGGCCAGCGCCATGCCCACGCCCACGCCCAAACCCTGCCCGAGCGAGCCGGTGGCCACGTCGGCAAAAGCCAGGCGCGGCGTCGGATGACCCTCGAGCTCGCTGGTGAACTGGCGCAGCGTCGTCAGTTCGCTCACCGGAATAAAACCGTTTTCCGCCCACGCCGCATAAAGCAGCGGTGCGGCATGGCCCTTCGATAAAACAAAGCGGTCGTTGTTATAATAGTGCGGGTTCTTGGGGTCATACTTCATGTGCCCAAAAAACAAAGCCGCCGCCACATCCGCAGCCGAACAGCACGAGGTGGGATGCCCGCTGCCCGCCGCAGTCGTGGCATTGATGGAATGAATGCGCAGTTGGTTTGCGATGCCCTTTAAAAGTTCAGTATCAATCTCAATCATTGAACCGATAAAATATGCGAGAAATCAAGAAAGCCAAATCAAAAATGATTGTTAAAATACGGTGACATCGCCCGAAAAGTAGAAATACGAATAAACCCAAAAAATCAAAGGGTTTTGAAGAATTTGTTTATTGCGATGGCAAAACATGCCCCGGGATAGAGCAGGTGGGCGGCACGCCCACCGCGCCAATCGTATAAATCCCGCCCGAGGGGCAGACCGGGAAAATCCCGCCTTTAAGATAGGGCAATAAATCCTGTTCCGTGGGCACATCCGAGTCCGTTTTATTTTTGTCCAGCGCCCAGGCCTGCTTCGCCGCGTAAATCAGCCGCAGGTTGGCGATGCATGCATTGCGCTCCTGCGTGATGGTTTGCTGGATCGCCTGCTGCTGGGCCTCCGCCTGCGCCTGCTGGTCCGCCTGCGCCTGTTCATTTTGCGTCTCCATCTCTTGCAATTGCTCGTCCCGCCGCCCGGTGGCCTCGCGCGCCGCGCTCAACTCCTTCAACAACTTGCTGTTGTCCGCCTGCAATTGCTGGATTTGGCTGCGCAGTCGCGGCAAGTCCTGGTTCTCCGCGCGCAGGCGGATGGTTTCCGTTGCCTCGTTCGCCGCACCGGAATTGGTCAGCTCGTTCAGTTGCGATTGCAAATCCGCCGCCTGTTGCTGCGCTTCGCTTAATTGCTCCTGCGCCAGGCTTTTTTGCCGGTTCGCCGAAAACCAAAAAACTTCGCTGATGATCAACAGCAAAAGACAAATGCCCGGAAACAGTTTTTTGGTATTCACGGCTAACCATTTCTCTCCCTTTTGTTGCCCGCCGTCAAACATAAATGGCAGCCAAGCGGCTTGATTTCTCATAGTTGAAGAGTAATTCTCCCACGTATTGGTCTAAGCATCATCGCCTATTTATATGAATACGCCTCCTCCTATTGGTCCGGCTTCGGCTCCGAAGAAAAGTCCCGTCATGCTTATCATTGGCCTTGCCGCCCTCGGTCTCCTGATTTTTCTTTTCATCGCCTACATGGTCATTCATTCCATCATCATTTCCGGAATCACCAAAGGTCCCGACAATCTGTTCGGCGACCAGAACTTAAAAACCGCCGTGGCGTTGATTGAACTCAATAAAGTCCGTTACGGAAAATATCCCGACAAATTGAGCAACATAAAGTTTACCGGCCAATGGGACCAGCTCGCCTTGAACAGCGTCGCCTATTTTCCCAACGCTGACCACACCCGATATTATGTCGAGGTTGAGCGCGGCTGGGTTGGCAAGCCCACCTTGCAAATGCCCGCCGAATTTTGGCAAGGCACCGGATACGATCCGTCTCTAAAACCGAAAGAGTAGTGACCTTGATCACGCCTGCCTCGCGGGTGAACAACCAAGAGGCAAATTCACTGACCTATTGGATGGTTGCCGCGATGCGCAAGCCAACGCAAAATTTGTTCCGCTGACCAACTGAAAACTCAAAGCTCAAAACTAAATAAAAAACCAAGAACGACGAAACCTCCTGATTATCGGCGATGACTCCGCCATCGAACCAACTCTTCACCCCGCCGCCGTTCGCGTCAATCGTCCGTCCTAAATCGTAAATTTACCCCGTCACACGGGGTGAAAATAGGGGTAGTGACGAACTAAGACATTTCTCCTTCCTGCGGTAAAATGCCCGCATGATTAATTTTCAATCATCGGCTCCTGTAGCGGCGGTCTATGACCGCTGTCTCTGTGTACCCGTGCCTCTGCTTGCCACGTTTACTACGTTCCACGTGGTTTCACGTGGTGGCAAAAAACCAAACCAAACCTAACCAAAAAACTAAACCATGAACGACGAAAACATCCTTATCATCGGCGACGATTCCGCCCCCGAACAACCCATCAACCCTCCCACTCCCTCTCCGGACAAAATTTTATCCGATGACGAAAGCTGGCTCGGCAGCCGGAAAAACGCCCTCGCCGAAAATTTCCTCGAACAGCACCGGGCCGAGTTCCAGGACTTCGAGCGCCGTGAACGCGAAAAGCTCGCCTGCGCCGGGCGGTTTCAGGCCTTGGAAACCGAAATCACCCGCCGCCGGCAATGGCTTGAGGCCCTGCAACAGGAAGTCGCCGCCTGCCGGGACGTTGACCTCGCCACCGACATTTTGAAAAACATGGAACTGACCGGCCGGCCACTGCTGGAAATCGCCCAAAACCCGCTCTTTTCCGCCGCCGCGTTGATCCAGGAACATGGAAAAAAGCTCCTGCAATTGGCCGAAAGCCAGGCTGCCGGGTTGCAAAAACAATTCGACATCTTCAAATCAGAAAAACGCGATACGCTGAAAGAGCTTGGGCTGGTTTGATGCGCGCGCATTATTTGCAATAACCATTTGCAATGAGGCGCCCGGTTAAAATAAACTCCGCGTCCGCGGCGGTCCTGCCCGGCGCGGAAAAATTATGAATCAACCGGAGACAATGTTGGAAGACCGCGTGCTCGCGCTCGAGACCCGGGTCGTGGCGCTCGAAAAAAGCATCGCCGATTTGCCCCAAAAATCTCAACAGGCAAAATCGTTTGCCCGCGATGTCTCCGAATCGCACTTAAACTTCCGCATGGAACTGCTCTCCATGATCGAAGACCACATCGAAGTTCTTAAATTGGTTCACACCATGGTTGGCCCCACCGACCGCAACAAAAATAAAATGGTCCTCAGTTACATCCGCCGCGCCGAAAGCAAATTGGGCCACTTTCAGGCGCGGTTTACGCAACTGGATGAGACACGCAAACGCCTTGAAAATGGCGCCCCGCAAAAAACTCCGGCTCAGCCATCCAAACTGCGCGCTGTATCACTGTTCAAACCCTCAACGCTGAACCAACTTCTGCGTTCACTTTCCTGGTCAAACCGGTAAAGGAAGATTGGAAGTTTTTACATCGTCCCCGGAACGCTGTATTAAAAACGGTCACTATCGCTGTCTTCTTCCGGGCTTTTCCTGGTGCCATAGCTGACCAGGACGTAACCCCACAAGGAGATGGCCAGGAAAACGAGGCCAAAAGGAGAACTGTCTTTGCCAAGGATCTCACCGATCCCCGCAGCGGCCGTGCCCACGGCATTGCTGCTGTAGATAGAATTATTGATGAGAATCAATGAGAAATAGGCCAGCGCAATGCAAACACCCTTCATCAGGAGATTCCTGGGATTCGCGGTCGCCACGATGAGAAATATCATCGGCAACCCGACATATATAAATAAGGCGCTTGCGTTCATATGTCTGACTTATCGGCAGAATTCATGCCACCGTCGCAAAAAATCACAAATATCCCTTTGCAATAAACTTTCTAACGGCTGATGCTCCACCTTAACCCAAGGCTGCGCCATGTCAAGAACTCACAGCTCGCCACGAGGTCTAGTGCAGAACGATATGCGCATCTTACCCGTTTTCTGCCACGATTCACTTCCTGCTTGCGGTGATTCGTGCTGAGAACGTAACCGAATGGGTGGGAAAAATGCTGTCTACCGCAAAAAAGGACTTGCAAACCTGTGGAGCAGGAAGAAAATCACGAAAAAGGCCCACTCCCGTCACGGGCCAGAAACCAAATCGGAAATGTCAACTTAATCATTATGAAAGCCCCTCTTAAAACCCAAACGGTTTGTCCCTTCAATTTTGCAACATTTTTCACGGCGCTTTTGTTTTTCGCATTAAGCGCGGCCCGCGCTTCGGCGCAATTCAATTCCGGACTTATAGATTTTAACTATAACGCTCCAGCCGATGGCTTGCCGGGTTACACCCGTGGCCCCGGCGCTATCGGTTCACCCGGCGACGTGTGGAACAATGCCGCCTGGGGTGTTTCAACTACCATGAAGCTCGCAGCCACCGACGGCAGCTTAACGAGCGCGATTTGGACGCTTGAAAGCGGCGGTGGGGTTGGAACCACATCCCTCAGCGGAACGTATGCCGGATTGGTTGAGGCCAGCACTGCCATAACCTCGGCAGCTATCACGGGATTGACGCCAAACAGGCAATATGACCTTTATCTATATGAAGTCTATTGGGGTGAGACTATCAGCGTCAATGGAGTTAACTTTACCACTCCCGGGGTCCGTTTTGGCACGATTAATACCCTGACCGACGGGAATGAATATGATGTTGAAACCGTAACCGCGGATTCAACGGGCACATTGACGTTCACCCCGGTTTCCGCCCAATTTGGGACGCCTTATATCACCTCCTGGCAGCTCACGCCGGTGCCTGAACCGTCAACGTTGGCGTTGCTGGCTGTTGGAGCTTCGGCAGTGGCTCTGCGCTTGCGCCGTAAAGCGTAGGCATGGTTTCCGACATGCAAGATTTGCGGCTGGCGGGTATCATGAAAAAGGTTTGCCTCACCTCTCGCAGGACATACATCAAGGTTTTGGTGATTGTAGAATGCGTCGTGGCGGTCCTAATTGCTGCCACTGCGTTCAAGTTGTGGGCCATGCAGCCCTTTCATGCTCAATACGACATTATCGGGAACTTCGCTACGGGGGCTGACGCTGATACTGCCGCTATCCGGCGAGATTGGCCGCACCGGCTCGTTCAGCCGGAGTGGGTCAGCCGCACGCCGGATTTGTGGGTAAATTGGATACACGCCGAGATTGCTGTCCGTTCGGTTGTTGTCGGTGTAGGGTGGCTCATCGTCACGGGGTTGCTCAATCACAGATATACTAAGCTGTCGAAAGAGACACCGCTGAATCCAACGCCCACTGCCCCTTGAATTTCAAATTGAGGCAGAGATTAACTGCAAAAGTGCGGGATATCTGCTGTGATTAGAATAAAATGAACGATACACCCAGTGTTTCGGAAGTACCGCCGATTCTTGAAACAAACCGGTCAATCACTCAACCGCTACGATACGTTCACGCCTTTGGCTTCGTCATCGTTTGGATGGCTTTGGGTTGGATACTTCGTCTGGACGCAAACAGTTATTTGCTAATTGGCGTTCCAGTCGTCGCGCTGTTTCAAATCTTCATCCGCAAAAAGCCAATCGTGACAATTTGGGTTCGCGATGCCGAACATTTCAAATTGAAGGCCAGCGGTATAATCATTGGACTTTGCCTGTCCGTTCTACCTGCGGTCAAATTATTTCAAACCGTCAATTCAACACATTGGCCAAAGCACATCCCGGAAATTCTTTGGCTGGTCTGTTGCATTGCAGGAGCGTTTTGTGCGGCCTTTAGTATTAGCCATTTCACAAAACAAACCGGCAAGACGCTCCTGTTTTGTCTGGCAACGGCAGGTGTCATCGGTTGTGCCATCATGTGCGCCGGATTTTTCGTGCGCCTGATGTTGCACAAACAGGCATTGGCTTTTTCGTCCGCGCAGTTGACGAACGGCATTGAATCCTTTCTGCTTTATTTTCCAGTGTGCTTCATTCTGGAAGAAGTTGCTTTTCGCGGCGCTATTGATTCGCACATTCATCAATCCGGCGACCCCTTTCCCTGGCTCTCGGCGGCCTACGTTTCCGCGCTTTGGGGATTGTGGCATTTGCCGATGGTTCCGTTCACAGGAATTCTCCAATTAATCGTCCTCGTCGTTGCGCTGCCATGCATCCACGTCGCGACAGGAATTTTCCTTTCAATGGCGTGGAGGCGTAGCGGCAATCTGGCCGTGACTTCGGGCACACATGCGCTGATTGATGCAGTACGTAACGGATTGCTGAATTGACTTCGCTCTTGCCGTGATTACATCAGTCACCCGCATTATGTTTCTTTAAACGCGTTTGCAAGTCGTCTGTGAAGCCGACGTAGAACGCTCCACCAGCGATACTCTCAAGAATATAAACATAATAGAACTTCATTGATTAGTTTGCCGGGTAATCTGGGAGCGACGTAATTGTTTAGCCACTTTTGGGCCGCCTTTGCTATGCGCTGAACCAAGACTGGCTTGCCGAATTTTGGCCCGTTGCGCTCTGACGAAGACTGGTGCGCGCGGCGGGAGTTGAACCAATCTTTCGTGCCCTTAAAAAAGCCGGCGAAAAAGCGGAAGCATCATCTGCTCATTGAATTTGTTTGCCCATCAACTTCGTAAATGAGGTTGCGGCCATCCACATGAATAACCTTGAAATCCTTTTCGTCGTCATTCGTTCTGACGGGCGGACCGTCTGGAATTACCTTGAAACCATTACCATAAAAAATTTCCGTACCTTTAAGGATATTTGTATGGTCGTGGTTAAACGAAATCGCTAAAAATGTTCCGTTGTTGGAAACGCTCATGCTGCTGGAAACGTTAGTCCATGTGCCACAAATTTGTTGGATGAATCCAGAAGCAGCGTCCTCTTCCTCAAATTCGGGAACTGTTCTTTTCATTTCTATGGCGTCCTCGATCCACTGCCAGAACCCCATTTCCCATTCCTGTGCTAAAATGGCATGGCTCTCTGCCGAATATTGGCGCACATCTTCGTTGGTTATGATGTTATCGGAGATGTTACCGTTAAGGCAGTTGTCTCCAGTGCAGGCAAACTCACCTTGTATTGTGGCAGACCAACGAATTCTTCCTTTTGTCGCATACCTTTGAATCAGGATTCGCGAGTAACCAAATACCCCATTTGCAGGCCCACTATTGGTATCTACAAAATATCCTCCAACGTATCCTTCTGGGTCCGGCATGAGTAATTTTGGCATTGGACGGGCCAGAAATACCTGTGCCCGTTTTTGAAGCACATGGCGTTCACTTCGAATCCAGAAATCCAATGCCATCGGGCTGATGACGAGAATGCTGATAAAAATTGTAAATAATATTTTGACCTGCATCGAGAGGGGCAAATGCCGCTTCAAAATCAGAAATAATCCCATAGCAATTAGCCCGACTATGAAAGCGGCAGGAATGAATTTAAACCAAAGAATTCCGTCTGCCATGCATCCCCATGCAAACGGCGCCAAAAAAAGCGCAATTAATATACAGGCCACTCCGGCTATGACTTTCACAATGCTCATTTGGATTTTATAGAAAACTGGTGCGCGCGGCGGGAGTTGAACCCACAACCTTTGGCTCCGGAGGCCGACGCTCTATCCAGTTGAGCTACGCGCGCGTGGCAAGTGTCATCATACCGTATCCCCCCTTTTGCTCAAATCAATTTGTCCGCTCGCTATCTGGCTCGTCCTCCGAGCCGTGACTGCGCCCATTCGATTGCCTCTTCGATCGCCAATCGTAAATACAAAATAGGGGTAGTGACGAACTAAGGATTTTCCCACCCACATGCTAAAATGGCCGGATGATAGACATGCAAAAAATTCTGAGTTCAAAATTTTGGGGCCAGAAGCCTGAAAAGCAGGTGCCTGCCCCGCGCCTCCGTGGCTCTATGGCAGGCATCCATGCTCATTTGCATCAGACATTGTCCAGCCCAACAACCCCTTTTAAGGAATTTTAAGACTTTTTAAAACTCTTTAAGACATTTTAAGCAGTTATGAAGAAAAAAGGTTCCTTATTTTTTACAGGCTTCGTGGGCTGGTGGCCGTACACCTTAGGCACTCACGTCACGGTCAAGGCAAGTCCAGCCAAGTCAAGCCCAATCAAGCAGTTTTCAGGGAAAAAAGATTATTTATTTTTACGGACCTCATGGCCTGGTGCTTTCAGATCCGCGTAATCCGCGATTTCAAACCGATCTTCAAATCATGCATGTAAAAAATCTTGGCATTCGGCCATTCCCTCCCAAAATCCTCGCGTGAACGCGTCTCCCTCCAGCCAAAGCCGCCGATGGCAGATTCTCGCCTGTACGTTCCTCGTCCTCGCCACGCTCGCCGTTTATTGGCCCGCGCGCCATTATAAGTTCGTGGCCTATGACGACGACAACTACGTTTACAACAACCCCACCGTCCTCGCCGGCTTCACCTGGCAGGGCGTGGAATGGTCGTTTGTTGATCGGCAGGCCAACAATTGGCACCCGCTCACATGGATTTCGCACATGCTGGATTGCCAGCTCTTCGGCCTGGACGCCGGCGGCCCGCACATGGTCAATGTCGCCTTCCATTGCGCCAACGCCGTCCTCCTCTTCCTCCTGCTGCAAGCCCTCATGCGCCGCAATGCGGAGACACCATCAGCGGACGTTTTTTGGCGTAATCTTTTCGTCGCCGCCCTCTTTGCATTGCATCCCTTGCGCGTGGAATCCGTCGCCTGGATCTCCGAGCGCAAAGACGTCTTAAGCGGGTTCTTCGGCATGTTAACCCTCCTGTGCTACACAAAATATGCGACTGGCAGCGGCCGGCCTCAACTGTCTTTGCCCTACAAATTGGCCGTCCTCTTTTTCGCGTGCAGCCTGTTATCCAAGCCCATGCTCGTGACGCTGCCGCTGGTGATGCTGTTGCTGGATTATTGTCCACTCCAACGCTTCCTTGTCGCGCCGAAGCTGCCAGGCAGCGAAGACGGAAACGCTTCAACCCTTCAACGTCTGCTTATAGAAAAATGGCCGTTCTTCCTGCTCACCGCCGTTTTCTGCGTTATCACCTTGCTTGCACAACACCCTGGCCTGCCCTCGCAAAACGTCAGCGTTTTTTATCGCATTGAGATGATCGCCGTTAACTATCTCGGTTATCTGGAAAAGCTGGTCTGGCCTCAAAATCTTTCCTTCCTTTACC
>Ga0206821_10091_pt1 | contig 22216 bp, 23 predicted proteins | sample Alteio_BWOrgCont_85_FD_152860 | JGI IMG/M metagenome (GOLD analysis project Ga0206821, IMG submission 152860) | Enriched cells from forest soil in Barre Woods Harvard Forest LTER site, Petersham, Massachusetts, United States -... | ecosystem: Environmental > Terrestrial > Soil > Temperate forest >...
TCTACATAGAAAAACCATATAAATGATACCAATGTAATTATGTAACTAAAAATACTTGCCTTACTAAACCAACCCCATGTTTGCCCTTGATCTAACACAAGTACAAGTGCACCTAAAAATATAGCTAGGAGAAAAGAACCTAGGATATCAAAATTTTGAGTACCTCTGAGTTCTTTTTTGGGTTCGTCTATAAACTGAAAAGCCATCCAAGTTGCAACAACCCCGATCGGCACATTTATATAAAATACACTACGCCAAGAAAAATTGTCTATCAATGGACCACCCAATAATGGACCAAAAACTGCTGCAGCTGCAAAAACAGCTGAATATATGCCCATGGCTGTAGCTCTGGCTTGTCTATCTTGAAATGTATATGCGATGAGTGAAAATCCAATTGGGAAACTTATAGAAATAGTAATAGCTTGCAAGATACGAAAAAAAATCATTGAAGGTAAATTAAAAGCAGCTCCGGCTAATGCTGAAGTAATTGTAAAACCAATTATTCCATAGATATTTAATTTCTTCATTCCAATTAAATCACCTAATTTTCCAAATACAGGAATGAATATGGCATTAGCAATAATATAGGCAGTAGTAATCCAACTTGCTTGTGAAACAGTGATCCCGAAATCACTTATAATTTTAGGAATTGCAAGATTAACAATTGTACCATCCAATCTTCCCATGAAGGCTCCGATCATAAGGGTTATTAGAACAAGCCATTGATGTTGGCTTATTCCAGAGTTTATTGTTTGTTGTTTCATAATTTATAATTATTGTTGAGTTAGTTAGATCTTACATATATAAATTATTTCTGACATCTCATTATTATTTGTTTTTTTATTGATCAGATAGTTTTTAATTATTTAGATAATCTAACTATTTAATTTTAAAAGTACATTCGTTGATTGTCAAGAATTTATGAAATCATAATTTAATTTATATTTTTTTGCCTAATGAATTTGATCACGAATTGTATATTATAGCATTCTACATAAAAGTAAAAATCATGGAAACTATTACCTGCCATATCTTTAAATTATCAAATATAAATAAACTAAAATTACAAAAAAATTATTGTATTATATTGTTCAAAATTTTGAAGTATATTGTAGGGATTAAAATTTGGCTTATTTGTTTTCCTTTTGGAAGCACAAGTTATAATAAACTAGATATCTATTCTACAAATGTGAGTGCAATACCTTTTTTACCCGCACGGCCGGTTCTTCCAATTCTATGAATATAATCGTCATACGATTCTGGTGCGTCATAATTTATTACATGAGTGACATTTTCTATATCTAAGCCACGTGATGCAACGTCAGTGGCTAATAAAATGCTTACATCGCTGTTCTTAAACTGCTCAAGCGCTCGTTGTCGTTGCCCTTGGGTCTTATTTCCATGAATAGCCACTGCCTTAAATCCTCTCACGATGAGATCTCTAGTAAGTTTTTCGACACCCCATTTTGTACGACCAAATATAAGTACTTTGTTAAACCCATCATTCGCTAATAAATCATGCAATCTATCAACTTTATTAGTACTTGCATTCACACGAATGATATCCTGATCTACATTTTCTGACGTATCTTGTTGTTTTACTGATATAGTGACGGGATCAGTTACAAAGCTATGTAATATTTCTTTAACTTTGTCAGCGATCGTTGCAGAAAAGAATAAAGATTGACGTTTTTTAGGAAGTAGGGAAATAAAATATTTGACATCTCTAATAAAGCCAATATCAACCATTCTATCCACTTCATCTAGAACAATATTATGGAAAAGTTCTAAATTCAATCTTCGTCTTTCTACCAAATCCCTTAGCCTACCAGGAGTGCCGATGACAAAGTGAGGATTATGTCTCAACTTTTTTTCTTGTCTTTCCATATTTGCACCCCCTATACACAAAACAATATCCAATTCCATACCTTTAACAAAAAAACGAAGTTCATCTGCTATTTGCATTGCTAATTCTCTGGTAGGTGTTACTATGAGAACTCGCTCATTCCTATCTGAATATACTTTATTTACAAGTGGGATAAGAAATGCTGCTGTTTTTCCAGTACCTGTATTTGCAATACCAATAACATCACTTCCATCAAGAAGATGAGGGATAGTTTTTTCCTGAATCTCTGTTGGATGAGAGTAGCCATGTTCAAGGATATTTCTTTTCAGTTTATCTACAATTGAAAAATCAGTAAATTCTTTTGAAGATACATACTGATCATTGTTTGTATTTGAAGCTTTTTTAATAAAAAGATTTGTATCAAGCTTCTTTATTGTCCTGCGTTGATTACCACGTGATTGATAGCCATATCTGTGAATAGATGACTGAAAATTTCCTGTTTTTGGACTGTAATTACGTTTATTTCTATACATATTTGTAAGTTAATTGAATAATATACTATTATTTCTGCTTAAATGAGGTCTTATTAGTGAGGTAAAAGATACAAATGGATAAAATATTATGTGGGTATCTTTATCTTAATCAAACAAAACTATTCTTATATAAGCAGAAGTAGTAATCTACTATCTGCAATAACACTACAAGGATTATACCATAATATAATCCTATAGTCAAAATTACACTTTTGATTCGTTCCTCAACTTCCTATTTTCCTGGATTCTTTCCATCCGATTTTTCAGATTAATAGCTTGATTTTGTTTAAAAGTAAACCTATCAGCTTTATCTTTATCTTTCTTTTTTTGACATTCTTCGTTTGAACACCGATAAACCGTATTGGTCTGTGGATAACGTGTACCTTCTGGTTGCACTGTCACCTGACTTACGAAAATAAGAATAGAACCGCATTGAAAACATTTAGGATGAGAACTCTTACTGACGTTATTATTTACCACTGATTATTTCTCCTATTATCATTTCTCTGGTTTCTGTCTTCTTGTGGTTTTGCTTCATTTACAACAATGGTACGACCATTAAATTGTGAGCCGTTCAACTTATTCATAGCTTCTTTTGCTATTTCTTCAGTCTCCATTTCTACAAATCCAAATCCCTTACCTTGTCCAGTATATCTATCGACTATTACTTTTGCGGATAATACTTTACCAATCGTTGCAAAATGTTCCTCAAGTTGTGAATCAGTTGTGGAATAATCCAGGCTGCCCACAAATAGTTTATTTGTCATTTATTTTCTCCTCCTTTCATTTGAAATAATATTGAGTGGAGAATCTGCTTAAAAAATGAAGTGGGTCTAATTAGGAAGAAGATAAAAAGTACCTTAGTCTGTTACTAGAAACGAAATCAGATGTAAAAGCAGAGAAGATTATCTCCATCTGCATATTTAGTATAACATATTCTCACTTGATATTACAAATCAATTTCCAACAAGTATTTATTAAAAATAATTAAACCAAAGCATCCTTATTACAATACGTAATAATTGCAGAATTTCAAAAAATAGGCATAAATAAATTATGAACTTTAACGCATTAGGACCTTTATTTAGGGTTTAGTACGTATGAAATAATTAATGATGATTATTATTTTTGAATAATATTTTGTTTAAGGCACTTTTCGAGTTTTAACTGACGAAAAATGAATTTCATTTTTTAATATTGGAGATGGGCTTGCATTTTGGAAACTCTGCGAATCATTTAAAACTGGATTTGATAAATCTTGTTTAACTGCAACATCTGATACCTTAAATGGGACATGTTGATTTTCACTTAATTTATATGCTGATAAGCCGAGCATAATAACAGCAACAATAATAATTGAAGATATTGTATAAAAAGTTCTATGTCTCCGCATATTTTTTTACCTTTACTTTATTCATACAAAATCAACGTGAGAGTTATGTAATAAATTGTAAAGAATTTAGCTATAATTAATTATTGCCATTTATAAAGTTGATCCATTTGACAACTTTATTCTCTTTAGACATACTTAATATATGGAAAACGAAACAACTGTTGGTAAAAATGCTCTAAATTATAGAATTATTATTAACGAAATTATAGGAGTAATTATTTCAATTGCTTTAACTGCATTTGTTGCAATAATATTATTTTTTATAAAACTAAAATATGCAATATTAATTGATATGGTTTTGTTTATTAGTATTTTTATATTGCAGTTACTTATTCTATATTTTTTTTCTTTAATGCAGTACAAAAATCTTAAATATGCCATAGGTCAAAATTCGGTATCGTTTACAAGAGGTGCATTCGGAGTGGAACGTGAAACAATTCCATTTGAAAAAATAAAAAACGCAACGTTTGATCAAACTGTTATTCAACGTTTATTTTCTGTTGGGGATATTACGATAGATCAAGATGATGAAAAATATATTTGGGAAAATATTGATTCACAGACTGCAGCTTTAATATCAAATACAGTATCTGCAAAAGGAGATGTACAGCCTATTACTGTAGCTACAGCAAATGCAATTGTGAATCCTCCTCCTCAAAAAACATAATCCTAAAATTAGAATCGTTAATCCTAAGTCAAAATATAACTATTAAGCTAATCTAATCTAAAATTATGTTTGAATAATTTCAATAAGAAAAATGCTTATTTAAATAAGATGATATTTGAACTGATGAAAGTTATCTAACTTAGCACTTAATACCGAATTAATGGAAGCTTACTTGTTCTTGAATAGAAGTCTGTTCACTTAAAGTTTCTTTAGAAATTTTTCTCTGCTTTATTACTGTAATTGCAAGGAATGAAGCAATTAACATGAAAATCATTCCAATTAAAAATGCTCTATCATAACCGAATACCGAGGCAGAAAGCTTATCTAAATGTGCAGTAGCAGCAACAGCTGCGGCTACTCCAGATAATACTGACAAACCTACAGCACCCCCCATCTGTTGTGAAGTATTGATAAGTCCTGATGCAAGTCCGGATTTGTTACCAGGAACACCTGAGGTAGCAGCTGACATAGTTGGCATATAAGTCATACCAATCCCCAACGGCATTAGAATTATAGATGGAAGAACATCGATAAAATAATTTCCATTAACAGGCAATCTGCTAAGCAGTCCTATACTTACCGCTATTATTAAAGGCCCTGCGATTAAAAATCGTTTATAACCGTATTTAGAAACAAATTTAGAAACTTGTGTTGAGGTATAACCCATTATTATTGGAAAGGGAAGAAAACTTAATCCTGTAAGTACTGGCGAATAATGCAATACTGTTTGTATATACAAAGAGAGTAAAAAGAAATTGCCAAACATTGTAGCGGATACCGGTGCCATTATTAAATTTGCCCCTACTACATTTCTAATTTTAAAAATAGATAATGGTATCAGAGGGTGCAAGGATTTAGCCTCATTATAAATAAAACTAGTCAATAGAATTAAAGTTAAAATAAATAAACTAATTGTTGGAAGGCTGAAAACACCCCAAACTGGAGCTTGACTGATTAGAAAAACTAATACCATTAATGAACCTGTTATTAAAATTGCACCAGGCAAATCCAAATCAGTGTGTTCTGCTTCACTTTCATGACGTGGAACTACTTTTGATATAAGATATAACATTACTATGCCTACGGGAACATTAATAAAAAAATTCCATCTCCACCCCATATATTGTGTTAATACGCCACCAAGTAATAATCCAACTGCTGCTCCTCCTGTAGCAACTGTTGACCAAAAACCTAAAGCTTTATTCCGTTCACTGCCTTCTTTAAACGTTGTTAAGACTATAGAAAGCGCAGAAGGTGACATTAGAGCTGCTGCCATACCTTGGAAAGCACGTAAAACAATAAGTTCAATTGCATTTTGTGAAATACCAATTAAAAATGAAAAGAAAGTAAAAAAGGCCATTCCAATTAATAAAGTTTTTCTTCTGCCAAATAGATCCGCAGCTCGTCCTCCTAAAAGCAAAAAACCACCAAAAGTAAGTGCATATGCGGTTATAACCCACTGTAGAGTATCAGTGGAAAAATGTAATGATTGTTTAATAGTCGGCAATGCAACATTCGTTATGGAAATATCAAGAACAACCATAAACTGAGCAATCGCTACTAGAAAAAAGATAAGCCATGGAGATTTATGTTTCATATTAAATATTTTTAAGATTCAATCATTATAATATTAAATAGTTGACATTGTCAAGTATTTACATTGTAAGAATTTTGTACTATAATAACATTATGGAAAGTACAGCATTACAGAATAATCTTTATTGGCAGTTATTCCGTGTAGCAATTAATGCAAAGCATGGACTTATGGATATTGCCGATCAACATAAATTAACCGTCATGCAGATGTATACACTTTGTCTTCTTGAAGCTGATAAATCAATCCCTATGAACTCTCTAGCTTTTACACTTAATTGTGATGCATCTAATATAACTGGTATAGTTGATAAACTATTCCAACAAAAATTTATAAAACGTGAAGAAAATCCTCATGATAGAAGATCTAAAATGATAACATTAACATCCAAAGGCGCAAAATTATGTCAGAAGATTGCACAATCACTGGTTAAAAATCAACCTACAACTTTAAATGAACTTTCACAAAAAGATAAACAACAGTTACTAATTCTATTAAATAAAACAGGTTTTTCTACGTCCTATTCAACATCAAACAAACATTAATTACATTGTATTTATTTTTTCAAATATGTGTTAAAAAAACTGACTGTATCAGCCATTGCTTCAGCAGTATCAGGAGATAAATTATGATCCGCACCTTGAAAAACATGATAATTTGAAATAATACCTTCTTTTTGTAATGAAGCATATAAAGTTGAAGAAAAATCAACTGGAACTTCATTATCTGCACTTCCTACTTGTATCTGTATAGGAGTCGTAATAAATGTTAAATATTTAGTTGGATCAATATCGTTCCAATAGTTCGGGTTAGAACCAGGTGTTCCATTTTCTTTTTCCATTTGAATAACTATATTATAAGTATCTAAATCATTACCTTCGATGCTTTTTGTAACAAAACGGTGATTCCACCAACTTAGCAATGATGTTTCGTCACCAACAACTCCTGCCATTATTTCTGCTGCCTTAAAATCATGAGTAATTACCAATTCATGAAGCGTAATATTACCACCCATTGAGTGCCCAAAAACCCCAATATCTTTTGGATCAACATCTTTATATTCTTTTATTGAAGAGTATGCATTCATACTATCAGTAATATAATCTGAGGAAATATATGGTTGCATCGGGACACCTTGTGAATTATCATTTCCACGATAATCAGGAGCAAAAACTATATATCCTGACGACGCAAGTGGATCTATCATTATATTGTAACTGGTGACTGTTGAATATGTAGCTGGAGGGATATAACCATGGTTAAATAAGATTACCGGCCACCCATTCTTAGGTTTAATTCCAAATGGAACAGTTAACAAAGCATTTATCTTTAAACCATCTGAATCGTAGGTAACTAAATATCTAGCGTAATTTGAACCATTTGCAAGCGTCTGATCTACGGTAATTTTACTACCAGGATATGACTTTTTACGCATTGCTATAATCGATAATGAAGAGATAATTTTAGGTAATATGGTAGATTTTGATAACGTAGTTTTAGAAATCACAGCATGCTGTGACGAGCTTTTAACTACAGTATGTTTAGAAAACGCAAGAAAACTATAACCACCAATTAGTAAAACTATTATTAAAAACATGAGGATAATATTTGACATCGATCTGATTATATGACTTTTATACGAAAATGTAAAAACTATGCTGTGTGTAAATATTCTTTAAAATTACAGTTGAGGCATGTTAATCCTTTAAAGATACTTTTTGTTGGGTGATAAGAACAATTATCTAGGTAAAATGGTTCTTTTTTATAACTTTTTCTTTGAAAGATTTTTATCAACAAATTCAATAGCTCATTCTCATCAGTGTAATTCAGAACTATAAAGCCTGGCATTCCTTTTGTCATACGGGAAACTCTTGACTTAGAAAAACCAATTGTTGGCATAAATAAACTCATTTCGATTTCCTGTCCTACACCATGTGATGGCCTATTTAGATCCATCAATGCTACTTCAGCATTTAGGACATTTACATGATCCAGATCTCTAATTTGATAAGAATCAAGTGTGTCAGGATTCTTTGAATGTGGATCTGTTTTAGAAAAAGGGGCATATACATCCCAGTCAAATTTCTCAACGCTTTTAATGATTTTATTCCATGTCTTTTTCATACTTTCTGCATACTTTGGATCTGCAGTTAATGAAGTCGCAAAATAAATTCTATTTGGATAAAATCCAAAAGATTCGTTTGAAATTTCTGTACAAAAAACCTCCTCTAATAAATGTAGAAATTGCGTTTGATGTTTAACTCTACTCTTCCAAATGTTTTTACCTTTTACCTTAACTTTTAAAATGTCATTCAATAGAGAGTATTTATATATAGTTGTCATAACTGAGATTATAACATAGGTAAATAAATGCTATTAGTGATGAAAATAATTTTTCTTATATTTATCAAATAAAATCTTATACTTTATATAAATACTACTATTTTGTTTTTGAAGGTTAAAATATGATGTAGTTCAAATTTGCAGTAAATTTTCCTATGATTTTATATATTTATTATACCCTACATTTTCAGGACCTCTTTAATTTTTGAAATGATTGCTTCCAATGTAACATTAGATTTAATTAAATAATAAGCTGGTTTATGTTCAAGTATACTTTTAATTGTCTTATCTGCTTCCGGGTTAAGGTTGGTAAGTATGATAACTGGCACATCATGGCCCCATGCATCATTTCGTAATTGTTCTAGCATTGAAAGTCCATCCATTTTAGGCATAAAAATATCAAGTAAAATAAGATCAGGATGTTCACGTAGAGCTAAATCCAATCCATCTTTACCATTTTCAGAAGTTAAAACAGTAAATTTATTTTGAGAAAGAGTATCTACAATTGCATCAAGCATTGGAGGTTCGTCTTCTATGACAAGTATTTTTCTGCCGTTAGTTTCTCCCATATCCCGAGTATAATCGCTCATCTGTCTTAATGCAAGATGTATATTATGGAATGACAATAGTTGCTTCTGTTTTTGGGGCGAAAGGAATAGAAATGTTAAATGTTGTTCCTTTATTTTCCTCTGATGTAAACCAAATCTCACCACCATTTAGCTGCAAAATTAATTTAATAATATAAAGTCCGAGTCCTGTACCACCCATAACTTTCGTTTTCGCATTGGTTGCACGATACATTTTTGAAAATATTTTTTCTTGTTCATCTTTAGGAATACCATAACCAGTATCAGCAATTGCTATAAGAAAGGTATTTGTTCGGGTAGGATCAGTTGAAATCGTCATAGTTATTGTTCCCTCAGGAGGCGTATAATTTATAGCATTTGAAATTAATTCATTAAAAACAGTCTTAAGTAAAAATAAATCAGTTACTATTTCAGGTAAATCCCCTGAATATACTTCTTTAAAATTAATTTTATTATCAGCTAATTTATGATCGTAGTCTTCAAGAACACGTTTCGCAATTTTCGGAAGCGATAGTTTTTCAGGTTTAAATGGCATTCTCCCAAGCTCAAGTTCCGATACAGTCAAAATATCATTTGTAAGATGGACTGTTCTTTTACTCGCATTATATAATTCCTGAATATACTTTTTTTGCATTTCTGACAATCCATCTGCCTGAGATTGAAGCAACATTTCAGCATTCCAATTAATTGTAGTTAACGGACCACGCATTTGATGTGAAGCTACAGATAAAAATTGAGTTTTTACTTGATCTAGTTCTTTTTCATGAGTTACATCATGGACAGTTCCAACCATACGAAGTGGTTCATGGTTTGTATTATAAAAAGTCTTACTTTTACTATGGTACCAATGTACCGTACCATTCTGAGGAACTACAAACCTAAAATCAACTTTCGCAGATCCTTCACCAAGTGATTGGGAAATAAAATTTTTTACTTTTTCTTTATCATCAGCATGAACGTGTTCTATAAGTGTCTCTTGATTTACTGTTGAATCATGGGGTGATAATGTAAATAATCTATACATTTCATCAGTCCATCGAAATGAATCAGATGAAATATCCCACTCCCAACTTCCAAAATGTGCAATTTGTTGTGCTTCTGCTAACTGCCTTTTTTCTTCTTTTGCTTGTTCTAATTCTGAAAGGTGTGGTGTAATGTCATGAACAACTGTAATAATTTCTTTAGTACCCTGCTCTGATGATATTATAGACCCGTTCACTGTCACACGTAGAAAATCACCATTTTTATTTACTGCATTACATTGTAAGCCTACTATTGAACCTTCATTAAATATATTCTTTATTGCCTCGTCAACAGTTAATTTATCCTGCTCTGCGATAAATTCAAGACAGCTTTTACCAATAAGTTCATTTTCACTTTCCCTGCCAAACATTTTTAGAGTTTGCTTATCTACCCTTAAAATAATGCCATTCGTATCCAAAATTAAAACTGCTTCAGGGAATAATATTACAATCTTTTGTAAACTAGATTCAAGCAATTGTGGCGTGTCAGTCATATATTGTTCTTTATAGCATATGATAATTTTATAAGAGATTCAAGTGGAAGAGTTAATGATTAACATTATATTCAATGGATATTGCTGAATTTTGTCGTAACGCCATTCATTAATATATTATTTATCTGATTTTTAAAAAGCGGTTTTATGAGAATTAATAAATATAGAGGGAGATCAAGTATCAACTTTTTTAATTTAATAAGCTTGTGAAGGATGCATTATTGGCATATCAACAGCTTGTCGAGCACTAGTCTTTTTTTCAACTTTAAGTGGTTTAGTCAACGCAATCTTTAATACTTCATCCATATGAGATACAAATTTAAAATGTAAATCATTAAGTACTTCAGTTGGTACATCTTCTAAATCTTTCTTGTTATCTTTAGGTAAAATAATTGTTTTTAAACCTGCTCTGTGAGCTGCAATTACTTTTTCTTTTACACCGCCAATTTCTAGTGCTCTACCACGAAGGGTAACTTCACCAGTCATAGCAACTTTACGGTTAACAGGAATTTTAGTCAAAGCTGATACTATTGCAGTAGTTATAGCTAAACCAGCAGATGGCCCGTCCTTAGGTACTGCTCCTTCTGGAACGTGAACGTGTACATCGATTTTCTGATAAAATTTTTCAGGTATTCCCAGATCCGTTGCACGAGCCCGTATATATGACATAGCGGCTTGACAAGATTCTTTCATTACATCTCCTAATTGACCTGTCAAAATTAACTGTCCTTTTCCAGGCATTAATGCAACTTCAATAAAAAGTATATCTCCACCAGCTTCTGTCCATGCAAGCCCAGTAGCCTGCCCTATTTCGTCATTCTTTTCAATCATATTTCCATGAAAACGTTCCGGACCTAGATACTTTGATACATCTTTGTCTGTCACGACTATTTTTTCTGTATACCCTTCGGCAACTTTTTTTGCAGCTTTTCTAAGAACTGTGGCAATCTTTCTTTCAAGATTTCTGACTCCTGCTTCTCTTGTGTAGTGATGGATAATAGATTGCAAACCTTTATCAGTCAATTCTAATTGTGAATCTTTCAGACCATGATTCTCAAGTTGTTTTTTGAAAAGAAAGTCTCTTGCAATTCTAAATTTTTCATCATGAGTGTACCCCGAAAAAGTAATAATTTCCAAACGATCTCGAAGTGCAGGAGGAATAGTATCTAACACATTTGCAGTAGTAATGAACATTACATTTGATAAATCAAAAGGTACTTCCAAATAATGATCTGAAAATTGTCCATTTTGTTCGGGATCGAGTGCTTCAAGAAGTGCACTTGACGGATCTCCACGAAAATCAGAACCAACTTTATCTATTTCATCGAGCATAAATACTGGATTTTTAGTACCAGCGTCTTTAATACCCTGGATAATTCTTCCCGGAAGAGCTCCAACATATGTTCTCCTATGTCCGCGAATTTCTGCCTCATCGCGTATTCCACCCAATGAAACTCGTACAAATTTTCGCCCTAATGCTCTTGCAATAGACTTACCAATTGACGTTTTACCTACACCCGGAGGTCCAGCAAAACATAGAATTGGACCTTTCATTTTGCCAGATAATTTATGTACCGCCAAATACTCTACTATCCTTTCTTTAGCTTTTTGCAACCCATAATGATCTTCATCAAGTATTTTTTCAGCTGAACTAATATCTGCACTATCTTTGCTCTCTTTATTCCATGGTAATGCAACCATTAAATCTAAATAGTTGCGTATATATCCAGCTTCAGGATTAAATTGATTCATGTTTTGCAATTTATTGAGCTCTTTTTTTGCTTTTTCTTCAACTTCTTGAGACATTTTTGCTTCTTTAATTTTACTCAATAACACACGTATCTCTGAATTCTCTTCCTTATCACCGAGCTCTTCTTCAATTGTTCTAAGTCTCTCACGAAGCATAGCTTCCCTTGCTCCTTTTTCAAATCTTTCCTGTGTCTTTGAAGCTATCCTTCTCTCAAGTTCCAGAATTTTAATTTCTTTAGCCAAAAGCTCAGTTAGCTTTTGTAAGCGTTCTTTAACGTTTGTCATTTCTAATAATTCCTGTCTTTCAGTCGGTTTTAGATCTAAAGCAGAAGCAACTAAATCTGATAATTCTGATGGTGAAGTCTCTGACATAATATTCATAAAAAGTAGAAAATCAGCAGATTTTCCAAAATTCATTGCTTTTCTGAACTCATTCGTTAAATGATTGCAAAGTGCTTTAATTTCTTCATTAGTTTCTGCTTCTTCCTTCAATTCAACAACTTTAGCCATAAAATACGAGTCGTGTTGTTCATAGGAAAGTATTTTAACACGTGATAAACCTCGAACTTGTGCATTTATTTCACCATCAGTTCGAATCATTCGTTCTATACGTGACAGAGTTCCAATAGAATACAAATCATCGGTTGTTGGATCATTTAATCGTGCATTCTTTTGCAAAACAAAACAAACAACGCGTTCTCTTTGAAATGCAGATTCAAGAGCTGCAAGGCTTTTGGGTCTACCGAATGTTAGAACTGAATCAGTACTGGGGAAAATAATGCCATCTCTGATAGGGATAATTGGTACAATTTTTTCTTCCATAATTTTTGTTTTCTTGTATTCATTCTACATTATTTCAAACGTAGTTATGAATATGTAATTAGCAATCTATCATAGATTCTGCTAATTGTCAACTGTTTTTTTTACGTTTAATGCATACAATGTAACAAGGAAATTGATTTATGTCAACTTATCTTTTTTTTTCTTACACAGCTATGTAATTAAGTTATTATATTTAAGTTAGATACTGTAGGATAATTTCTTTACCCAACGTATTTACGTACAATTTTAAGTAAATCATCTATATCGAAAGGTTTGAGAAGAAAATCATCAGCACTTACCTCTTTAGTTATTTTTTCTGTTTCATTGTTTGCTGACATTAGGATAATTGGAATATGTTTTGTTTTAGGTTTTGATCTAATATGTTTAGCAAGCTGACTACCATCTTCTCCATATAACCAAATATCTAATAGTATAATATCAGGATTGTGTACTTCTAATATTTTATATATAGTTTTCCCCTGATCTGCGGTAAAAACTTCATATCCTTCATTATCAAGAATAAGTTTAACAACTTCAGTGATTGCTTTATCATCTTCTGCAATGAGGATTTTCTTTTTCATAATATTAAGGTTTATTTAAGAATTACTCTTTACTGTATTAAAACAATCTTATGAAGTTGACTTAATCCTAACACCTAATATTAATCTAGTCAACCGAATAAATTAAGATTTTTTATACTTTGATAAATATGGTAACTCTTGCTTATTCCTTACTTAATTTTGGTAATAATCTTATTGAGATACTGTATTTTAAATAGAGAGGAGGTGAAAAAAGAATTATTCCAAATTTAAATATATTTAATATATATAAATGGTTACTAAATAAATTTATAGATTGGGATTTAAAAATAATATGACTAAAGGAAAAGGACGTGGATTTGCTTCCATGGATAAAAGTAAACAACGCTTAATTGCTAGTAAAGGTGGGAAGGCAGCTCACGAAAAGGGTACTGCACACACTTGGACTAGTGAAGAAGCTAGAAAAGCAGGTCAATTGGGTGGCCGTGCGAGACAAAAAAAACACTAGAATATTTTTATAAAACTATATTTTAGTGTCAATGTCGATATACGGAGGTTGAATTATGAATATAGTGTTGTGGATGGTATTTGGTCTAATAGTCGGTTTACTTACAAATGCTGTTGACTCTTCAAAAGAGGGTGATTTTTATAGATCCGCTTTATTAGGGATAGTTGGGGCATTAGCTGGTGGACTATTAGCAAATATCTTATTTAATAGAATTTCATTAATTGATTTTAACGGAACAGCATTTTTAGTTTCTATGGCTTGTTCAATATGCTTAATAATATTTGGTAAATCGATTAGAAGGGTTTAACCAAACCTAATATATCCCCACTGAAATTATACTTCAATAAGTATTCTATAGTATTATCATAAATTAAAATCTTTACAATGTTAAAAATAATTTTGTAAGAATTTAATATGAATTTTAATGGAACTTATTGTGTCTTTAGTATTTTCTGCTAATATAGTAAAACATTATGAAAACTATCAGTCTTAAAGAAGTAAATAGTGCAATTACGGCATTAGTCGATGCGAATTCCGAAAATCAACTCTATTCTCACATCGCTGAAACCGCAAAAACACTTATCGGTGCAGACTATGTCAAACTTTTATTGACCGACAAAGACCGGCTTAAAAGGGCATACTACTCTGACTTAGTCATAAAACCTAACAATTTTTTGGCTAATAAAAATTTTACAAAATTGATAGTAAATAATAAAATCCACTACTTTGCCTATAAAGATATTAAAAGTATGCAATTAAAGCAATTTTCATATGAAATTAAATCTTTAATGGTTATTCCCCTTTATCATTCCCAGCAACTGCTGGGTTTTATTTTTTTATACTTCCTTAATGAAAGACAAAATTTAAACCAAACTGAATATGAATTATTCATTCTATATAGCCATATGGTCGTTTTAACTATAAATAAATTTGAACTTCAACAGGAATCGCAAAAAGCATTGGAAATTCGAGATCGTTTTATATCACTTGCTTCGCATGAACTTAGAACCCCACTTACTGCAATAAATGGCTATGTTCAATTATTATATAAACGCGTTGAAAATAAAGATACACTTGAATCACGTTGGACTAAAGAATTATATATAGAAAGTCTCCGCTTAACATCGCTTGTTAAAGAATTACTTGATGTAAACCGTATTAAACAAGGGCAATATGATTTTGTATTTAGCGAAGTTTCACTTCAAGATGTTATTAAAAATGCTCTGGATAGATACAGAATAACAAGTACAGATCACTTATTTGAATTTCAATGTAAATTATCTGATCATCAAACTAAAGTAGTAGGTGATTTTGCTAAACTGGTAGATATGGTTTCAGGTCTATTGGGTAACGCGGTAAAATTTTCAAAACCAGGTAAAAAAATCATTATCACTCTAAAACATACTGTAGGTACTCTTTCGTTTGAAGTAATTGATACAGGAAGCGGAATTCCAAGAAAGGATTTGATAGCTATTCAAAATGGATTTTATAAACCTGAATATGCGAACTTTATGCAAGGTATGGGTGTGGGAATTATGTTAGCTCGACATATAGTTGAAAATCATAGAGGAAAATTAAAAATAAAATCAAAAAAAAATGTGGGTACAACTGTAACTGTTAGTTTACCTACAATCAAATCTGTAAATTGAATAAGAAATAAATTCACAGTTTTTTATTTTAAAAGTTTAATTTCGAATACTTTATTCCTTAATTACGTAACCGAATCCACGAACTGAATGAAGCAATTTTTTTTCATTATTTGAATCTATTTTCTTTCTTAAATAACCCATATATACATCAACAACTCTAGTTTCAACATCACTTGAATATAACCAAATGCGAGAGAGAATCATCTCTCTGGTTAATATTCGACCCTTGTTACTCATTAAATATTGTAAAAGTTTAAACTCCTGAGGAGTTAATTGTATTTGTATACCTTTTCTTTTAACTTCCATTGTTTTACTGTCTAATTCAAGATCAGCAACTTTTAAAATTGAATCATTATTAATTTGCTTACGGAAGCGAGCTTTTATCCTAGCTAAAAATTCATCAGCCACAAATGGTTTGGTAATATAATCATCTGCCCCAATATTTAAGCCTTCAACTATATCATTAATAGAATCTTTGGCAGTTAATATAACTATTGGTATTTCTTTATATTTCTTTCTAATTTCGCGGCAAACTGCTTCTCCAGACATAACAGGTAAACCTAAATCAAGTACTACCAAATCGGGAACAGTTTTTTTAAAGTAATCAAGGGCTGCTATTCCATCAGAGACTGTCTGTACGGAATAACCATTATCTAAAAGCAAATCTTTGAGGTATTTTTGCAATCCCCTATCGTCTTCTACCACAAGAATCGTTTGAGTCATACTTATTTCTCATTATAACAAGTTTTGTAAGAACAAACAATAAAGAAAAAGGAATATAGGTCTTGACATATGAAAATTGGGTAAGGTATAGTAATTATCCTGCCATGTTAAATAAATTACATAATCTGTTAGAATCTTTGGAATTAACTCCTTATCAAATAAGAATTTTTTTATCTACTTTTATTGCTATGGCTGTTATAGTAGGAATGCAGCATTTAGGTTTTCATTCCCCAATTCCGTTTCTTTCGCTTGACAAATAAACCAATTTTAACCAAGATTATTAATATAACATGTTTATCCTGCTAATTCCCACAGCTCTTATTTTAATAGTTATTATTATAATAGTTTTAAACTACAGTTGTAAAAATGCAATTAAACATAATCAAGAACAAATTATCCAAACGCTAAATGAAGCAGCTATTATTGTAAATAAGCAGCAAAGCATTACATTTTTAAATAAGGCCGCTGAAAAATTACTTGATTTACCTGCAGATAAAGTAATCGGACAAACTGTTGATACAATTTTAAAGTTTTCTAACGAACAAGCTATTGTGCCATTTAACCTGTATACCGATATTAAAAATGTGGCACCACATTCAAATTATAGCTTTACTTTGCAAACTGCAAACTCAAATAGTAAGAACATTGCATTAACGGTTACAAAAAATATTTTCTATTCAAAAAATCAAATTCTTTTAACGCTTCTAGATACATCGGGTGAACAACAACTTGAAGAAATGAAAGTAGACTTTGTTTCTATGGCAGCACATGAGCTAAGGACACCTTTAACTGCAATTCGGGGATATGCATCAATTTTACAAATGCACTATGCTTCAAATCTTGATGAACAAGCTAAAGAATTATTAACAAGACTAATAGTCAGTACTGCAAACCTTACTAATCTCATTGATAATTTATTAAGTGTTTCAAGGATAGAAAGAAATGATTTAACAATTGAAACTAAACCAATTGATTTAAAAATTATAATAAATGATATTTATTCAAGTTTCAAACAAGAAGCATTAACACGAAAACAAAACTTAACTCTGAATATGCCGGATAATCTGCCGGTTGTAATGGCTGACCCTTTCAGAATTGGACAAGTATTTATTAATCTTATTGGGAACGCGATAACTTACACTCCAAATGGAGGTAATATTGGAATAAACATAGCTGATAGAAAGGATCATTTGGAAATATCCATCCAGGATAATGGTGAAGGTATACCAAAAGATGCAATGCCTCGATTATTTACTAAGTTTTTCAGGGTTTCAAATTCATTAGAACAAGGGTCAAAAGGCAGTGGCATGGGGCTTTATATTTCTAAATCTATTGTCGAGTTACATCAAGGTAAAATTTGGGCAGAAAGTACAATAGGTCAAGGTTCTATATTTACTTTTACCTTGCCTGTTGCAACTGAAGAGCAAAAAAAGCACTATGAGCAAAAAACAACTGGTGCTTTCTTGACAGTAAAAAATGGACAGGGTATCATAATTAGAAATAACCAAGTTTTAAGATGATATACAATAAATAGTATGAAAAAAATACTTATCGCAGAAGACGACTTTTTCATTAGAGATATCTACAGTAAAGTATTTTCACTATCAGGTTATGATGTTCAGGTGGCAATTGACGGGGTTGATGCATTTGAAAAAATAAAAGCTCAAGTTTATGACATGATACTTTTAGACATTATGATGCCTAGAATGACAGGTATTGATGTTTTAAAAAATGTACGAGCGCTTAGCACAACCTCAAAAGATACACCTATATTTATCATTACGAATCTCGGACAACAAAATGTCATTGAGGAAGCATTCAAACTTGGAATGGATGGATATATTCTCAAATCACAAGTATCACCTCAACAGATAGTTGATGAAATAAATAACTATTTCATTAATAAAGAAACAGTAACTCAATAATATATTCTCAAAATTACATTTTTATATAAATCGAATTATAATTTCACGTAATCGAGGACCGTCTAATTCTACTAAAACAATTCGTTGCCAAGAACCTAAATCTAAGCTTCCGTTTGATACAGGTATAGTAACTGATGCTCCTATTATAGACGATAAAATATGATCAACTACATGTGATGGATTATGGGGATGACGATATTGTAAACGTGGCATCATTTCTGAAAATGCATCAAGCATATCCAGATCAGTTCCTGGATCAAGATCCGCTGTTGTAAGAGCTGCAGTAGTATGTTTAATAAAAAGATAACATATTTGAATATTAGTGTTTTTTTGAGATATTAAACGTTCAACTTCGTTGGTGATATCAATAATTTGTTTTTTCTGATTTGTAGAAATAGTTATTTTATGCACGAATTATAGTTAAGAGTAATCAATAATACATTGTATATCTAATATATAAAAATTAATTAAATAAAAAGTGAATATATTGTCACTATTCCTGATATAGTCATCATTCCTACAATTACCCAACCCACTGCGGTTATTATTGGATGGCTTATTCGTTCTTTCATTATTTTTTTACTACTTGTCATCTGAACGATTGGTACAAGTATAACCGGTGCTACAAGCCCATTCAAAACAGCAGAGTAAATTAGCATTTTAATTGGATTTAATCCAATAAAGTTTAGTAACAAACCTATAACCATAGCTAGTATTATAACTCCATAAAACGCGCGAGCATCTTTTAACTTCCTATATAAACCTTGCTTCCAAAGGAAGCTTTCAGAGACTGTATAGGCTGCTGATCCAGCTAGAATCGGAACCGCGAGTAGCCCTGTGCCAATAATACCTATACCAAATAGTAAAAAAGCTTGATTTCCGGCCAACGGTTTGAGTGCTAATGCCGCATCTGAAGCTGTGTTTATATTAGTAATCCCATGAGTGTAGAGAACCGCAGCACAAGTAGCAACAATAAAAAACATAACAAGATTTGATACAAACATACCTGACCAAACATCAATTCTCATTGCCCTTATTTCTTTATCAGATACATTTTCTTGTCGGAGTCTGATAGAGGTTTTACCATGTAATATTTCTTCTTCTACTTCATGCGATGTTTGCCAAAAAAAAAGGTAGGGTGAAATAGTTGTCCCTAAAATAGCAGTTATAAGTATGAGTTGATTTGTTGAGAATGTTATTTTCGGTATAACTGCATGCTCGATTAATGTAACGGGATTAAGCCCAACAATCAATCCGGTCGCAACATAAGAAAATAATGCTAAAACAAGCCATTTTAAATAACGAGCATATCTTTCATATGGCGTATAAATTTGAACAAGAGTCATAATTAATGTAAAAATTATTACGAGAAAAGCAAACTGGAATTTTGGTGCAAAAAGTTGTACCCCCTTTGCCATAGCACCAATATCAGCACCTATATTAAAGGTATTTGCAATAAAAAGTAAAATTGCGCAGCTATACATAACCCATCGAGGGTAATTTATCCTGATATTCCCTGCAAGTCCTCGACCAGTAGATAAACCTATACGCGCACACATTTCCTGAACAATTGCCATTAAAGGAAACGTATATAGAGCAAGCCAAAGCAATTGTAAACCCGTCTGTGCTCCTTGCTGCGAATAAGTAGCAATTCCTGAAGGATCATCATCTGCAGCCCCAGTTACTAACCCTGGACCTAGACTTGTCCAATAGTTTTTTGCTCTTTTATAATGACTAGTAGTTGTAGCACTAGCTCCTATTTTTTTTGTTAGATCAACGCTTTTTTCCAAAGCAATTGATGGCACTGAAACTATATCTTCAAATTTTTCTTCCATATATTAATAGTACCTGTTATTTTAAAGATAGCAAATGCCAAAAACCTTGACAAGTGGCTGAGTAAGTCATATGCTAAAAATAGGATAAAAAAGTAGTGAAACCATTATTACGATCGCCCAAATTAATATCGCTCACATTAGCAGTTATTGCTCTTATTGCTATCCCATTAACACTAATAGAAGTACAAAGCCATCAAAATCTTGAGCAAAATGCTGAAAGTATTTTCTGGGTCACTGATGAATCTGCTAGTACTGCTTGTGCCTCAGATGGTAGTGGTGCAGATATTGCTGCATCATTTACAAATTCAGAATCTCCAAGTTCTTCAACTGCTATGAATGTTGTCGTTACAGATGAGCAAACAGGGAAATCTGTAAATATGGGCAGTATACAGGGAGGGGCTACCAAAACAGTAATTATAGAAACAGGAAAAACTTCATTAAATGCCGGAACGGTAACATTTGCACTTTCATGGACCGATGGTCGTAGTGGTACTGATAGTAAAACGGCAAGCTATAATTCAGTGAGTTATTGTTATCCCAAACCTACACCCACACCTACATATAAACCTGCACCAACACCAACTCTTGCACCGAAAGAAACCCCGACACCAACATTAACTCCAAGTCCAACTCAAATTCCAACACCTACTATTTGTCCAACTTTACAACCTGTTCAAAATGTCAAAATAATTTGTCCTAATTGCCAGCTAAAACAGTACTGATTATATAAAAAAGAGTGAATGTATCTAAAAAATCAAAACCATTTTTATTTTCTCTTCTAGCTATCGTTGTTATTGCGATACCTTTATCTGTGTATTTACTGCAAAAAACTGAAGTATTTCAACAATTTGCATGGGAAACAAACCAAGCAGCAACATCTGCATGTTCAAACGATGGTTATGCAGTAATAACTGTTAGTTTTGCCAATAGTGAAACATCAGCTACAAATAACATGAATGTCGTTGCAAATGATTTACAAACTGGTACATTTGTTAATCTCGGTACTGTAAAAGCAAACCAAACCAAAACCGTAATGATAAATACTTTGAAAAATACAATAAATAGTGGAACAATTGTATTTAACTTAACATGGTCAAATGGTACATCAGGAACTAACTCAATTGATGCGCCCTATAAAGCTGTTACTAATTGTTACCCAACTATTCCACAAATTAATTATTGTCCAAGTTCAGGTCAAAATGATCATGGACTTTGTGAATGGACTCCTTTAAGTGGAGCAAAAGGTTATAACGTCACAGTGACCGAGACGGACAATGGTTCAATAATCCAATCTGTAAGCGTCGCAGGAACAGCGAGCCAAAGTGCTTTCACAATGTCCCCCGGAATACCATATCAATGTACCGTTACCGCTACAAATGAATGCAGTGTATCGAATGCACCTGCACAGAGTATAGCTACAGTATGCCCAGGACCGCCCACCAGTACTACCCCAAGCCCATCAGGACCGGTATGTCCTAGTGGTACAACAAAACAAGGGGTTTGCCAATGGAACAGTGTTAATGGTGCAATAACTTATATTGTAACAGTTGAGGACCTAACTAATAATCAAAGTTCAAGTGCAACTGTACAGTCCCCATCAACACAATATTCGTTCCCTGACAACGGTATTGATACGTATCAATGCAGTGTCTCACCGGTTAATATGTGCGGTAAAACACCACCAACAAATAGTCCTCCTAACAGCTGTGCAAGTCCAACTCCTTCATCAGAAGTATCACCTACTCCAACATCTGAATTATCACCATCGCCAACTTCGGTGGTATCTCCGACTCCAACTTCAGAAATTTCTCCATCAATATCTCCTATCCCATCCAATACACCGACGCCTACACCAACTTTAACGCCAACGCCAACACCAACACCAACACCAACGCCAACACCAACGCCAACACCGACACCAACACCAACACCGACGCCGACGCCGACGCCAACTCCAGCTGTAACTATAACAGTATTGACTCAACCA
>Ga0206821_10059_pt1 | contig 22047 bp, 20 predicted proteins | sample Alteio_BWOrgCont_85_FD_152860 | JGI IMG/M metagenome (GOLD analysis project Ga0206821, IMG submission 152860) | Enriched cells from forest soil in Barre Woods Harvard Forest LTER site, Petersham, Massachusetts, United States -... | ecosystem: Environmental > Terrestrial > Soil > Temperate forest >...
TCGCGCGTCAAGTCGCTGATCGAGCAGGGCCAGGCCCGCCGCGACGGCGAGGTGCTCAAGGAACCATCAGACCCCGTCCGGCCAGGCGCCACCTACCAACTCGACCTGCCGCCGCCGGCGCCGGCCACGCCGCAGCCGCAGGCCATCCCCTTCCCCATCCTCCACGAGGACTCCGATCTGATCGTTTTGGACAAACCGGCCGGCCTCGTCGTGCATCCCGCGCCAGGCAACCAGGACGGCACCCTGGTCAATGCCCTGCTCGCCCATTGCGGCGACTCGCTCACTGGCATTGGCAACGAGCGCCGCCCCGGCATCGTCCACCGGCTGGACAAGGACACCTCCGGCACCATGGTCGTCGCCAAGACGCAGCTCGCCAACAACGCGCTCACGGCCGCGTTCGCCGCCCGCGACCTGGATCGAGCCTACCTGGCCCTTGTCTGGGGCCTCCCGAATCCGCTGGAGGGCGACATCGAAGGCGACATCGGCCGCGACAAGCGCGACCGCAAGCGCATGGCCGTGGTCACCCGCAACGGCAAGCCCGCCCTTACCCACTACCGCACGCTCCGAGCCTGGGGCACCGCGGTCGCATTGCTGGAATGCCGCCTCGCCACCGGGCGCACCCACCAGATCCGCGTTCACCTGGCCAGCCGAGGCCATCCGGTAGTCGGCGACCCGCTCTACCTCCGCCGCGTGCCGGCCATCGCGCGCACCCTGCCCGAGCCGATTCGCCACCGCCTGCTGGACTTTCCACGCCAGGCGCTGCACGCCGCCCGCCTCGGCTTTGCCCACCCACGCACTGGCGCAGCACTCAGCTTCGCCACCGAACCTCCGCCGGATATGGCGGAACTCCTGGCCTCGCTGGACCGTGATCTGCACCCAGCGCAGGGCTGACATAGGTCAGAATTCTTGACAGGACTAATGCGGTCCGGTATACCCCGCCTCGCCGATATGGACGGGTGTGTCTGCATCGGTGGGGACGTCCGGAAACGCCGCCGCCAGAATGGGGCGGGTAGCCGGGACGTGATGATCCCTCCCCGCACTCATGACTGGTTCAGTCAATCTTTGGCCGCAGTCTCGTGCCATTCTGGACGAGTTCGCAGCCACGACGAAAGGAGCCTTCCCTTGGCCTCTGCCGTCATTAACGTCGCTCCCGAGGGCAACCTCTCGCGGTATCTCCAGGAGATCCGCAAGTTCCCCATGCTGTCCCCCGAGGAAGAGCTCGCGCTCTCCCGCCGGTGGCGCGACCATGAGGATATGGAAGCGGCACACAAGCTTGTCACATCACATCTCAGGCTCGTGGCGAAAATCGCCATGGGCTACCGCGGCTATGGCCTGCCGGTCGGAGAGCTGATCTCCGAGGGCAACGTCGGCATGATGCAGGCGGTGAAGCGGTTCGATCCTGACCGCGGCTTCCGCCTTGCCACCTACGCCATGTGGTGGATCCGCGCCGCGATCCAGGAATACATCCTGCATAGCTGGTCGCTCGTGAAAATGGGCACCACAGCAGCGCAGAAGAAGCTGTTCTTCAACCTGCGTCGGCTGAAGGGCCAGATGCAGGCGATCGACGACGGCGACTTGCAGCCCGAGCAGGTGGCGAAGATCGCTCGCATGCTCGACGTGCCCGAGCAGGACGTCGTCAGCATGAACCGTCGCCTCGCGGCGCCCGACCACAGCCTGAACGCGACTGTCCGCGCGGACAGCGAAGGCGAATGGCAGGACTGGCTGGTCGACGAGACCGAAAGCCAGGAAGCCACCTACGCAGATCGCGAGGAGCTCACTGGCCGCAAGGCCTTGCTCAGCAGCGCGTTGAAGACGCTGAACGAGCGCGAGCGCCACATCCTGATCGAGCGCCGGCTGAAGGATAACCCGACCACGCTCGAGGACCTGTCGCAGCAATACGGCATCTCTCGCGAGCGCGTCCGGCAGATCGAGGTGCGCGCATTCGAAAAGCTGCAGAAGGCGATGAAGGCGCAGATCGCCGAACGCCGCATGCAGTCACAGGCAACGGTGGCCGCGCGTCAGTCACAGACTCACGGCGCTCCATCGACCTGATCGAGACCCCAATCTGCAACTAACCTGGTACGTTCGGCCCTTAATCGGGCCGAACGTGTCATTCCCAATGCTTCCAGCACGGTCCGCATCGCTATCGGCAGAATCTGCGCCAGCAGCCAACCTGCCGCGGCAGCACTCCAGGCTGTAGCGACCACGTCCAGGCTGCCCACCAGGTTCGCCGCACCCTGCATGGTATGCCCACCGGTCCAAAGAGCCTTCAGTGGCTCGACCGAAGCCGCCATGCTGAACAACGCCACGCTGCGTCCCGTCGGTCGTCCAGGCTCGCCGTCCAGCACCAGCCCGATCATGGCAGGCCCCAGCAGCACCCCCAACAGCAGGGCTGTCGGCGTCGCCAGCGTCACCAGCGCACCACACAGCAGTCCCTGCACCCATACCAGCGAATGTTGCCGAGGCTGGCCCGCTGTAAGTTTGACCCGGCTGCGCTTCGCCATGCCAGCGTCAGCCCAGCGCTGCCATAGCGAGCACGGTGGCAAGCGTGATCAACCCAAGCCCCGCCGCGATCTCCTGTCCAAGACGGAATGCGGCTGCCGCGCGGCCGGCCGCGCCACCAGCGATCCCGTCGAGTTCGGCGTCAATGCGTTCCAACGCCGCCACCGCGGCTTGCGCCTCCCGCGCGTCCACACCGCGCCCTGCCGGGTCTTCGACCACGGCTAGCATCGGCGCGAGTTGGCCGGCTGCAGTCAGCGCCGCAAGGCGTTGACCAACGGCCGCGCGCCGCTCGCGATTACGCCAGGCAGCGACTGCTGGACCAGCCCCGGCCGCCAGCCAGGCAGCCAACGCCGGCAACGGACCGGGATGCAGCCGCAACTGCAACTGAGCCAGCAGCCGAAGCTGCGCCAGGTAATGCGCCTCTGCTGATTTCCCGTCGCTCGCCGCCAGCTCGCTATCCAGTCGCCGCTCCAGGCGTGCAGAGATGAAAGCGGCCACGTGAGTATCGACCGGCTTCACCTGCCGCTGATCGACGCGTCCCGCCGCCTCTTCCAGCAAGGGTAACAGATCCACCAGTTGCGCCACCCATCGCATGCCCACCAACGGGCTCGCGCACGGCATCAGCGGATTGAGCAGGTAGGTCAGCCGCGGCACGCCGCCATCCTGGCCACGTTGCTGCAGCCAACTGCGCTCGTGACGCGCGTCCACCCGCATCACGGCGAAATCGCAGCGGTCCGGCCGCATCGCGGCCCAGTTGCCGATTTCCTCGCGCTCGATGATCTCCTCCAGCCGTGTCACGGTTTCAGCGTCGGTTCCCATCGCAGCGGCCAGCATCGTTCCGACTGCATCCGGCCACAGCGCCAGGCCACGCCAACACAACGGCGCCAGAGGATCCAGTACCGCCACCGACCGCATCAACAACGAGGCTTCCGACTCGCTGTCATTAGGAGTCGCGTCCAGATAGCGATGGCGCACCAGTTCTTCCACGCGTGCCGCAAGCTGTGCATCGCCCAGCCCGCGACGTAGCCATTGCTCCACACCCCCGGCGCGCACGGCATTCAGCCCAAGCTCCGGTTCCACCGCCATCGCATGGGCAAGCGATCGCGCGTCCCATACTTCCGTACCCGCCATGATGATCGGACGCTGCGCCCGCCGCGGTGGCCGCGCAGCGACGCGCCGCCCGCGTGCGCTTGCGGGATCCAATAGCAATGTCGGTGTCGGCCGATGCTCCGGATCTTCAGCCAGCATGCCACGCACCAGGTCCCCGACGATCGGTGGCAGCCGCTCGTCACCCGCCAACGCAGCGTACGTGCCAAGCTCCAACTTGCGACGCAGGATGGCCGTATCGTCCAACTGGCGCAGCAGCGGCCGGCCGAGCGCCAAACACAGTAACAGCACGGCAAGCGCGTACACATCGTCGGCGATACTGCCGTCACCCCGACCGGCGGGATGACACATGGCTGAATACGGCGGCTCGAACAGCGCCGGCTGCGCCATTGCGGGCGGAGCCGCCCAGGCAACGCCGAGCACCACAGGTTGGCCCGGAGCGCTCTGGAATACGTTGTCCAATCGAATGCCGCGATGAGTGACACGACGCTCCTGCAAATGCTCCAGCACATGGGCAACCGGACGCAACACGCACTCCAACAGCTCCTGCTCGGTCCACGCATCCGTTCGTGCCGCCAGGCTTGGCCCAGGCGGCGCCGTCGCGATGGCGTAGCAGGCATCGCCGCTGCCGCCGTACGCCAACGGGGTCAGCAGACCATCGATTGGCGTCGCCAGCGCCTGCATCGCGCGTGCCCGGGCCGGAAACTGTCGCTGCACTTGCACCGCGATCAGGTCGGTCCGGCCACCGATCCGGTCCGTTGCCGCGAACGTCGGCAAGCCACCAACCGCCGCGACAGGGCGGCTTCGCTCAACCAGGTACTGGTTCGCGATCAGGTGCTCGCTGGAATGCGGCGGCGCTGGACTGGCCATCTCACGACCAATCCTGCGCGCGAAAGGTTGCCGATCAGTGAGCGGCGCGCGTCAACCCGCCAGCCGCAGCAACCGGTCCGCATTGCCGTGGGCGATCTTCGCGCGATCGGCCGGCGACACCGGCAGCGCGTCCAGAAATGCCCGGGCGCGCGCATTCGACGCAAACGGATAGTCCACCGAGAACATGATCCGATCCACGCCAAACGACATCAGCGCCGCGACAAATGGCACCATGGTGAAGAACCCGCTGGTCGTGATCCACACTTGATCGAGTATCGTCTGCCGTACCGAACGCCGAAGCTGCGCTTTCGCTCCCGCCGTGGTGGTCTCATCGATCCGGTCCAGCATGAACGGCAGCGCCTCGCCCATGTGTCCGACGATGATTTTCAAACCGGGATGGCGGTCGAGCGCGCCACTGAGCGCAAGACGCAGCACGTGGATCGCGGTGTCGTAATGCCAACCCCAGGCCGACAGCGCCAAGGTGAAGCTGAAATTGCCGGGCAGGTTGTCGTAGTACGCCTTCCGCACCTCCTGCGTCGGAATGCCCGGATGCAGGTATATCGGCACATCGAGCGCCTCGGCGCGTGCCAGGATCGGCTCGAACGCCGGTTCGTCCATGAAGCGCCCGTCGGTGGCGCCGTTCATCAGCGCACCGGCAAAGCCGAGCTGCTTGACCGTGCGTTCCAATTCGTCCGCCGCCGCCTCAGGCGCGAGCATCGGCAAATGCGCGAAGCCGCGATAGCGGGCGGGATGACTGGTGCACGCCTCCGCCAGCGCATCATTGTAGGCGCGTGCAAGCTCGATGCCGGGCTGACCAGGCACCAGGTCGGCACCAGGACCCGCGACCGACAGCACCTGCACGCTGATCCCGCTGGCGTCCATGTCAGCGATGCGCGCTTCACCAAGATCGGCAAGTTCGTTGCGCTTGGTTGTCTGCGCCCAAACGAAGTTGGGGTCGGTAGGAAAACCGCGACGCGCGATCACATCGGAAGAGATGCCGGCGACGATGCGGGGAACGGTGTAGTGTTCTTCCAGGGTGACGATACGCATGTGGTCTTCTCCGATGCTGCCAGTGATGCGTAGCCTGTTTGATGGCGCAGTCACAGCGCGCCAGGAGGATCCTTCTCACCCTCCAATCCGCGGCAATACCTTATCGGTCAACAGCCGGAACGATCTCCCGCTCAGTGGCGCCGCCATCAGATAGTTCATGCCGATCTCCCTATACGACAGGATCTGCTCGGCCACGCTCTCCGCCGTCCCATGGATCATCACGTCGTCCAGGTAGAAGTCGATCGGGTTCTTCCCACCGAACGACCGTACCTCCTGCCGCACGTTGTCATGCTTCGGGCCAACATAAGCGCCGACAGTCCACTCAGCAGCGCGCTTCGCCACCGCGCGCGCCTTTTCCGCCGTCTCATCGACGGCAACCAGCCGCGCCATCGGAATGCTACGCCCCGCGTCGCTATGGCCCGCCTCGATCAGCTTCGCCGCATAGTGCCCGCGCTTCCTGATCAGATCGGCGCGCGATGCATGCGGGTCCATCAGGATCGAGTACCCCTGGCTCGCCGCCCACTCGATCGCCGGTATCGATGACGCCGCCATCCACACTGGCGGATGCGGCGCCTGCAGCGGTTTCGGCAGCACCTCAACGCCGTCGTATTGATAGAACCTACCTTGATAGCTGACCCGCTGGTTGGTCCACGCCTTCAGCACGATGTCCACCGTCTCGTGAAAGCGCGCCGCACTTTCCTCGCCCGCGATGCCGAACGCCGCGAACTCGCTGCGCTCGAAGCCACGCCCCGCGCCCCAATTCACCCGCCCGCCGGAGAGGACATCCAGCAACGCCACCTCCTCGGCGAGCCGCAGCGGATTGTAGAATGGTGCCAGCGAAACCGCCGTGCCAATTCGCAGCCGCTTCGTGCGTGCCGCTGCCATGGTGCCCATCATGTGCACCGACGGGCAGACCGAAAAGCTCGAGAAATGATGCTCGGCCAACCAGACAGCGTCATACCCCGCCTCATCCATGATGGAAAACCGCTCGAGCGCCGTATCGTACACCGAACCAAGCGGCACAGACCGGTCGCGCCAGCCGAAGAACTGCAGAATTCCAACTTTCATCTTGTCCTCGTGGCAGGTGGGCCGCACCGCATCTTGCCCGCATCATGCCCGCGATAACAAACAAGGTGCCAACCGCTGGTGCGTTCTGCGACGCTGTGACAGGCTCCCCTCGTCTGTCGCCGGGGGATGCGTGCACGACGCGGAATGTCGGAGGCCTTCCCCAGCGGGTCCGCAACGCTACAGGAGGGGAATCATGTCACGGAAACGTCTCGGTCTGACCGCGAGTTGCCTCGCTCTTGCCGGCATATTGGCAAGCGCAGGCATCGCTCACGCCCAGAATGAACTGAAGAGTGCCACCATCGACGCAATCAAGAAGCGCGACCAACTCATCTGCGGCGTCGACACCGGGATACCCGGCTACGCCTTCCAGGATGCGAAAGGCGCCTGGCAGGGTCTGGATGTCGCCTATTGCCGCGCCATCGCCGATGCCCTGCTCGGCTCGCCAGACAAGGTCAAGTACATCGGCACTACGTCGAAGGTGCGGTTCTCGGTCCTGCAGTCGGGCGAGATCGACGTGCTGATCCGCGACTCCGAGGTGACCTTCGTCCGCAACACGCAGCTCGGCCTCGATGAGCCAGCGTACAACTTCTACACCGCGCAGACCTTCATGGTGCGCAAAAGCCTCAACGTCGCGCACGCCAAGGATCTGAACGGCGCGACGATCTGCCTGCTGACCGGGACCACGCTCGAGACCAACATCGCCGACTACAACCGGGCGAACAACATCAAGATCAACACCCTGTTGTTCGACAAACCCGAGGAAGCATTCGCAGCCGCCGATGCCGGACGCTGCGACGGCTACACCGACGATGGTGGATCGGTCGCCGCGGCACGCTCCACCATGAAGAAGCCGGACGACTGGATGTTCATTCCCGAGACCATCGGCGGCCTGCAGCCGCTAGGACCTTTCACGCGGTTGGGTGACCAGGGTTGGTCGCGGCTGGTGAAATGGGTGCAGAACGCCATGATTGAAGGCGAGTTGCTTGGCGTCACCAAAGCCAATGTCGATCAGATGAAGTCGTCCACCAAGGATCCGGAAGCCCGGCGCTACTTCGGGCTGGAAGGCGATTTCGGCAAGCTGCTCGGCGTCGACAACGACTGGGCCTATCGCATCGCCAAGGACATCGGCAATTACGGCGAGGTTTACGATGAGTATTTCGGCTCGAAGGGCCTGGGATTGCCGCGCGGCATGAACAACCTGTACCTGAAGGGCGGCTTGTTCGTGACGCCAAGCTGGAAGTGATTCGCTGACATGGTCAGGCGACCGTCACCGCGCGCGCGAGCCGCACAATGGGTGTTGCTCGCTGGGGTGGTGGCGGTCGCCTGGTTCCTTGGATCAATAGCCGCTACGAACTCCGTACGGCGGCACGGCAGCTTCGGCTTTGATTTCCTCGCCGACCCGACGAACTTCGAGATCCCCTTTCGCCTGATACCCTGGGCCGTCGGAGACACCTACGCGCGCGCCCTGCTGGTGTGTGTACTGAACACGCTGCTTGCCTCGGCCATCAGCATTGTCGCAGCAACGCTGCTCGGCCTGCTCGTCGGCATCATGCGGCTCTCAACCAATTGGCTGGTACGCAATATCGCACTCGCGTTCATCGAGTTGGTGCGCAACACGCCCCAGCTTGTCCAAATCATCTTCTGGTATATCGCCGTGCTGCAGACCTTGCCCGGGCCTCGGCAAAGCATCACGCTGCCGGCCGGCGTTCTACTCAACATCCGCGGCCTTTATCTGCCGAGCTTTGTTGCCAACGATTTCGGAGCGTTGCTGTGGCCTCTGGCGCTGGTGTTGGTCCTCGCCATACCGTTCATGTGGCGCGTGCCATGGCGCGGCTTTCCGCTCGGCGTGAAGTCGCTGCTGCTCCTGCCGCTGGCGATCCTGCTGTTCGTCGCGGGCATCAATCACACCGAACTGCCCGCGTTGCATGGCTTCAACATCACCGGTGGCGTCCAGGTCGTGCCGGAGCTGGTGGCACTTTGCCTGGGCCTCTCGATCTATGGCGCAGCGTTCATCGCAGAGATCGTGCGCGCCGCGATCCTGTCGGTACACAAGGGCCAACGCGAGGCAGCGCTAAGCCTGGGGCTCCGGCCGCTTCAGGTGCTGTCCAAGATCACCCTGCCGCAGGCGCTGCGTGTGATGGTGCCCCCCATCACCAGCCAGTACCTCAACATCATCAAGTCAAGCTCACTCGGCGCGGCAGTCGCGTACCCTGAACTGTATGAGATCTTTGCCGGCACGGCGATGATGCAATCGAACCGCGAAATCGAATCAATCGTACTTCTGATGGGCGTGTTCCTTTCGATCAGTCTGATCGTTTCGGCGTTCATGAACTGGTACAACCGTCGCGTCGCGTTGGTGGGACGATGAGCGACCTCGTCGCCGGACGGCATGAGCCGACCCAGGGCGGGGTCTTCCCGCAGCGTGCTATCGACTGGGCACGGCGCAATCTGTTCAGCTCGGTCTTCAACAGCCTGCTGACCATCACCGTCCTCGTGCTGGCGGGCCTCATTCTTCCACCATTGTTCCGCTGGGCGGTGTCGCACGCGACCATCTCAGGAACATCGCGCGCCGCGTGTACCGGCGACGGTGCCTGCTGGACCTTTATCCGGGTACGCTTGCCACTCTTCTTCTACGGCAATTATCCGTCCGATCAGCATTGGCGCATCGATCTTGCCTTTGCGCTGCTGGTAGCCTTTTGCATACCCGTTTTGCGAGACGGCGTAAGGCACCGCTGGCTGTGGGTTTTGCTGCTGCTGGTCGTGTTCCCTGTACTCGCGGCAGGGCTGCTGTGGGGCGGTGTGTTTGGCCTCACCTACGTCGACACCTCGCTGTGGGGCGGTCTGATGCTCGACGTCATCGCGTCGTTCATTACCGTCGCTGGTTCCCTGCCCCTCGGGATTCTACTGGCCTTTGGCCGGCGCTCCCAGTTGCCGGTCGTTCGATCCCTCTCCATCGGCTACATCGAGCTATGGCGCGGTGTGCCGTTGCTCACCGTGCTGTTCATGTCGGCGGTAGTCGTGCCGTTGTTCCTGCCCAACGGCGTTACGATCGATCGCCTGCTGCGCGCCTTGGCTGCGCTCGTACTGTTCAACGCCGCCTACATGGCTGAAGTGGTCCGCGGTGGCCTACAGGGCGTGCAGCCCGGTCAGGAGGAAGCCGCCCATTCGCTGGGGCTACGCTGGTGGCAGGTGCAGGCATTCATCGTCTTGCCGCAGGCACTGCGCATCATTGTGCCCGGCATCATCAACACCGTCGTCGATCTGTTCAAGGACACCACGCTTCTGACAATCATCGGCTTGTTTGACTTGCTCGGCATGGTCGAGCAGGCGCTGAAGGACCCGGCATGGCTCGGCTTCGCGACCGAGGGCTATGTGTTTTCCGCCATGGTGTTCTTCGTCTGCTGCTACGCGATGTCCGCGTACGGCCGCAACATGGAGCGCCGCCTCGCAAAGGGCCAATGACGCCGCCCAGCTAATCGCATCGACTGCAGTTTTGGCTACTCCAAAGAGGCTCGGAGTTCGGTTCGCGCCGCTTTCCAGACTGCGCGCGCTGCATCGAGGTTCATGACCGCAACCCCCAGGCCGACGATGAGGTCGGGCCAGATCGAGGGCCAGAACAGAGTGACGGCGCCCGCGCCGATGATCGCGATATTGGCGAGCGCGTCGTTACGTGCCGAGAGGAACGCGGCTTTCGTGAGGCTGCCGCTATGTTGGCGAAACCGCGCAAGCGTTAGAGCGCAGAACAGGTTGACCGCGAGAGCTCCAAGGCCTGTGACGGTCAGCGGGATGGCCTCCGGCGGCACGGGCGCGCTGAACTTGTGCCAAAGCGTCCAAAGGAATGCTCCGGTGGGAATCAGCAGCACACCTGAGAGCAGCAACCCAACCTGCGCCCGCCGCGTGGCGTTCCAACCGAGCGCGGCGAAGATCAGCAGATTGACCGCCGCGTCTTCGAGGAAGTCGACGCTGTCCGCCAGCAGCGAAACCGAACCGATGCGCAGGGCGACGACGAACTCGACCCCGAAATAGGCCAGGTTGAGCAATGCGACCAAACGGACCGCGCTCCGGAGGCGCTCATGTTCGGTCGCCATCACGTTCCTTTCTGGCATCGATGCAGCGGCCGCAGTGAGCCGGGCGGGCTTGCCCCCTCACCGCCGCAGGTAACACACTCCCGCCAACATAGGGAGAAACCACATGGACCTAAGAGGCACGGTCGCGCTGGTAACCGGCGGCAATGGCGGGCTCGGGCAGCGCATCTGCCATGCCCTGGCGAAAGAAGGCGCGCACATCGCCGTCATGTACGCCCAGAGCCGCGACCAGGCCGAAGGTGTCGCCCGCGAGCTGGCGTCCAGCTACCAGATCAACGCCGCGGCATTCGCCTGCGACATCACCGATCCCGCTGCAGTCGACAAGTTGGTGACTGACGTGGCCAAACGCCTCGGCCGCATCGATATCCTTATCAACGACGCCGCCTACAACAAGTCTGTCCCCTTCCCCGACCTCGACAACCTCACGCAGGAACTCTGGGACAAGATCATGGCCGTCAACCTGACCGGCCCGATGCGACTGACGAAGGCCGTCGCGCCGATCATGAAAGCGCAAGGCCGCGGCCACATCGTCAACATCGCGTCCGTGGCCGGGCTCAGCCCGACCGGTTCGTCCATTGCCTACGCTGTATCGAAGGCCGGCCTCATCCACCTCACGCGCTGCATGGCCGTGGCGCTGGCGCCCGAGACCCTGGTCAACTGTGTGGCACCTGGTCTGCTCGAAGGCACGCGTGCGACCGCCAATCTCCTGCCCGAGGTCGTCACGCGCAATGCATCCGCCTCGCTACTGAGAAAACCCGCGGACAAGGACGACTGCGCCGACATGGTCGTCACCATGTGCCGCACCGAGACCATGACCGGCCAGACCATCGTCATCGATTCCGGCCGCTTGTTCCACTGAGAAACGTCGCAAGGAGCGTCCACCATGATCGACCTCTATTTCTGGCCCACCGGCAACGGCAAGAAGACCGTCATCCTCCTGGAGGAACTCGGCCTTCCCTACACATTCAAGCCCATCAACATCGGTCGCGGCGACCAGCTCACGCCGGAGTTCCTGAAGATCTCCCCCAACGGCCGCATGCCTGCAATCGTTGACCACGAACCAATGGGCGGCGGCGAGCCAATCTCTATCTTCGAATCCGGTGCCATCATGACCTACCTCGCCGAGAAGACCGGGAAGTTCTGCCCCACCGACCCGCGTGGAAAATACGAAGTCGCACAGTGGGTATTCTGGCAGATGGCCAACCAGGGCCCGAAGCTCGGCGAGCAAGGTCATTTCCGTCGCGCGCTCGCCAGCGGCAAGAATGGCGACCTCACATACGCGCTCCGGCGGTTCGACAACGAGGCGCATCGCATCTTCGGCGTGATGAACCTCGGTCTGTTCAACAAGCGCTATCTCGCTGCCGGCGAGTACACCATCGCCGACATGATCTGCTATCCGTGGGCCTCGAGTTGGGCGACCCGCGACATCGACATCGAGGAGTTCCCCAACGTCAAGCGCTGGCTGGAAGAAATCGGCGAACGCCCCGCCGTCAAGAAAGCCATGGCACTCGGACCGGAATTCCGCGAAGACCCGGCCTCGATCAGCGCCGAAGAGCAGGCCCGCCGGCAGAAAATCGTCGCTGATCAGCGCGCGCAGCCAGTTCCAAAGGAATGGATCGCCGCCGCGGCGGAATAGGCGCACGCAATGACCCACGAGACTGTTCGCCTCGCGGAATACGCGGCAGGTTTGCGCTACGACGACCTGCCGCCGCATGTCGTGCAACGCGCCAAGGACTGCATCACCGACACGGTCGCGGTGATTACCCAGGGCAGCACTCTGCCGTGGAGCCGCATCGTGATCCGCTATGCGCAGCGGACCGGTTCAGGGGGGCGAAGCCGCATCCTTGGCGCCGACGGCCCGAACGTTCAGGCACCAGCCGCCGCACTGGCCAACGGCGCACTCGCCCACGCCTTCGAATCCGACAACCTGACCAGGCCTGGTGCCGGCGTGCATCCCGGCGGCACGTTGCTGCCTCCAGCGCTCGCGGTGGCGCAGGAGCTTGGCAGCAGCGGTCGTGACCTCATCACTGCCGTCATCGCCGGCTTCGAGGTGATGTACCGCATCGGTCGCGCGACGAAGCACAGCAACGAACGGCACGGCTTCCATGCTCCAGGCACCACCGGCCCATTCGGCGCCGCCGTTGCCGCTGGCAAGTTGATGCGCCTAGACGCTGCCGCGATGACCAATGCACTGGGCATTGCCGGCTCCCTCGCCGGTGGCCTGATGGAGTTCGCGCGATCGGGCACCGGCGCGATGGTGAAACGCCTGCATCTAGGCCGCGCGTCTGAGAGCGGCGTGCTCGCGGCCAGCCTGGCCGCCGATGGCTTCACCGGCCCTCAGAGCGTGCTCGAAGGCGAGGCAGGCTTCCTGAAGGTGTTCTGCACCGAGTGGGATATCGCCGACCTCACAAGGGGCCTCGGCAGCGAGTTCGCAACGATGAACCTATGCCTGAAGCGCTTCCCGGTTCACATGACGGCGCAGACAGCAGTGCAGGCGATCCTTGAGCTGCGCGCCGAGCACGGCTTCAGCGGCGCACAGGTGGATCGGGTAACTGTCGCCGGCAACGAACGGATGGCGACAGTCAACAACATCCCTCATCCAACCGACATCATGATGGCGCAGTATTCCATCCCGTTCTGCGTCGCGCTGGCACTGTTCCGCGATCCACGCGATCCCGCATCGTTCGATGAATCAGCGCTCGCCGATGCCGATATCCGCGCCATGTGCCAGCGTGTTGCAGTCACCGTGGCGGATCCACCACCCAGCATAGCCGGTGCCAGCAACGTCACGGTCTGGCTCAAGGATGGCCGATGCATCGCGCGCGAAGTGGAGGAGTTCGATGGAACGCCGGCTCGACCACTCACCCGCGACGCCCTCCGTGGCAAGTTCACAACGTTGGTGGGCATAGCAAACCCCACGCAGTCGGCGCAGTTGTTCGAACGTCTGCAGAGCCTCGAGAACGAAGCAGCGCTCGGCTGGATAAGCTAAACCAATTGTCATTGCGAGGAGCGTGAGCGACGAGGTTCACTTCGTCGCTTACGTTCCTCGCCGCCTGGGCTTGGTTTATACCGGACCTTACAGCAGCGACTCATACGGCCGTGTACTCATCGTCATCCCCGCGAAAGCGGGGACCCAGGGCTAGCGCTGCTGTTGCTCCGGGTTCCCGCTTGCGCGTGAATGACAGGTCTGGCTGGCGTTCGGTTGCCCGACAGGTGGTTGTCAGTGAGATCCAGTATAGGGCCCCTAAGGCACCGGAGCGTCTGCGCGCAACAACCCCTCCTGCTTCAACTCCGCCCAGAACTCCGCCGGGATCGCGTGCCGGAACGCAGTAACGTTGCGCTCGACATGCTCCGGCAACAACGCACCGGGGATGACCGCAGCCACCGAAGGATGACCGAGCGGAAATTGCAGCGCGGCAGCAGCGAGTGGCACCTCATGCCGAGCACACACCGCCTCGATCCGCTTCACCTTCGCCAATATCTCCGCCGGCGCATCGGCATAGCGGTAGCGCGCACCTGACACCGCGCCGGTCGCTAGGACACCTGAAGCGAACGGCGCCCCAACGACAAACCCCACACCGCGCGCGGCACAGCGTGAAAATTCGCTGTCCAGCACATCGGTATCCAGCAGCGTGTACGGCATCGCCACCAGAAAAAAGTCGATTTCCATCAGATCGAGGAAGCGCGGCATCATGCCGGTTTCGTTGATACCCGCGCCGATACCGCGGATCAGCCCGGACTGTTTGAGCTCCTCCAGCGCCCGGAACCCACCATTGTGCAGCTCCGTCAAATAGGCCGTCACCTTCGCCTCGGTGGCATGATAACCGATGTCCAGGTCATGGATCAGCAGCAGATCGATGCGTGGCAGGCCAAGGCGTTGCAGGCTGTCCTCAAAACTGCGCATCACGCCGTCATAGCTGTAGTCAAACCGGTGCTGGAACTTCAGCCCGCCGCGCCAGAATCCATGGTCGAAATTCTCGGCGTCGTGGCACGCACGAAACACCCGGCCGACCTTGGTGGAAAGCACATAGTCCGCACGCGGACGCCGATACAACGCGCGCCCAAAGCGATGTTCGCTCTGCCCACGACCGTACCACGGTGAGGTATCATAATATCGGACGCCAGCACCCCACGCAGCCCGCAACGTGGCGCTGGCATCATCATCCTCAACCACATCGAACAGATCGCCCAACCCGGCACCGCCAAAGCCAAGCTGCGTGACCTCGACATCAGTGCGGCCAAGCCTGCGGCGGACGACCGGATCCATATGCCGCTATGTGCCCTACCCGCTGACCCCTGCCCGCCGCGTCCAGTACTCCCACACCCGACCGTGACCCGCTCTCGACCTCTGCATCTCCGCGATCTCCCCATCGCTGAGGTAAACAATGTCGCCGCCCATGCGCATCGCTTCCGCCTGGAGTTGGGCATTGACCTTCAGGTAAACTGACGTATGCACCGCGTCGCGGATCGAATCACCAGCGACCGCCGCTCCATGCCCCCGCATCAGCACAACGCGGTTCGCCCCAAGTCCTTCCGCAAGGTCAGCGCCATGCGCGGACGTCGTTACCAGCAGATTCGTGTCGCCGAACTTGTCGCGAATGTCCCAAAGCGGAATCTGCGTCCCAAGCCCCGCCGCCACATGCAGCAATGGCCGCAGCCTGGCGCCCTGCGCAACGGTAAAGGGAATCACCTCATACGCATGGTTATGCACCACGGACGTCACATCAGGCCGCTTGCGATAAATCGCACCATGGATCGGCCGCTCGACATATTGCGTCCGCCCGCGCAGGTCGATCGGATTACAATCGAGATCGTATTCAATGATGTCGTCCAGCGTCACCAGTTCCGGACTCCGCGAACACGAAAGGAAGAACCGATCCGGCCGCTCCGGATGACGCACACTGATATGCCCGTACGCATCAACCACACCTTCATGCGCAAGGATGCGGTTCGCGATCACGAGCTCTCGCAGGATGTCGGCAGTAGCCATTGCGGCGCTCCTTCCCTGTCCGGCCATTGTCAGGTCCCTGATGACATGTTCGCATGCCCCTGGAGGGAGAGACAACGCCATGAAAATCACGAAACTGGTGCCGTGGCTGGTGAAGGCGGCCGGTACCTACTGGGGCGAATACTTCTTCGTGGAGGTTCGCACCGATGAGGGAATTACCGGCTGGGGCGAGATCACGACAACGACGAAGATTGCCAACCGTGCCGTCGCCGGCATCATCCGCGAGTTGAACGCGCTCCTCGTCGGCGAGGACCCGTCGCAGATCGAGCGCCTTTGGCACAAGACCTTCCGCTCCTTCACCTACACCGGCACACGCGGCGCCACGACCAACGTTGTCAGTGGCATCGACATCGCGCTGTGGGACATCCGTGGCAAGGTGCTCGGCCAGCCGATATACGAACTGCTCGGTGGCAAGGTGCGCGACGACATCCTGCTCTACACGCACCCCAACAGCCGCAACTTCGGCACCGACGAGGGCGTGGTCAAGGAGATCCGCGCTATCGTTGACTCGGGCCACACTGCCTTGAAGTTTGATCCCTTCCCGCATCAGGGTGGCATCGGCGCCGCCGACGACATCTATCTTGACGGCGGCATGAGCAAGCAAGGCGAAAAGATCGCCGCCAAACTCACCGCCCGCGTTCGGGAAATCACCGGCCCCGATATCGAAATCCTGATCGACGCGCACGGCCGCTTCGATGTCCCGACAGCAATCCGTCTGTGCCGCAGCCTGGAGGACGCCGGCCAGATCGACTGGTTCGAGGAGCCGGTTCCCGTCGAAAGCTACCACGCTCTCCATCAGGTGCGCGAAAAGGTCCGCGCCCATATCAGCGTCGGCGAGCGCCTGCACACACGGTGGGAAATTCTGCCGATCCTGCAGAACCGGTTGACCGACTACCTGATGCCGGACGTCACCTGGACCGGCGGGATCAGCGAACTGAAGAAGATCGCCACGCTCGCCGAGACCTTCTACATCCCGGTCTCGCCGCACGACGCGAGCGGCCCGATCAACGTCGTCGCAGGCGCACACGTCATGATGTCGACGCCGAATTTCTACCGCCTGGAAACGTCACGCTGGGATCTGTCGAACTACAACGACTTCATCACGACGCCGCTCGACAACAGCGGCGGTCGCCTCAAGTTGCCGCGGAAGTCCGGCCTCGGCATCGAGATGAACATGGAGTTCCTGCGAGGCAACATCGTGGACGGCTTCGGAGGGACATAAGCTCATGACCGTTGCTCTCCGCCTCGCCGGCTTCCTCGTCCAACGCAGCACCGCCGATTTGCCGCCACAGGCAATCGATCATGCCGCGATGCTGATCGCCAGTACGTTTGCCAGCGCGTCATGCGGCATCGGCCTGGACTCCGCGCGCATCATTCGAGAGCTCGCATGCGAGCGCGGGGGGCGTCCCGATAGCACGCTCTGGTTTACCGGGGACAAGCTGCCGGTCGCCGACGTCGCGCAGGTCAATGCGGTGATGAGCGATGCGGCCGCATCCGACGACAGCGACCTGCGCAACATCGTCCATGCCGGCACGCCATTGACAGCAGCCTCGCTTGCAATCGCCGAACGTTACGGCTCCAGCGGAGCGGCAGTCCTGACCGCCATGGTCCTGGGCTACGAGGCGGCGGGCCGCATCAGTGCGGCAATAACCCCAGGCTTTCGCCAGCGCGGCTTCCATGGCTGCCTGGGAGCGGTCTTCGCCGCTTCAGTCGCCTCTGGCTTGTTGCTGCGGCTCGATCAAACTCGATTGGCTCATGCGATCGCGCTATCCGCCACCTCGATCGGTGGGCTCGCCACCGCCGCCGACACTTCGGTAGCTCGCGAGTATCACGCCGGGTTGGCGACACTGCTTGGAGTCAATGCCGCACTTGCGGCATCCCGAGGTTACTGCACGGAATTGGCGGCTCTGGAAGCACGGCGCGGCTTCTTCGAAGCATTCGGTGGGGTCGATGGTGCCGCTGCGGGCGAGGCCGCCTTACAGCAGCTCGACGAAAGCTGGGACATCGTCACCGACATGGCGATCAAGCTGGTGCCAGGTGGTCACCCACATCACGCTCTGGCCGAGGCGGCTGGCAACGCCGTGCGGGTCGGCAATATCGCAGCGGCGGAGATTGCGAGTATCACGGTCTCCCGCCCCGGCATGACGGCACTGAATGGCCCGCTACATCCTGCGAACCTCATCGACATGGCGCACAGCCCGGCCTACTTCGCTGCTGCCGGTGCCGCCGATGGAACCTTCTCCTGGGAGCACGCCAGCCCGACAAAAATCGCCGATCCCGTGATCCATCGGCTGATCGATCTTGTCCGCGTCGGGCCACCGCCAGGCGATGACGCCGCGCGCTTCCGGCAAGGTGCCACGGTGACGGTACGCACGCTCGATGGAAGAGAGTCCACCAGCACGGTTTACGTGCCTAAGGGTGCCGGGACGCTGGGAATTGCCTGGAGTGACGTCGATGCCAAATATCGTAAGCTGATGCCCGCATCCGGCCTGTCGCCAGAAGCAATTGAAGCCAGCCTGACCTGCATTCATGAGTTCAGGCAGGTCACGGATGTATCGAGCCTGCTTAGCTTGCTGCGCATAAATGGCACGTAGCGGACCACGTGGTGCCGTCAACGTTGGGGGAAGCAGACATGCGTCGATCGCTTGCGGTCTGTATGATAGCCGCCCTTTCGCTCAGCGTGCCTGCTCTTGCTGACGACGCACCGAAGCACGGCGGCACCCTGACCTTCATGATCCCAGCGGACACCCCGCCAAGCTTCGACGGTCATCGCGAAAACACCTTCGCGACCATCCATGCGATAGCGCCATTCTACAGCGTGTTGATCAGGGCCAATCCCAACAACCCCGCCGACACCACTGACCTCGTCTGCGATGTCTGCACGGAGATACCCAAGCCGACAGATGACGGCCGTACCTACGCTTTCCAGATCCGCGGCGACGTCAAATTCCAGGACGGCTCCCTCATGACCGCTTACGACGTTGCGGCAAGCTGGAACAAGATCGTCGATCCGCCTGAAGGCGTGATCAGTGTGCGCCGCGGCTACTACTCCATGATCGATAAGATAGACACGCCCGACGCGAAAACCGTGGTTTTCCACCTGAAATTTGCCACTGCGGCCTTTCTGACAGCGCTGGCCGATCCATACGCTTTTATATACGAAAAGAAGATACTCGACCGCGACCCGCACTGGTTCGAGACCAACATCATGGGTTCCGGCCCGTTCCGCTTTCGCGACTACCAGGTAGGACAATCGATTTCCGGCGTGCGCAACCCGGACTACTACCGCCCGGGACTGCCATACCTGGATGGCTTCGTCGGCATATTCGCCGACAAGCAGGCCGTGCGGGTCGCCGCGATCAAATCGGATCGTGCGGCGATCGAATTCCGCGGCTTCCCGCCGGCAACGCGCGACGAACTGGTGGCCGCCCTGGGCGACAAGATCACCGTCCAGGAAAGCGACTGGAACTGCGGCGCCTTGGTCACCGCCAACCACGCGAGGAAGCCCTTTGACGATGCCAGGGTGCGCCGCGCCTTGACGCTGGCGATCGACCGCTGGCATGGCGCGGCGCCGATGTCGCGGATCACGCTGCAGAAGACAGTCGGCGGCATCGTCTTTCCTGGCACGCCGCTGGCCGCCACCAAAACCGAACTCGAGCAACTGGCCGGCTACTGGCCCGACATAGAGAAGTCGCGCATCGAGGCGAAGCGGCTCCTGAAGGAAGCCGGTGCCGAAGGACTGACCTTCGAGCTGCTCAACCGCAACGTTGACCAGCCCTACAAGTTCAACGGCACCTGGGTCATCGACGAATGGAGCAAGATTGGCCTCCACGCCACCCAACGCGTTCTGCCAACCGGACCCTATGAACAGGCGCTGCGCCAGGGCGATTACGCGGTGGCCATCGACGCTGAGTGCCAGAACATCGTCAATCCGTTGCTCGACGGCACAAAGTATTTGCCGCACTCAGTGTCGGACGCAAATTACGGCAACTACGAAGACCCGCAGGAGGTCGACATCTATAACCGGATGCTGCGGGAGACCGATTTCGCGCGGCAGCGCGACCTGATGCGCCAGTTTGAGAAGCTTGTGCTGGATACCCAGGCGCATGAAGCCTTCCTCCTGTGGCGCTACCGCATCGTGCCGTACCGGAGCTACGTCAAAGGCTTCAAGATCAGCCCGAGCCATTACGTCAATCAGGACCTCGCGACGATCTGGCTGGACAAGTAACAGCTTCTATCCGCGTGCCTCAATACGCCGCCTCCAGCAGCCGCATCGCGTCGTCGATCTGCTCCTCTGCCGAGCGCACGCCCGCGTTCGCATTAAAATTCTTCACCGTCTCGTTGGCGATCGCCCGCAGATCCTCTCGCGGAATCTGCAACTGCCGCAACCGCGTCGGTACCCCGACGCGCGCATACAGTGCCTCCAACGTATCCGCGACCGCGAGTGCCGCCTGCCGCGCATCCATCCCGTCACGCCAAACCTCGAGCGCCTCGGCGACCTGTCGCGCCGAACGGTCATCGACTGCCTCGCTAAGCCTGATCTTCGCGGCATGCACGACTGACGTCGATTCACCCTGCCCCACATGCGGATACCTCACATGCAGCGCCGTGGAGACCGCATAATTACCAGCGAACGCGCCACCCCGGAATCGCCGCACCCCATCATCTTCAGCGCGATTTTGCAGGAATGCCGCAACACAAAGCTCGATGCGCAGCGATGCATTGTCGAGCTCATCCATCAGCCGCGGATACGATCGGTGCGCCAGCCGGAATGCGTGGTCGCGATCGCCCTCGGCCAACGCATTGATATCGGTCTGTGACATGGCCGCGACCGTGGTGGCGAACACCGTAGTCGCCGTCGAGCGGATCAGCTCCACCGGTGCGCTGAGCAACGCATCCTCGTCGAGGAAGATCGCCTGTGGACGTGTCTTCGGATCGAAATACTCCATGCGATGATCCAGGTCCGGATTTTTCAGCCCCGTACCCGCGCGGTTCATCGCGCTCGTCGGCGTCGTCGGAATGTTGATGATCGGCAGTTTCGGCGCGAGCAGTCGCGGACTGTAAGCCGGCTTGCCCACTGGATACTGCGTCATGATCGTGAACGGGTCACCCGGCTCCGCCAGAAAGATCGCCACCGCACGCGTCGCGACGATAACGCTGCCGCCGCCGACGGCGATCAGCATATCCGCCGAGGCTTCGCGCGCCGCCTGCACAGCGGCGCCCACCGACGCGTAAGTCGAATCTTTTTCGACGCCATCGAAAACGCCAGCATACTTATCGCCGAGCACGCTCTCGATGCGCCGGACAATATCGCTACGACGATTGACCGATGGAGAGCAGATCACGAACGCGCGGTTGGCCCTCGCCCGAGCGACGGCTTCCAGGAGTCCTGCTTCGATGACCTGCTGCCCGCAGTAGAGGCGCCATGGATAACCCGCCGCACGGAATGCCTGCTCGCTCATCGCTTTCCCTTCCGTTTGCCTTGCCGGTACACAAACTGCACCAGACGCAGGCCCAGGTCAGCATCGTGTACGCCACCCGTGTTGGAACAGGAAGTGAGTGAAGCTAAGCCATAGCATGAACCAACCTGGGGTGAGTCCAATCATGATGGCGGGATCGCATGTTGTTGTCGGCGCGGCCGCATGGGTGTGGGCTGCCCCGCATCTGGGTCTGCCGCCACTTGATGTAATCTCTCTGGCCATGGCGATCGGCGGATCGCTGTTGCCCGACATCGATCATCCGCAATCCTGGGTTGGGCGTCGCCTCCGGCTGATCTCGCGGCCGCTCGCGGCCACGATGGGACATCGCGGCTTCACGCACTCCATTCTGGCCGTGATCGCGTGTGCGCTCTTGCTCCGTTGGCAAGGACTGAGTCGAGGTGTCGTCGCTCCGGTCGTCGTCGGCTACCTGTCACACCTCGGGGCGGATTTCTTCACCTCAAGTGGACTACCGCTCGCATGGCCGGTGCCGCGACGCTACGCGCTGCCTCTGTGCAGGACAGGCTCGCTCGCCGAATCAGTGATCGTGGTACTCTTCGCCATCTGGGTCGGTGCAACGGCCATGGGTCTACGGCCGCTATCAATCCTCTGACGCCCGAAGGTCGCCAGCGGCTCCGGTCTTTTCTATCCTGTCGCAACGACGACGGAGGAACCGACCGCGATGACTGACGCCACCGGGCCGCTCAAAGGCTTCCGCATTCTCGACCTGACGACCGTTCTGTTCGGCCCGTTCGCCACCCAGACCCTCGGCGACTGGGGCGCCGAGATCATCAAGGTGGAAAGCCTCACCGGCGACACCTGGCGCACCTCCGGCGTGTTCCGCAACCGCGGCATGAGTGGCCAGTTCATGGCAGTGAAC